>Ga0180217_1005077_pt1 | contig 10123 bp, 11 predicted proteins | sample eDN3rd37CBELigOP_FD_128521 | JGI IMG/M metagenome (GOLD analysis project Ga0180217, IMG submission 128521) | Enriched Organic Plus compost microbial communities from Emeryville, California, USA - eDNA 3rd pass 37_C BE-Lig OP (version 2) (version 2) ... | reverse complement strand
CGGGCCTCGAGCAGTCGCACCGCGTCGTCGATGCGCCGTTCGAAGTCCGCTGCCGCCGTCGCGGGGTCGTCGCGCAGCGGGTCAGGCATGTCGACGAGCGCGACATGCGCGGGGACCGGGTTGTTCCCGCCGAGGCTCGGCGAGACCTCCGCCGTGGCGCGCGTCGTGCCGTGGTACGCGTGCGCGCTCACGATGATGCCGTTGCGCCCCGTGACGTGCGCGGCGACGCGCAGCGCCAGATCGACGGCCTCGCTGCCCGAGCACGCGAACATCACCTGCGAGAGCGGATGCCGGAACAAGGCGGTCAGCCGTTCCGCGTACGCCACGACATCGTCGGTCAGGTACCGCGTGTGCGTGTTCAGGACGCGGAGCTGATCGCCGACCGCCTGCGCCACGCGAGGATTGCCGTGGCCCACCACCGGAACGTTGTTGTACGCGTCGAGGTAGTCGTTCCCCGCGGCGTCGTAGAGGAGCACGCCACTGCCGCGGACGACGCGGACCGGGCGCTCGTAGAAGAGGCGGTTGGCGGCCCCCAGCACACCCTGGCGACGGTCGAGGAGAGCGAGGTCCTCTGCCTCCAGCTCCGGACGCGACTGCGGATCGAAGCCGTTCGCCATATACGTGTGAGACATCGCGTCCTTCCTCGGTGATCACCGACATTCTAGGATTGGTCACCAATATGACCGACCTCCGCACACGCACGCACCAGCCGGCAGGCCTCGATCTCCCTCCCGACATGGTCCGGCGGCTGATCGAGGACACCTACGGCATCCGGCCGTCCGCGCTCCACTTCTTTTCGGCCGAGCTGGCCACGGTGTGCCGCGTCGAGACGCCGTCCGGTCCGCTGGGATTCAAGGCCCAGCGGGCGGACAGCGTGGATCCCGCCGTCTTCGCGTGGCAGGCCGAGGTGCAGGCGCATGCTGCCGCTGCGGGACTGCCCGCGCCGACGCCGATCGCCGCGGCGACGACCGGTCACCTCACGACGACGGCTCACGTCGCGGACGAGACCGTGCTGCTCCAGCTGTACACCTGGCGCGACGGGATGCCGCTCTCGCGCGTCCTGCCCGACCAGCGCGTGGCCCGCGAGGTGGGGCGCACGGCGGCACGGCTCAGCGTCGCGCTCGCGCCCCTCGCCCCGCCGCCCGGCGATACCGGGCACATGTGGGAGCTGAGCCGCGCGGCCGACACGATCCGCCGGGTGCTGCCCGACGTGGCCGACGCGCAGATCGCCGCGCTCGCCCGCGCCGCTGCCGACCGGTTCGAAGCGGAGCTCGCCGGTCTCTCCGCGCTCCCCCACCAGGTCGTCCACCATGACCTGCACGACTCGAACCTGCTCGTCGCGCAGACGAGAGCGGAGTGGATCGTCTCCGGGATGCTGGACTTCGGCGACGCCGTGTGGGGCGCCCGTGTCGCCGAGCTCGCCGTCACCGCCGCGTACGTCGCACGCCACGGGAGCGATCCGCTCGGCGCGATCGCCGACGTGTGCGGGGGCTGGCGGGATGCCGCCCCGTTGAGCGAGAGCGAGATGCTCGCCGTCCTCCCGGGTGCCCTCACGCGGCTCGCGGTGAACGCGGCGGTGTGGGCATCCCGGGCACGGGGTGCTCGGGCGGAGTACGCCCGCGAGCGCGCCGTCGGCTCGACGCGGGCGCTGGCGGCGCTCTCCGGCATCCCAACCATGCGACTGGTCGATCTCGTGGCGGCTCTATGATGACGACGATGGCGCGGGTCGCCGCCCGCATGCGCGACCGCATCCTCTCGCTCGAGTGGCCGCCGGGCACGCCGCTGCGCGAGGTCGCGCTCGCCGAGGAGTTCGGCACCTCGCGTCGCACGGTCCGCGAAGCGCTCATGATCATGGAGCGCGAAGGCATCGTGGTCCACGAGCCGAATCGCGGGGCACGGGTGCGCGCGTTCACCCCGGACGAGGTGGACGACCTGTACCGCGCACGAACGGCGTTGGAGACGTTCGGCGCGCACGCCTGCACCGACGCCCGTCGCCGCGATCTCGAGCGGGTCGGCGCGGCCTTCGACGCGTGGAAGGCGGCGGCGCAGGCCGATCCTGACGGCATCGCCTATGCGCTGGCCGACATGCGCTTCCACGCTGCGGTCGTCGCGCTGGCCGACAGCGCCCGCCTGGATCGGATGTTCGGCGAGCTTGCCATCGAGCTGACCTACGCGATCCGGCTGCTCCACCGACTCGAGGCGACCCACGCGGCGTTGATGGAGGCGTCCGAGGCCGAGCACGCGGCGATCCTCGACGCGGTCACGCGCCGCGACCCCGACCGGGCGGCGGCAGCGGTGCGCGCTCATGCCGAGACCAATCGGCGACAGCTCGTCGCCGCCGTCGAGGCCGCCCGCGCCTGACGATCGGCCCTCTGGCGCGCCGGCGTCGGCAGGAGCAGGATGTGGGGCATCCGGGCTCGGTCTGAGCACGCCCGTGAAGAGGGGAACGCACTCACATGGGAGCCGTCATCGGCGAGGTCCTCCCGCTCGCGCTGGGCATCGCGATCAGCCCAGTCCCGATCATCGCCGCCATCCTCATGCTGCTGTCGCCGAAGGCGCGCGTGACGAGCGTCGGGTTCCTCCTCGGCTGGCTCGTCGGCATCGTCGTCGCGGTCACCGTCTTCACGCTCCTGTCCGCGGCGCTCCCGCCGCAGGATGCCGACGCCGCCGACCCCACGCGGGCCACGATTCAGATCGTCCTCGGCGCGCTGCTTCTGCTCGTCGCGCTCCGGCAGTGGCGCAAGCGACCCCGCGACGGCGCTGAACCGCCGCTGCCCGGGTGGATGAAAGCCATCGACCGGACGTCGGCGCCGGTGGCGATCGGGATGGGCTTCCTCCTGTCGGCCGTCAACCCGAAGAATCTCCTGATGGCGGCGGGCGCCGGTGTCTCCATCGGCGCGGCCTCGCTCAGCACCGGGGAGATCATCACCGCCATCGCCGTGTTCACCCTGATCGCGGCATCCACCGTGCTCGTGCCTGTCATCGGCTACCTGATCGCCTCCGCCAAGCTCCGGGGCCCGCTCGACGCCCTTCGCCGATGGCTCGCGATGGAGAACGCGGTCATCATGGCGGTCCTGCTCCTCGTGATCGGCGTGACCCTCATCGGCAAGGGACTCGGCGGGTTCTGACGATCGGCAGGCGCCCCGGTCGATCAGGTCAGGCGCACCGCCTCCGGCTCGAGCACAGCGATACCGGCGGCCCACGTGCGGTAGCCGCCGTCGAGGTTGCGGACGTCGCAGCCGTGCTGGGCGAGGATCCGCGCGGCGGTGTGTCCGCGCTGACCGACCTGGCAGTGGACGATGACGGGCCCGTCGGGCACCTCGTGAAGGCGTTCGCGCAGGTCATCGACCGGGATGTTCACGGCTCCGGGGATCGAGCCTGCGGCGTGCTCCTCGGCGGTGCGGACGTCGACCAGCGTGGCCCCGCTGCGAAGGGCATCGTCGAGCTCGTGCCACTGGATGGTCGCGGTCGCGACGGCGCGGATGTTGTCGGCGACGTACCCGAGCTGGTTGATCGGGTCCTTGGCCGCGCCGAACTGCGGCGCATAGGCGAGTTCGAGTCGCGTGAGGCCGGATGCGGTGATGCCGCCGGCCATCGCCACCGCGATCACGTCGATGCGCTTGTCCACACCCTCGCCGCCGACGATCTGCGCGCCGAGGATCGCGTCGGTCTCCGGGTCGACGAGCAGCTTCATCGACATCGACTGCGCCCCCGGGTAGTAGGTGGCGTGCGAGGCCGGGTGAGTGTGGATGACCCGGTGCGGGCGTTCGGCAGCCACGAGCTGCCGTTCACTCCAGCCGGTCTTCGCCGCGACCAGATCGAAGACCTTCACGATGGCGGTCCCCAGCGCTGGAGTGCTGCGCTCGTCGCGCCCGATGATCACGTCGGCGACGGAGCGGCCGTGCCGGTTGGCGAGGCCGGCCATCGTCACCAGGACGGGCTCGCCCGAGATGGCGTCGATCTTCTCGACGCCATCTCCGACGGCGTAGATATGGGGGTCGCTGGTGCGGTTGCGCGGGTCCACGGCGATGCCGCCGGTGGGCCCGAGCCGCAGCCCGGCGCTGCGGGCGAGCCCGACGTTCGGCACCACGCCGGAGGCGTCGATGAGGAAGCCGGGCCGCACCTCGGTGCCATCGGTGAGGAAGACGCCCCCGTTCTCGATCCGCTCGATGGTGACCGACGTGCGGACGTCGACGCCGTGGCTGCGCAGTTCCGCTTCAACGGGGCCGGCCATCTCGGGATCGAGGGGGCTGAGCACGTGCGGACCGCGCTGGATGAGAGTGGTGCGGATGCCGCGACGCACGAGGTTCTCGACCGCTTCGAGGCCGATGAAGCCGCCTCCCACCACCAGGGCGGTCATGTCGTCCGTCGCGGCGCTCACGAGCGCCTCGATCGCGTCGACGTCTTCGACGGTGCGCAGGGTGTGCGTGGGGATGCCGGACTCCCCCGTCGCCGCACGCGCCGAGGCGCCGACCGCCAGGATCAGCTCGTCGTAGTCCTCCTGCGCCACCTCGTCGGTCGCCAGATCCAGCACGGTCACGGTCTTGGCGGACGGGTCGATCCCGACGACCTCGTGGCCGGTGCGCACGTCCAGACGGAAGCGCGCCGCCAGGGACTCCGGGGTCTGCAGCAGCAGCGAACCGCGGTCGCCGATGACGCCGCCGACGTAGTACGGCAGCCCGCAGTTGGCGTAGGAGACGTAGGGACCGCGCTCGAACACCACGATCTGCGCCGTCTCATCCAGGCGACGCAGCCGCGTCGCCGCCGACATCCCTCCGGCGACACCGCCGACGATGACCGTCTTCACCTGCGCTCCTTCTCCTCTTGCTTCCTGATACCCCCACGGGTATCGTACTGTACCGGAGGGGGTATCCGGAATCCGCCTCCGCACATTCCGGCCGAACAGGATGCCGCCTCTCGCGGCGGAGTCTTCGGCCGCCTCTTCGGACGGAGCCGCGCATGAGCACCATCACCCTCACCGCCGACAGCCTCGGCGCCACGGTCGCCGAGAACGACATCGTTCTGGTCGACTTCTGGGCCGCCTGGTGCGGCCCGTGCCGGATGTTCGCCCCCGTGTTCGAGGCCGCATCCGAACAGCATCCCGACGTCGTGTTCGGGAAGGTCGACACCGAGGCCGAGCGCGCCCTCGCCGCAGCCGCACGCATCACGTCCATCCCCACGCTCATGGCGTTCCGGGCCGGCAAGCTCGTGTTCGCCCAGCCCGGCGCCCTCCCGGCGGCGGCTCTCGAAGACCTGATCAGTCAGGTGCGCGCACTCGACCCGGCCGCACTGGAGCAGGCTGACTGAGTCGCCCGCGCGGACCCCCTGAGGGGTACCCACACAACGCATTCACCCACCGCGATCCCCGGAGAGCACCGTGTCGAACAGTCCGTCCCCCGCCGACATCAAGCCGATCCTCAACCGGCTCCGCCGCGCCCAGGGTCAGCTGGCCGCCGTCATCACCGCTGTCGAGAACGGCGGCAAGTGCCGCGACGTCGTCATTCAGCTCGCGGCGGTCTCGAGCGCGCTCGACAAGGCGGGCTTCCAGATCATCTCCACGGCGATGCAGAAGTGCCTCAGCAACCCCGACGACACCGATGACCCGATCACGGTCGAGGAGCTCGAGAAGCTGTTCATGACCCTGGCCTGACGGGCCGTCCGGGTGCGCCGCGGCTGCGCCCGCTCAGTTGGGCGCGATGTCGCCCGAGCCGGAGACGTTCGCGTCGACGCTCGGGTCGCCCGAGTAGCCGATGCGACCGCTGCCCGAGATCGTCGCCGACAGCGTGTCGCGGGCGTGGACATCGATGTCGCCCGACCCGGCGAGCACGACGACGGCATCCCGCGCCTGCAGGTCGTCGGCGTCGACGGTGCCGCTGCCGCGCAGCTCGACGTCCAGCTCGTCCGTCGACCCGGCCAGCTCGATGTCGCCCGAACCCGCGATGCGGACCTCGACGCGGGTGGTGTCCAGGCCCGACCAGTCGATCTCGCCGGAACCCTCCACGTCGATGCGAACGGCATCGCCCGACGGCACGCGCGCCTCGACGCTGCCCGAGCCGTTCAGCTCGATCGTCTCGAGGTTCGGCAGGCTCAGCTCGTATCGCACCCTCCCCAGCGTGACACTCGGTTCCGGGGTGACGCCGAGGACGAGCGTGTCGCCTCGCACCTCGCTCGTGAGTCGCTCGAGCGACGCCTCCGGCGCGTGGATGATCAGGCTCGGCTCCCCCTCGGTGATCGTCAGGTCGCCGGACGTGTCCAGCACGACGGTGGTGACCGCCGAGACCTCGCGCTCCTCCGACGCCGCCGGCCCGGTGACGACGAACGGCATGCAGCCGGCGAGGGCGAGAGCGGATGCCGCGGCGACGAGTGCGGCGGCGGGGCGGGCAGAGCGCATGAGGGTATCTCCTGGAATCAAGTGGGATCGCACCCAGCCTAGGAACCCCCGCGCGACGCCGGACAGGGGGTCAGCCCCCGTATTCGCAGGAGGGCCTCCCCTCGACAGGCTCAGCCGAGGATGTCGCGGCGCGAGAGTACGGCGGCGCCGACGCCCAGCATCCCCAGCGACACGACCCAGAGCAGCGCGAGCCCGCCCCAGTCGAACCCGTCGGCGAGCGGCGTGGACCGATACGCCCACGCGTAGGGCGACGCGGAGCGCAGCCACTCCAGGTCGTCCGAGTTGTTGGCGAGCGCCTCGAAGACGTACCCCGCGACCGCGACCCCAGCGCCCACGCCGATCGCCCACAGGCGTCTGCCGGTGGCGGCGCCGGCGGCGAACGCGGCCGACGCGCAGACGAGTCCCAACGACGCCCACGCGGTCACGCCCGCGAGCAGGTTCAGCGGGTCCAGGTCGAGCTGTGCCGGGCCGTCGAGAAGGCGGACCAGCAGCCACGCGACGGCACCGAGCACGGCGAGCTTGACCAGCAGAGCCACCCACGCCTCGATCGCGTACGGGACCCGGCTGACAGCGTGGGCGAACGTCAGTTCGAGGCGTCCGGACTCCTCGGCGCCGCCGGTGTACGCGGCGCCCCACGACACCCCGGCGATCGTGAGGAGCACGAAGCCGATCAGGCCGAAGAACGTCGCCTGGACGTAGCCGGCACCCGACGTGACGTCCTCGTATCCGAGCGTGCGGACGAGCTCGGGCGGCAGGGAGTCGAGCACACCGGCCAGCTCGGGCGTCTGCATGGAGGGGAACAGCGGGATGTACAGCGCGATCGCCGCTGCGACACCCGCCGTCCACGCGAGAAGGCCCCATCGCCCCTCGGCGAGCAGGCGCCGCAGCACCGGCAGCACGGCCGGGCGCTCCTGCGTGAGAGCGGTCATGACGCGTCCCCCGCTCGTGCATACAGATCGAGCACGGACTCCTCGAGGTCGGGCTCCTCGACGGTGAGGTCGTGGAGTGTGCCCGCCATGAGCGCACGGACCACCGGATCGATCTCGCCCCGGACGGTCAGCGACGCACGGACCGTGTCTCCCGCGGCGCCGGCAGCCGTCACGCTGACGTCAGCGACGCCGTCGACCGCGCTCAGCAGGGCGTGGAGGCGGTCCGCCGTGATGCGGCTGAGCGTGGCCGCGATGCGCCGTGTCGTGGCGAGTCGCAGGTCGGCCACCGCGCCGGACGCCACGACGCGACCGGCGGCGAGGACGGCCACCCGGTCGGCCACCTGCTGGATCTCGCTCAGCACGTGCGAGCTGAGCAGAACGGTCTGCCCGGCATCCCGCGCCTCACGGAGCATCGTGAGGAACTCGCGCTGCACCAGCGGGTCCAAGCCGCTCGTGGGTTCGTCCAGGATGAGCAGCGACGGCTGATGCATGAACGCCTGCACCAGCGCCAGCTTCTGCTTGTTCCCCTTCGAGAGCGTGCGCACGCGGCGGTCGAGATCGAGTCCCACCCGATCGGCGAGCCGCTCGACCGCGCCCGGCCGCACGGGTCCGCTGATCTGCGCGAGGTGCGACAGCAGTGCTCGGCCGGTGCCGCGTGTCGCCAGGCGCAGCTCGCCGGGGACGTAGCCGATGCGGCGTCGCAGTGCGGCGCCGCCCTGTCGTGGAGGGATGCCGAGCACGCGGACCTCGCCGGAGGTCGGCCGGATGATGTCGAGCAGCAGGCGGAGCGTCGTCGTCTTGCCGGCGCCGTTCGCGCCGATGAGGCCGAACACGGTGCCCGGTTCGACGGAGAGATCGAGGTCGTGCAGGGCGGTGTGCGCGCCGTACCTCTTCGTGAGCGCGCGCGTCTGAATCGCCGTGGTCATGGCGAGAGTCCTTTCGAATCAGGGATGGGGTCAGCCGATGCGGAGCATCGGCGGATCGGGATCCTGATTCGGGTCGCCGTCGCCCTTGTCGGAGCGCGGCTCGCTCGCACGCCGGACCTGACGCGGCGACAGGCGGCCGACCGGCGCGGAGCCGCCGTCGGCGACGCCCGCGTCCGCATGCACCGTCCGCATGAGGTCCATGACGGGCACTCTAGACCCGCCCGCCCCCGCGCGGAACGGTCCCGGTGACGCCGACGCGCAGCGGTCGCGATGCCGGCCATGCGCAGGGTCGAGTACCGTGGGATGTCGGTGCGTCGGGAAGTCTGGTCGACACGCTTCTTGTCGACCGATCCCGAAGGTGACCGCCCCGCATGAACAGCCGACCGAATCCGTCCGCCGCCACCTTCCCCGCCCGGGGAGCGTACGCCGAGGCACGCCGGATCGGCGCCCTTCTCCGCAAGGAGACCGTCGGCGGCATCCTTCTCGTCGTCGCCGCGATCGTGGCGATGGTGTGGGCGAACAGCCCGGCGGCCGACTCGTACTTCGCGCTCCGCGACTTCGAGATCGGGTACGAGCCATGGCACCTGCAGCTTTCGGTGGGCGCGTGGGCGGCGGACGGGCTGCTGGCGATCTTCTTCTTCCTGGTGGGCCTCGAACTCAAGCGCGAGATCGTGGTCGGCGACCTGCGGAACCTCGGCACCACCATCGTGCCGATCGCCGCGGCCGTCGGCGGCGTCATCGTCCCCGCCCTCATCTACACCGCAGTCGTCTGGGGGTCGCCGGGTCTGGCGACGGGGTGGGCGATCCCGACCGCGACGGACATCGCCTTCGCGGTCGCCGTGCTCGCACTGGTCGGCTCACATCTGCCGACTCCGCTGCGGATCTTCCTGCTGACCCTCGCCGTGGTCGACGATCTCATCGCCATCGCGATCATCGCCGTCTTCTACACCGACAGCATCGACGTCGTCCCTCTGATCCTCGCGATCGTCACGATCGCCGTGTACGGCTTCATCGCGCAGCGGTATCAGAAGCTGTTCCATCTGCGCCCGCTCGCGGCGTGGCTGATCCTGCTGCCCATCGGGTTCGTGGCCTGGGCGTTCATGCACGCGTCCGGCATCCACGCGACCATCGCCGGCGTCGCGCTGGCGTTCACCATCCCCGTCAAGCAGCCCGCCGGTTCGGCCCTGTCCGAGCGTGACGGCGGTCTGGCCGAGGAGTTCGAGCACCGATTCCGGCCGCTGTCGGCGGGCTTCGCCGTTCCGGTGTTCGCGTTCTTCGCCTCCGGAGTCGCGCTCGGCGGCGTCGACGGCGTGGTCGGAGCTCTCACCGACCCGGTCACCATCGCGATCGTGGCCGGACTCGTGCTCGGCAAGCCGATCGGCATCGTCCTCACCACGCGGGTGCTGACCAAGGTCACGCGCGCCACTCTGGACCCCTCGCTACGGTGGATCGACCTGATCGGCGTCGGCGTGCTCGCCGGCATCGGGTTCACCGTCTCGCTTCTCGTCTCCGAGCTCAGCTTCGGCGCCAGCGACACCGGCGAGGACGCGAAGATCGCGATCATGCTCGCCTCGATCCTGGCGTCCGCGCTCGCCTCCGCCATCCTGATCGCCCGCAACCGCGTCTACCGCCGCATCGAAGAGCAGGAGGCCCTCGACGCCGACGGCGACGGCATCCCCGACGTCTACCAGCCGGAGGACTGAACCCGGCGGGCGTGGGGCTGCGGCGTGCGTCACCCCTGGATGGAACGCTCGACCCACGCGCGCAGCTGCGGGGCGGGGACGGCGCCGATCATGCGGTCCGCCTCCGTACCGTCGCGGTAGAGCAGGAGGGTCGGGATCGAGGAGATCCCGTGGCGCTGGGCCACACCGGAAGCG
>Ga0180217_1005067_pt1 | contig 10135 bp, 6 predicted proteins | sample eDN3rd37CBELigOP_FD_128521 | JGI IMG/M metagenome (GOLD analysis project Ga0180217, IMG submission 128521) | Enriched Organic Plus compost microbial communities from Emeryville, California, USA - eDNA 3rd pass 37_C BE-Lig OP (version 2) (version 2) ... | reverse complement strand
GGCAGCGGGGCGACGAGCTTGGCGAGGGGATTGAGCGCGTACAGGAACCGCGCCGGTGACGCGTCGACCGTCGTCGCGTACGGGTCGAACGGGCGGCCGCCCGGGGCGGTCGCCGTGGGCGAGGTCGACGTCATGCGCCCACCTCGGGTGCCGGGGCGGGTGCAGCCGGAAGGTCGCGCAGGCGCGCGACGGCCGCGAGCTCCGGATGCCGCGACACGCCCCGCAGCGCGCGTCGCAGCGGCGGCGTCTCGAGGCCGGCCTGCTCGACGAGATCGTCGTCGGCGAAGACGTCGGCCGTCGGCGCGGCCGCGAGGATCCGTCCGTCCTGCAGCACGACCGTGCGCTGCGCGTACTCGGTCACCAGCTGCATGTCGTGCGTGACGACGACGATCGTGGTTCCTTCGGCGTTGAGCTCGGCGAGCAGCGACAGCAGCTCGTCGGCGCGGGCGCGGTCCTGCCCGAAGGTCGGCTCGTCGAGCATCAGCACGGGGGCGCCCGCGACGAGGGCGGTGCCCACCGACAGCCGCCGCTTCTGCCCGCCCGACAGCAGGAACGGGTGGGTCATGGCGTGGTCGGTGAGACCGAACCGCTCCAGCAGCTCCTCGGTGCGCCGGCGCACCTCGGACTCGGGGAGCCGCTGGCGGCGCAGCCCGTGCGCGATCTCGTCGAACGCGGTCTGGGCGAGGAACTGGTGCTCGGGATTCTGGAACACGAATCCGATGTGCCGGGCGAGCGTGCGGGAGTCGGCCCGGCCCACATCGATGCCGTCGACGCGGACCGTGCCGCGCGGCGGTGCCACGACGCCGGCGAGCGCCTGGATGAGGCTCGTCTTGCCCGCCCCGTTCGCGCCGACCACGGCGACGAACTCGCCGCGCGCGATGTCGAGGTCGATGCCGTGGAGCACCTCGGCGCGGCCGCGGCGCAGGGTCAGCCCGCGCGCGGAGATCAGCGGGGCGGTCGGGGTGCGATTGATCTCGCTGCGCTCGCTCGATGACCGAGAGGATCCTGCAGTCGCGGGGGCGGGCGCCGGGGTCCGCTCGAGGGCGTCGTGCAGCTCCTCCGGCGTGAGGGGCAGCGGATCCAGCCGGAAGCCCGCGCGCCGCAGCCGCAGCGCGGCCAGCGTCGAGACGGGCAGCCACACGCCGAGCTCGTGGAGCTCGTCCGCGCGGCGCCGCAGCACCTCGTCGACCGTGCCGTCGGCGAAGACGCGCCCGCGGCCGTCGAGCACGACCACGCGATCGACGAACGAGACCGCGGCGTCGAGGTTGTGCTCCACGAGCAGCACGGCGCGCTCGCCGTCCGCCACGACGTCCGCCAGCGCCGCGTACACCTCGCCGATCCCGCGCGGGTCGAGGTTCGCGGTGGGCTCGTCCAGCACGAGCAGCGGCGACCCCATCGCCAGGGCGCACGCGATCGCGAGGCGCTGACGCCCGCCCCCCGACAGGATGTCGGGGTTGTCGTGCCGCCGCTCCCACAGGCCGACGCGGCGCAGCGCGGCCTCGGCGCGGGCGAGCACCTCGTCGACCGGCATCCGCAGATTCTCCGGACCGAACGCGACCTCGTCGAGCAGCGTGCCGGTGACCAGCTGCGCGTCGGGATCCTGGAACACCATGCCGACGTGCGTGCTGAGCTGCGCGACGGTCGCCTGCCGCGTGTCGAGTCCCGCGACGGTCACCGTCCCCGTCAGGGTCGCGGGGACGGAGTGCGGGATGAGCCCGTTGAGGGTCAGCGTGAGCGTGGACTTGCCGGATCCGCTGGGGCCGAGGAGCAGGACGACCTCGCCGGGGGCGATGTCGAAGGACGCATCCGCCGGGGTGGCGATGCGCGCGCCGTCGTGCGTGACCGCGAGACCCCGGACGCGCACGAGCGGCGTCGCGGAAGGATCGGGCTCCGCCGGGGACGGGGAGGCCGGGTCGCGTTCGAGTGCGGTCACGGGACGTCCCGGGGAGTGGAGGCAGGCAAGTTAGCCTGTCCTAATCTAGCCGACGACGTCGGCCGGCCGCGGGCGTCTCAGGCGCGCGTGCGCGGTCCGATGCCCGCCCGGCGCAGCCCCGCGCCGACGCCGAGCCCGATGGCGGTCCAGGCGACCGGACCCAGCATGGCCATGACGAGATACACGATCTGCGCCCACGGCTCGAGCGAGCGCACGTCGGCGGCGAAGTACACCGCCGCGGCGACGAGGAAGCCGATCACGATGGCCAAGATGAAGAAGCGCCACGGCGCCCACGACCGGTAGCGCACGGCCGCCGCGACGAGCTCCTGCACTCCGCCGAACAGGAGCGCCGTGCCGATGTACTGCCAGGCGTAGATCGGCGCGATGGCCATACCCACGAGAGCCGCGAGCGCATGTGCCAGGAGCGCGACCCACGGCATCCGGAGCACCTCCTGGGCGATGATGCCGGGAAGCACGTGCACGCCAAGGACGAAGCCGTACATGATCGGCAGCCACGCCAGCAGCGGGACTGTCACCCAGCCTGCGATGCCGCCGAGGATGCCGGCCGCGACACCGATCGCGGCGCACGTGAGCAGAACGCTCGTCGAGAACGGAGATCGGGATGCCACGTGCACAGCGTACTTCTCCTGGCCGGGTCGATTCTCACAGAGCTCTCATCAGCAAACGTTCAGGCAACACATAGCTTGGAACGTGCTGTGCCCCAACGTCGTGGCACAGCACTTCTCCAGATCCCCAGCCTTGGAGGCCATTCATGGGTCGAACCTCCGTGAGAGCAGCAGTGGTCGTCACACTCGCCGCGCTGTTCACCGGCACAGCATCCGCCAGTTTCGCGGCGACGCCGGAGGGGGTGAACACACCCACTCCGATCGACGCGCCCGCGGGCAACTACATCGTCCTGCTCAAGGACGCCCCGCTGGCGACGTACGAGGGCGGTGAGCGCGGGCTCGCGCGCACCAAGCCCGACAAGGGCAAGCAGCTCGACGCGTACACCGAGAACTCGCAGAAGTACATCGCGCACCTGAAGAAGGAGCAGCAGGACGTCGCGGCCTCGGCCGGCGTCGAGCCCGCGGCGACCTACCAGATCACGCTCAACGGCTTCAGCGCCCACCTCGACTCGGGCGCGGTCGCGAAGCTGCAGGCCGACAAGAACGTCCTGGGTGTCTACCCCGACGAGGTGCGCCACCCGGTCGCGGTCCCCTCGACGGAGTTCCTCGGCCTCGGCTCGGGCGACGCCAGCACCGGCGGAGTGTGGGATGCCGTCGGCGGCGTCTCCCGGGCCGGCGAGGGTGTCGTCGTCGGTGTGATCGACACCGGCATCGCGCCCGAGAACCCGTCGTTCGCCGGAGACAAGATCCTCGGCAAGCCCGGCGCCGCGCCGTACAACGACGGAAACCACGTGCTGTTCCGCAAGGCCGACGGCAACATCTTCCGCTCGGAGCGCGTGAACGGCGAGGGCTGGAACAAGCAGAACTACAACACGAAGCTCATCGGCGCCCGCGCGTTCTGGGCCGGCGCCGAGGCCACGGGCTTCGACTTCAGCTATGACTACCGCTCGCCGCGCGACGGCGACGGCCACGGCTCGCACACCGCCAGCACCGCCGCCGGCAACTTCGGGGTGCCCGCCCAGGTCGAGGGCATCGGCTTCGGTGAGATCTCGGGCGTCGCGCCCGCGGCCAAGGTCGCGGCGTACAAGGCCTGCTACGTCGGTCCCGACGTGCTCGACACCGCCGACGACATCTGCGCGCTGAGCGACCTGCTGGCCGCCATCGACGCCGCGGTCGCCGACGGCGTGGACGTCATCAACTACTCGATCGGCGGCGGCGCGGCCAGCACCGTGCTGCAGCCCGAGGACGTCTCGTTCTTCAACGCCGCCGCAGCCGGCGTGTTCGTCGCCGTCAGCGCGGGCAACTCCGGCCCCGACGCCGTCACCGCCGACCACGCATCGCCGTGGTACACCACGGTCGCGGCATCCACGATCCCGACCTACGAGGGCACCGTGCAGCTGCCGAACGGCTTCGAGGCCGCCGGCGCATCGGTCTCGGTCCCGTTCGGCGAGACGCTGACCGGCCCGGTCGTGTACTCGGGCGACGTCGCCGCCGCAGGCGCCGCGCCCGCCGAGGCCGAGCTGTGCTTCCCCGGCACGCTCGACCCCGCACAGGTCGAGGGCAGGATCGTGGTGTGCGACCGCGGCACCAACGCGCGCGTCGAGAAGTCGGAGGTCGTCGAGGCTGCCGGCGGCATCGGCATGATCCTCGTGAACGTCACGCCGGGCTCGCTCGACAACGACTTCCACTCGGTGCCGACCGTGCACATCGACGCCCAGTACCGCACCGCGCTGCTGGACTACGTGCGCAGCACGCCCGACGCCACCGCGACCCTCGTCGGCGACAACGTGACCGGCGTCGAGACGCCGACCCCGGTCGTCGCGGGCTTCTCGAGCCGCGGCCCGATGCTGGCCGACGGTGCGGATGTGCTCAAGCCCGACGTCTCGGCGCCCGGCGTCGCGATCCTCGCGGCCGAGCACAACGCGCCCCAGCAGCAGCCGACGTTCGGCTTCAAGTCGGGCACGTCGATGTCGTCGCCGCACGTCGCCGGTCTCGGCGCCCTGTACCTGGGCGTCCAGCCGCAGGCGGCGCCGGCCGACATCAAGTCGGCGCTCATGACGACGGCGTACAACACGCTCAACGCCGACGGCTCGGAGAACACCGACCCGTTCGCGCAGGGCGCCGGCCACGTCGACCCGACGAAGTACTTCGAGCCGGGCCTGGTGTACAGCAGCGGACCGGCCGACTGGGCCGCGTACCTGCAGGGCCTCGACCTGTACGATTTCGGCGTCGAGCCCATCGACGCGAGCGACCTCAACCTCGCCTCCATCGCGATCGGCACGTTCCCCGGCCCGCAGACCGTGACCCGCTCGGTCACGTCGACGCAGGCCGGCACGTTCACCGCCTCGGTGGACCTGCCCGGAATCGACGCGGTCGTCGAGCCCAGCACGCTCACCTTCGGCGGCGCGGGAGAGACCCAGTCGTTCACGGTGACCTTCACCAAGACCGACGCCCCCGTCGAGGAGTGGGCGACCGGGTTCCTGACGTGGACCTCGGGCGACACCTCGGTGCGCTCGCCGATCGCGATCTTCCCGGTCACCGCGGCCGCCCCGGCCTCGGTCGAGGGCAGCGGCGCCGACGGCAGCGTCGACGTCGAGGTCACCCCGGGCCTGTCGGGTGAGCTTCCGCTGAACCTCGCCGGGCTGTCCGCCGAGGACGTGCTCATCGACGGCGACCAGACGACGGGCGCCGGCGACGGCGGCTACTCGTACGAGGTCGTGCAGGTGACGGAGGGCACCGAGCTCGCGCGTTTCGCGCTCGACTCGTCGGACGACGCCGGATCCGACCTCGACCTCGCGGTCTACCGCGTCGTCGGCCCGGAGGACTGGCGCTACTACCAGGCGTGGCAGTCGGCGTCCGCATCCGCGGATGAGCGCGTCGACATCGTCGCGCCGACCCCCGGCTGGTACGTGATCGAGTCGCACGTGTACTCGTACACCGCACCGTTCACGTGGCAGCTGACCTCGGCGCTCGTCACCACCGACGGCCTCGGCGCGCTCGCCGCGACGCCGAACCCGCTGCCGGTGACGGAGGGGCAGCCGACGCAGTACACGCTCTCGTGGTCGGGGCTCGAGAGCGGCCGCTACCTCGGTGTCGTCCGCTACGGCGACTCGCAGGTGCGCACGGTCGTCTCCGTCGACGTGCCGTAGCCGTCACGAGACGACAGGGCGCCCGGGCTCACCAGCCCGGGCGCCCTTCGTGTTCGCAGGACGGCTACACGCGCCGGCGTCGGCGGGTGAGCCGTACACCGGGAAGCGGCGGAGCGGGGACGCGCTCCGCACCGTGGCCGACGACATGACCGAATCGGTCGCTGTCGGCCTCCCATTCCTCCCGCGCCTGCACGATCTCGTCGTGACTGCGGCCGACGAAGTTCCACCACATGACGATGTCGTCTTCGAAGGGCGCGCCACCGAGCAGGAACAGGGTGGCCCCCGTCGCGCTCAAGAGCGCGATCTCGTCGCGGCGGACCCCGAGGTACAGCAGGTGGGTGGTGTCGAGGGCGACCGCGCCTTCTCCGGAGCCGCCGTTCGCGCCCGAGACGCTCACTTCGCCGCCGACCGCCATGAGCGCGTGCTCCCACGCCAGGTCGAGCGGCAGGCGCACGGTGGATCCGGCCGGGATGCGCAGCTCGGCGCCCACGATGGGCGTGTACGTGGTCGCCCGCGAGGAGACGCCATCGAGCGTGCCGAGCACGACGGTCGCCGACCCCGGGGCGCCCTCGACGGGCGCGAGCGCGACCTGGGGGAGCGTCGTGTGCTGCTCGAACGCGGGCGGGCCGTGACGGCGGGACTCGGGGAGCGCCACCCACAGCTGCAGCGCGTCGAGCGGGACGGCGTCCTCGCCGACCGAGTACTCCGAGTGGGCGATTCCGGCGCCGCTCGTCATCAGGTTGAGCGCGCCCCGACGCACGACGACGTCACTGCCAATCGAGTCGCGGTGGTGGACGTCGCCCTCGTACGGCCACGTGACCGTCTGCAGTCCGATGTGCGGATGCGGCTCCACCCGCATCCGCGCCGTCTGGGGTCCGAACCGGTCGAGGAAGCACCACGCGCCCACCATCGGCAGGTCGCGCTGCGGGAGCGCACGGCTGACGCGCATTGCCCGCACGCCGCCGAGGGGCACGTCGCGCGCCTCGAGCAGCAGCATCCGCGGTCCGTCGCAGTCCGCGGCACCCTCGATCTCGATGGTGGTGTCGGCATCCAGTCGAGTCACGGGAGTCCGCTCACTCGGGGTGGGGCTCGTCCGGCCACACCACGGTGAGGCCCGGCACGTCGTGACTGCGCAGGTACTTCGCCACGACGGGGCAGTGCGGCACCACCGTCTCGCCCCGGCGCGCGGCATCCGCCATCGCATCGCCGACGAGCTGCTGCGCGAGCCCGCGTCCGCGGAAGGCGGGATCGACCTCGGTGTGCGGGAAGTGCAGGCGCCCGCTGGAGTCGATCCGGAAGAGGGTGTAGCCGGCCAGCACGTCGCCCACGTGGATCTCGTACCGCCGGCCCTGGTCGTTGCGCGTCACGCGGACGCTGGTCTCGATGTCGCTCACGCGGTTCCTTCCGTCGTGGGGTCCAACGTACGGGCGAGGCGGGGGATTCCGCCAGCATCCGAACGGCAGTGCGGGGGCACACGCGGGCCGAGCGGATGCCGCGACCTGGCAGACTCGGACGGTGACGCTCCTCGACACGATCGCGGCCGCAGCCGCGGCATCCGGGTCCACCCAGCCCGACGCCGACGCGCTCTACGACGCCTTCGTGGAGTGGGCCGCAGACCAGGGCTTCCGCCTGTACCCCGCCCAGGACGAGGCGGTCATCGAGATCGTCTCGGGCGCGCACGTCGTGCTGTCGACGCCCACCGGCACCGGCAAGTCGCTCGTCGCCGTCGCCGCCCACGCTGCGGCGCTCGCGCGCGGCGGCCGCACCTATTACACGGCGCCGATCAAGGCGCTCGTGAGCGAGAAGTTCTTCGCGCTCGTCGACATCTTCGGCGCCGCGAACGTGGGCATGGTCACCGGCGACTCGTCGGTCAACGCCGACGCGCCGATCGTGTGCTGCACCGCGGAGATCCTCGCGAACCTCGCCCTGCGCCAGGGCGCCGACGCGGCCGTCGACCAGGTCGTCATGGACGAGTTCCACTACTACGGCGACCCCGACCGCGGCTGGGCGTGGCAGGTGCCGCTGCTCCTGCTGCCGCGCGCGCAGTTCATCCTCATGTCGGCGACGCTCGGCGACGTCACCACGATCGCCGAGGACTTCGAGCGTCGCACCGGACGCGCCGTCGCGCGCATCACCGGCGTCGAGCGGCCGGTGCCGCTGCACTTCTCGTACGGGCGCACGCCGATCCACGAGACCGTCGAGGAGCTGCTGCAGACCGGCGAGTCGCCGATCTACATCGTCCACTTCTCGCAGGCGGCGGCGATGGAGCGCGCGCAGGCGCTGTCGTCGATCCGCATCGTCTCGCGCGAGCAGCGCGACGCGATCGCCGAGGCGATCGGCGGCTTCCGGTTCACGACCGCGTTCGGCCGCACGCTGTCGCGGTACGTCCGCGCGGGCATCGGCGTGCACCACGCCGGGATGCTGCCGCGCTACCGGCGCCTCGTCGAGACGCTCGCGCAGCGCGGCCTCCTCAAGGTCATCTGCGGCACCGACACCCTCGGCGTCGGCATCAACGTCCCGATCCGCACCGTCATGATCACGGCGCTGTCGAAGTTCGACGGCACGAAGATGCGTCAGCTGTCGGCGCGCGAGTTCCACCAGGTCGCCGGGCGCGCGGGGCGCGCCGGGTACGACACCTCGGGAACCGTCGTCGTCATGGCGCCGGAGTGGGAGATCGAGAACGAGGCGGCGCTCCGCAAGGCCGGCGACGACCCCGCCAAGCGCAAGAAGATCGTGCGCAAGAAGGCGCCCACCGGCGTCGTGAACTGGGGCCTCGGCTCGTTCGAGCGCCTCGTCGAGGCCGAGCCGGAGCCGCTCGTGCCGCAGCTGCAGCTGACCGCGGCGATGCTCATCAACGTCATCGCGCGCGGCGGCGACGTCTTCGAGAACGTCCGCGCCCTCGTGTTCGACAACCACGAACCGCGCGCCCGCAAATACGAGCTCGCGCGCCGCGCGATCGCGATCTTCCGCACCCTCCTCGCCGCGGGCGTGGTCGAGATCGACCGGGATGCCGCGGGTTCCGGCATCCGTCCTCAGATCCGTCTCACGGTCGACCTGCAGCCGAACTTCGCGCTCAACCAGCCGCTGTCGCCCTTCGCCCTCGCCGCGATCGAGCTGCTGGATCCGGAGGACGGGCCGGGCGCCGCCGGGACGGGGCACTACGCGCTCGACGTGGTCAGCATCATCGAGGCGACGCTCGACGACCCGCGGCCCGTGCTCGCGCAGCAGGAGTTCCGCGCGCGCGGGGAGGCGGTCGCGGCGATGAAGCAGGAGGGGCTCGACTACGACGAGCGCATGGAGGCGCTCGAGGAGGTCACGTACCCGAAGCCGCTCGAGGAGCTGCTGAACCACGCGTACGAGGTGTTCGCGTCGAGCCAGCCGTGGATCCGCGACTTCGAGCTGTCGCCGAAGTCGGTCGTGCGCGACATGTTCGAGCGTGCCCTGTCGTTCTCCGAGCTCATCTCGCTGTACCAGCTCGCCCGCAGCGAGGGCCTCGTGCTGCGATACCTGTCGGACGCCTACCGCGCGATCCGGCAGACGGTGCCCGTCGAGGCGCAGACCGAAGACCTCCACGACCTCGTCGCGTGGCTCGGGGAGGTCGTGCGGCAGGTCGACTCGAGCCTCGTCGACGAGTGGGAGGCCCTCGTCAACCCATCGACCGACCCCGACGAGCCGGTCGTGCCGCCCGCCCCGCCGTCGGTGCTCACCAACCGCCGCGCGTTCGGCGTGCTCGTGCGCAACGAGCTGTTCCGTCGCGTGCAGCTGGCCGCGCTGCAGCGTGATGACGAGCTGGTCGAGCTCGACCCCGACGTCGACTGGCCCGGCGCGCTCGACGACTACTTCGACGAGCACGACGAGATCCTCACCGGCGGGCCGGCGCGCTCGCCGCGGCTCGTCTCGATCGACGAATCGGAGGCCGCGACCGACGGCGTCTGGCGCGTCGAGCAGACCATCGACGACCCCGCGGGGCACCACGACTGGCGCATCCGCGGTCTGGTCGACCTCGCCGTCTCGGAGGAGTCCGGCACCGCCGTCGTGCGGATCACGGAGGTCGTCCGGCTGTAGCGGGCCGAGCCGCGGGCGCCGACGAGCCGCGTTCGGGATTCAGTCTCGGCGTGCGCCCCGACCGCCGACACGCCGCGGCAGGGTGCGTGCTGCCGACGGGGAGACTGAATCCTGAACACGCGGCCCCTCGCGTCCCCCCGGTCGCCGAGCGAGCGGAGCGAGACGAAACGCGTCAGCGCAGGCCGAGGCCGCCGTCGCTCGAGAGCACCTGCCCGACGACCCATGACCCGTCGGGCGTCGCGAGCCAGCCGATGAGCCGCGCCGGGTCTGCGGGCTCGCCGAAGCGGCCGAACGGCGTCGCCCGCATCCACTCCTGGACCTCCTCGAGTGGCCGGTCCGTCGTCTCGGGATCCAGGTAGCCG
>Ga0180217_1005064_pt1 | contig 10142 bp, 9 predicted proteins | sample eDN3rd37CBELigOP_FD_128521 | JGI IMG/M metagenome (GOLD analysis project Ga0180217, IMG submission 128521) | Enriched Organic Plus compost microbial communities from Emeryville, California, USA - eDNA 3rd pass 37_C BE-Lig OP (version 2) (version 2) ... | reverse complement strand
CGCGCCGCGGAATTCGTGGATCACGTGCACAAAGGCGCACCTTCGTCTGTCTAGGCTGAGGCGCATGTCGACCATCGCCGCGCCGTCCGCGCAGACCGGCTCGCACCGTGTGCTCGCCGACGTCATCTCCCGCCCCTCCTCCCGCTCCCGCGCGATCGCCCTCGACGCCGGCCTCGTGGCCGTCGGCGCCGCCGTCGTCGCGCTGCTCGCCCAGATCGAGATCCCGCTGTGGCCGGTCCCGATCACCGGCCAGACGCTCGGCGTGATCGTCGTCGGCGCGGCGCTTGGCGCGTGGCGCGGCGCCGCCGCCCTCACGACCTACATGCTCGCGGGTCTCGCGGGCCTTCCGGTCTTCGCGGGCTTCACCGGCACGATCGCCGCGCTCGGCAAGCCGAGCTTCGGCTTCGTGATCGGCTTCATCGTGTCGGCGTTCGTCGCCGGCTGGTTCGCGCAGCGCGCATGGGACCGCCGCCCGGTCCTCGCCTTCGTCGGATTCGCCGCGGCGAGCGCGGTGCCGTTCGTCTTCGGCATCCCGTACATGGCCCTCGTCCTCAACGTGGGGATGGGTCTGGACTACTCGCTCTGGGGTCTGCTCCAGGTGGGCCTGCTCCCCTTCATCGTCGGCGGGCTGATCAAGGCGGCGCTGGCCGCGGCGGTCATCCCGGCCGCGTGGGCGCTCGTGCGCAGGGCGGACGCGACCAAGGAGTGAGCGGATGCCGCGACGCGCGGCATCCGCTCGACGAAAGCCCCGGCAGACGCGGCCGGGGCTTTCGTGTGCGCGTCGGACGGATCAGCCCTGCGCGGCAGCGGCCGCCTGGGCCAGCTGCTCGACCATCTGGGGCAGGATCCACGGCAGGCTGAGCGCCGTCGGCGAGATCGCCGCGACGTTCTCTTCGCCGACGATCGGCGCGACGGCGCCCGCGGCGACGGCCGGGATGAGGGCGGCGCGGTCGGAGGCGAGGAAGTCGTCGATGTCGGACTGGGCCTCCGCCTGGGTGAAGAGCACATCGGCGTCGATCCGGTCGAGGTTCTCGCTGCTGACCGTCGTGTAGAAGGTCGACTCGCCGGCGTCGAGCTCGGTGACCGACGGCGCGCTGGTGAAGCCGAGGTCCTCGAGGATCTCCACGCGCGGGTCGGCGGGAAGGTAGAGGTAGAACGTGTCGACGTCGTCGTCGGCGTACGCGATCGTCAGCCCCTCGAACTCGGGGTGCGCGGCGGCGGCGTCGGCGATCTGCGCGTCGAGGTCGGCCAGGACGCCGTCGGCCTCGTCCTCCATGCCGAGGGCGCGGCCGGTGTCGGTGATGACGTCGCGCCACGGCGTCGCCCACAGCGCCTCCTCGGGCGCCACGACTGGGATGCCGGCGCCGGTGACGGCGTCGTACTCCTCCTGCGTGAGCCCGGAGTACGAGGCGATCAGCACGTCGGGGTCGGTCGCGAGGAGCTGCTCGACCGACAGCTCGTAGGTCGAGTTGTCGAGGATCGTGGGGGCCTCGCCACCGAGCTCGGCGACCGCCTCCTCGACCCACGGGGTCATCAGGTCGTCGCCGCCGCCGTACTCCGACGACGGGATCGCGACCGGCACGATGCCGAGGGCGAGGACGGCCTCGGTGGCGCCCCAGCCCCACGTCGCGATGCGCTCGGGGGCGTCCTCGATGGTGGTCTCGCCGTAGATGTGCGCGAACGTGACGGGGAAGCCCTCGGCGGCGCCGCCTTCGGCTTCGGTGCCCTCGGGGTCGGCGGAGCCGGCGCAGCCGGAGAGGACGAGCCCTCCGGCGAGGGTGAGCGCCGCGAGCGCGGTGAGGCGGGTGCGGGGAGCGGACATGTGCGTTCCTTTCGTGGGACAGGAAGGGAGGTCGGCGGTCAGGACTGGTCCGCGGGCACGTGGGTGCCGCCGGGGACGGGGATGACGAGCGGGGTCGTGGTGAGCGGGTCGGGGATCACGAGCGCCTCGAGGTCGAACGCGCTCGACACCACGTCGGGCGTGAGCACATCGGACGGCGCGCCGTGGGCGACGACGCGCCCGTCGCACATGACGACGAGGTCGTCGGCGTAGCGCGCAGCGAGGTTGAGCTCGTGGAGCACGACGACGATGGTCGTGCCGTCGGTGCGGTTGAGGGTGCGCAGCAGGTCGAGCACCTCGATCTGGTGGCTGAGGTCGAGGAAGGTGGTGGGCTCGTCGAGCAGCAGCACGCGCGGCTCCTGCGCGAGCGCCATCGCGATCCACACCCGCTGCCGCTGGCCGCCGGAGAGGTCGCCGACGGCGCGGTCGGCGAGGGGCGTCACGCCGGTCTTGGCCATGGCGGCCTCGACACGGGCGGTGTCGTCGGCGCTCCACCGCTGGAACACGCTGCGGTGCGGGTGGCGGCCGCGGGCGACGAGTTCCGCGACGGTGAGGCCGTCGGGGGCGGTGGGATGCTGCGGCAGCAGGCCCACGCTCTGCGCGAAGCGACGGCGCGGGATGGTCTGGATGTCGACGCCGTCGAGCTCGACGGCGCCGCCGAGCGGCTGGTTGACGCGGGCCAGGACGCTCAGCAGCGTCGACTTGCCGCAGGCGTTGGCGCCGATGATCATCGTCATCCGGCCGGGCGCGAACTCGAGGTCGAGGTTCTCGATCACGCGCCGGCCCGGATAGCCGGCGGCGAGTCCCCGCGCGGTGAGGCGCGGGGCGGCGGAGGCGGAGGTCACAGGTTCCGTCCTTTCGAGGTCGCGAGGAGCCACAGCAGGAAGACGGCGCCGATCGCGCCGGTCACGACGCCGACCGGCACCGAGACGCCCGGCAGGGCGAACTGGGCGACGAGGTCGGCGGCGACCAGCAGCGCGGCGCCGACGGCGGCGCTGGTGCCGATGCCGATCGCACCGTGGCCGAGGAGCGGGCGGGCGATCGCCGGCGCGCACAGCGCGACGAAGCCGATGGGCCCGACGAACGCGCACGTGACGGCGGTGAGGAGCACGGCGGTGACGACCACGACCACGCGCACGGTGCTCGCGCGCACACCGAGCGACGCGGCGGTCTGCGCCCCCATCTGCGTGATCGGCAGCCAGTGGGCGCACGCGACGACGGCGGGGATCGCCAGCGCGACGACCACGGCCACGGTGGCGACGTTCCACCAGGGCGTCGAGGAGAGGCTGCCGGTGAGCCAGATGAGCGCGGCCTGCGCGAGCTCGACCTTGGCGCGCACCATGAGGAAGTTGGCGATCGCGACCGTGAGGAACGCGACGCCGACGCCCGCGAGGATGAGGCGGTACCCGCCGTCGGCGCGGTGGCGCCCGGCGAGCAGCAGGAACGCCGCCACGGCGAGTCCGCCGACGAAGGCGAACAGCGCGAGGACCGGGCCGCTGAGTCCGAGCGTCAGGATGCCGAAGACGGCCGCGGCTCCCGCGCCCCCGCTGATGCCGAGCAGGTCGGGGCTCGCGAGCGGATTGCCGAGGAGGGTCTGCAGCAGCGCGCCGGCGAGACCGAGCGCGGCGCCGACGAGCAGCGCCATCGCGAGCCGCGGCGCGCGCACCTGGAAGATGACGTAGGACTGCACGCGGTCTCCCCCGCCCCACAGCGTCGTCCACACGTCGGCGGGCGCCATCGGATAGTCCCCGATCGACAGCGCGGCCACGGCGAGCACGACGACGAGGAGGAGAGCGGTGCCGACGACGATGGCGCGTCGGCGGCGCACGCGGGCACGGACGGCGGCGACCGGCGAGACGGTCTCGGTGTCGACGAGGGCGGTCACAGGGTCACCCGCCCGGGCCGGAGGACGAGAGAGATGAGCACGGGGGCGCCGACGAAGGCGACGACGAGCCCCGCCTGCACCTCGCCGGGCAGGGCGATGACGCGACCGAGCACGTCGGCGGCGAGCAGCACGATCGCGCCCGCGGGCGCGCCGATCGCCAGCAGCCAGCGATAGTCGCCGCCGACGAAGGCGCGCAGCGCGTGCGGCACGAGCAGGCCGAGGAACACGATCGGCCCCGCGATGGACGTCGCGCTGCCGCACAGCAGCACGGTGGCGAGGATGCCGAGCCCGCGCGTGCGAGCGACGCTGTGGCCGAGGCCGGTCGCGGTCTCGTCGCCGAGCGCGATCAGGTCGAGGCCGCGAGCCGATGCGAAGGCGATCACCGCCCCGACGAGGATCGGGAGGACGACGACGGCGACGGTGTCGAGCCCGCGGTTGGTGAGCCCGCCGACCTGCCAGTACCGGAACACGTCGAACGCCGTGATCGACGTCGTGAGGATCAGCGTGGTGACCGCGGTGAGTCCGGCGGTGACGGCGGCGCCGGTGAGCGCCAGCTTGGCGGGGCTCGATCCGTCGGGGCCCCGCGTGCCGATGAGGGCGACGACCACCGACGCGATCGCGGCGCCCGCGAACGCGAACCACACCAAGCCGGCGGGCGCGGTGATGCCGAACAGCGTGATCGCGGTCAGCACGGCGACCGAGGCGCCGGCGTTCACGCCCAGCAGGCCGGGGTCGGCGAGCGGATTCCGGGTGAGCCCCTGCATGAGCGTGCCCGCGAGGGCGAGGGAGGCTCCGGCGAGGATGCCGATGATCGTCCGGGGCACACGCTGCGTGAGGATCACGCTGTGGTCGGCGAGCGACAGGTCCGGCCGCAGCAGCGCGTCGATCACCACGGCGGGGGCGACGGGGCGCGCGCCGATCATGAGGCTCACGACGATCATGACCAGCAGCAGGGCGATCGTGGTGAGCAGCAGCCTCCGCCCGCGCCGGTCGCGAGCGGTGATCATTCCTGACGCTCGGCCTGGCCGAGACGCCAGTAGCCCATGAAGGCCACGCGCTTGCGGTCGACGCCGCAGCCCGTCACCAGGTGACGGCGCAGGGTCTTGATCGTGGCGGCTTCCCCCGCCATCCAGGCGTAGAACTCGCCTTCGGAGTCCTCGGGGCTCTCCCACAGCAGGTCGGCGTCGACGTCGACGTCGGCGAGCTCCTGGCGACGAGGCGCGGCGGCCCGCGCGAGCACGTCGGCGGCCGTCGCCGTCCACGCGGTGACCGCATCGGTGAGCGCGGCACCGTGATCGCGGTCCTCGCGGGCGAGCCACGTCACGCGGAATGTGTCGGGGACGTCGAGGGTGAGGGCGTCGGCGGCGGTCGGCACCTCGATGAACGCGTCGACGTCGTACGACTCGTCGAGTCCCTCGAGGATCGAGCTGATCGCGGGAGCGGCGGTCTCGTCGCCGGCGAGCAGCACGCGGCGCGCCGTCCCGGGGTGCCAGTCGAGTCCGAGGCGCCACCCCTCGCTGCGCTGGTCGGGACCGACGATGACGATCTCATCGCCCACCGCGGCGGACTCCGCCCAGCTGCCGGCGGGACCGGCGTCGTGGTGCACCACGAAGTCGACGTGCAGCAGCCGCGCGAGCGGGTCGATGCGCCGCACCGTGTAGGTCCGCAGCGGGCTGCGCGACGCGGTCGGGATCGCCCGCCAGGCCGTGTACCAGTCCCCCGCGTCGATCATCGCGTCGTCGCGCTGGCCGATGTCGCTGATGGTGCCGTCCGCGAGCGGCAGGATCAGCTTGATGCGCTGGTCGAGACCCGCCGTGCCGAAGACGTCGAAGTCGGGCCCTGTGAAGGCGACACGCACGAAGTGCGGCGAGAGCCGGTGCACCTCCGCCACCGTGGCGACATACGGGCGGTACGCGGGACGGGTGCTCACGGCAACGGAAGAAGTCACCAGGTAAGGGTAGCCTCACCTGCCTTGCACGCAAAACGCGATGTGACTAATTGTTGCGCGCGGACCCCGTCGACTCGTGCGCGTGCCCCATGCGCAGGCCCGGCGCGAGTGCGGCGAGCGCGAGGAGGCCGGCGACCGCGAACACGGCCGGGAAACCGGCATCCGTCCCCACCAGCGCGGTGAAGACGAGCCCCATCGCCGCGATCGACGCCGCCGAGCCGACCGAGTCCGAGATCGACAGCGCGGACGAGTTGAAGCCCTGGTTCTGCGGCGTCGAATACGCCAGCGTGAGCACCGTGAGGCGCGGGTACATGAGCCCCATGCCGCCGCCGGCCAGCCCCCATCCGGTGATCATGACGGCCGGGTGCAGGTGCAGCAGCGCCGTCACGACGCCGCACACCATCGCCGCGGTCAGCAGCGCGACGCCGATGACGGTGATGCGGGCGTTGCCGAGCCGGTCGCCGAAGCGGCCCTGCAGGTCGGCGGCCACCGCCCACGCGATCGCGGCTGCGGTGAGCCCGAGCCCCGCCCACGTCGGCGAGAAGCCGTACTCGTCGATCAGCAGGTAGGGCACGTAGATCTCGGCGCCGAACAGGGCGCCGGCGATCAGGCCGCGCATCAGCACGACGCTCGGCAGGCCGCGCGCCGCCCGCAGCGTGCCGCGCGGCAGCAGCGGTCGCGACGCGAGGGCGATGACGACGACGGATGCCGCGACGGCCGCCCACGACCACGACCCCAGCTCTCCGGCGAGGCTCAGCCCGAGGGCGCCGACGGCGACGGCGACGGCGCACGCCAGACGCGGCGCGATGCGCCCCGTGGCCGGCTCGTCGGTGCCGAGCGGGAGGCCGTGCAGGCGGGCGACGACCATCGCGAACGCGACCACGGTGAGGGCAGCCACGCCGAGGAACACCCACCGCCAGTGCAGGAACTCGGTCACGGCGCCGGCCAGGAACGGGCCGATGAGCGACGGCACCACCCACGCGGCGGAGAACGCGGCGAACACGCGGCCGTGCAGCTGCCCCGGGTACACGCGCGCGACGACCACGTACAGCGCGACCGTCTGCCCGCCGGTGCCCAGCCCCTGCACCAGACGCCCGGCGACGAGGATCGGCATCGTCGGCGCGAGGCCGGCGAGCACGAGGCCCGCGACGAACAGCACGACCGCGGTGGTGAGCGGCGCCAGCACGCCGCCGCGGTCCGACCAGGCGCCCGCGGCCACCATGCCGATGACGCTGGTGGCCAGGGTGCCCGCGAAGGCGACGGCGTAGAGGCGATCGCCGTCCAGGTCCGCGCTCACCACGGGCATCACGGTCGTGATCGCGAGCGACTGCATGGCCGCGAGGAAGATGAGCGCGACCGCACCGACCGTCACCCACACGAAGCGCGGACCCCAGATGCCGATCTCACGTCCGGTGGTCGGCGCAGAGGTCATCCGCTCAGGCTACCGCCGTCCCCCGGCCCCCTCGCGTCGCGCGGTCGGCGTGCGGCGGCGAGAGTGCCGATGCGCGCGACGGCCTCGCGCAGCAGCTCCGGCGAGGTGCCGAAGTTCAGGCGCACGTAACCCTTGCCCTCGACGCCGAACAGCGGCCCGAAGTGCAGCGCGACCTTGGCGTCGCGGAGGATCTTCACCGCCGGGTTGTCGCCCCAGCCGTACGCCGACACGTCGATCCACGCGAGGAAGCCGGCGTCGGGGATGCGGTAGCGCGCGAGCGGCAGGTGCTCGGCGAGGAGGTCGGCCAGCAGCGCGCGGTTCTCGTCGAGCGCGTCCAGCTGCGCGTCGAGCCACGCGTCGCTCTCCGCCGAGAACGCGGCGACCGCGGCGATCGCCCCGAACAGGCCGGTGCGCCACTCGACCTCGTCGGGCAGGGCGCGCACGACCGCGGTCGTCGCGTCGTCGGCGGTGACCATGAGGGCGCACTTGAGGCCCGCGAGGTTGAACGCCTTGCTGGCGCTGGCCACCGCGTAGCCCACGCGCGCGGCGGCCGGAGACGCGTCGAGGAACGGCGTGAACGTCGCGCCGCGGTTCGTCAGCGGCGCGTGGATCTCGTCGCTGATGACGACGGCGCCGTACCGCTCGGCGAGCCCGGCCAGCGCGGCGAGGGTCTCGCGGGAGTGGACGGTGCCCGTCGGGTTGTGGGGGTTGCACAGGAGGATGCCGCGCGCCCCGCCTGCGAACGCCGCCTCGATGCCCGCGAGGTCGAGCTCCCACGCGGCGCCCGTGTCGACGAGCGGCACACGCTCCACGACGGCGCCCGCCTCGGGGATGCAGTCGTAGAACGGCGGGTAGACCGGCGGCGTGACGACGATGCGGTCACCGGGGGTGGTGACGCGACGCAGGATCTCGACGACGCCCATCATGACGTCGCACGTGGTGCGGATGCGGCGCGGATCGACCGTCCAGCCGAACCGGCGCCGCGCGAAGCCGGCGTACGCGGCGGCGAGTCCGATGTCCGGCGGCGTGTAGCCGGTGTCGCCGAGCTCCACCGCCCGAGCGAGCGCCGCCGTGATCGCCGGGGCCGGCACGAAGTCGGTCTCGGCGACGAACATCGGGATGACGTCCTCGGGGTACTTCCGCCATTTCGTGCTCGAACGCCGGCGGAGCTGTTCGATGGGAAGTGCCTGCAGGGTGGTGACGCTCACGCTTCGACATTAGCGAGGCCGCGCGCCGCGGCATCCGTCGTGCGTCATCGAGTGAAACTCCCCAGCCCGTGCGTGTCGAAGTACTCCAGCACGAGCGTGTCGCCGTCGAACGTCGCCTGCGAGATCGTGCCCGTCGTCGCGTTCTCGCCGGTCGGCCGGAAGACGAACACGTCGCCCGACCAGTGCTCGAGCGGCCACTCCCCCGTCGGCCCGAGGGTCAGCCGCAGACCGTCGCCGTCGACGCGCACGGTGGCCGGGCCGAAGAACTCGTTGGCGTACGCCCCCGCATACGAGGCGAGGTCGCCCGCGGGCTCCGGATCGGCCGGCGGCTCCTGCCCCGCGAGCTCGCCCATCGGCTGGCTGAGCTGCTCGAAGATGTCGGTCCAGTACGCCAGCCAGTCCCGGCGCTCCTGACCGAACTGCGCGACCTCCATGAAGCGGCCCGCGAGCCCCTCGACCACGCCGTTGGCCGACGCGTTGCTCAGCACGACGATGCCGAGGCCCGGGCCCGGCTGCATCTTGGCGATCGTGCCGGTGCCCGACCGGAACGCCCCGGAGTGGCTGATGTCGACCAGACCGCCGACGCTCGTGCTGATGTTGAAGCCGTAGCCGTAGGCGCTCGCGCGGGAGTCGGGAGTCGGCGGCGGCCCCGTGATGATCTGCGGCGACATCGCCGGCAGCAGCGCCTCCTCGGTGAGGAACGTCTCGCCGTCGTGCTCCCCTGCCGCCAGCAGCATCGCCAGCCACGTCGTCATGTCGGCGATGCTCGAGCTGACGCCGCCGGCGGGCGACTGCGCGTCGGGATTGCGCTGAGGATCCGTGACGACCCACTCGCCGTCGACGACGACGTGACCGAGCGCCCGGTTCTCGCGGGACTCGAGGTCGGCGTGACGCGAGCTGGTCGAGGTCATGCCGAGCGGCTCGTACAGCAGACGCTCCGACAGGTCCTCCCACTCCTCGCCGGCGGCGCGGGCGACGGACTCGGCGGCCGCGGTGATGTCGAAGTTGCCGTACTGGTACACGGCGCGGAACGGCTCGAGCGGAGTCGCGCGCAGCCGCTCCAGGATGGCGGCGCGGTCGTAGCCGATCTCCTCGAGCTCATCGCCGGCGTGCTCGTACAGCCCCGATCGGTGCGCGTACATGTCGGCGATCGTGACGTGCGCGGTGACGTACGGGTCCGCGAGCGCGAAGCCCTCCAGATGCTGGGAGACCGGCGTCTCCCACGAGACGAGGCCCTCGTCGATCGCGCGCGCGATGACCGTCGCCCCGAGGGACTTCGAGGTCGAGGCGAGCGCGAACACCGTGTCGGGGTCGACCGGCTCGCCGCTGTCGACGTCGCGCACGCCGTACCCCTCCGCGAACACGGTCTCGCCGTCGTAGACGACGCCCACCGCGATGCCCGGGGTGCCGGTGCGCTCCATCGCCGCCGCGACCGACGCGTCGAGGTCGTCGATCGCCGCCTGCACGCTCTCGGGCGTGACCACGGCCATCGCATCGGCGGCCGCGTTCGGGTTCGGCGTCGCGGTCGGCTGCGGTGTCGACGCCGCCGTCGGCGCGCCGATCGTGCAGCCGGCCGTGAGCGCGATGAGGATCAGCGCGACCGGAGCCCCCAGTGCGTGCGACGTTCCCCTCGTCATCCCGCGAGTGTGGCACAGGGCCGCCCGCGGGCGCGAGGGTTCGGTCGGCGACGCGTCAGATGGCGAAGCCGAGCGCGCGCATCATGTCGCGCCCGTCGTCGGTGATGCGCTCGGGACCCCACGGCGGCATCCACACCCAGTTGATGCGGAAGCGGTCCACGACGTTGTCCAGCGCCTGCGCGGTCTGCTCCT
>Ga0180217_1005063_pt1 | contig 10143 bp, 9 predicted proteins | sample eDN3rd37CBELigOP_FD_128521 | JGI IMG/M metagenome (GOLD analysis project Ga0180217, IMG submission 128521) | Enriched Organic Plus compost microbial communities from Emeryville, California, USA - eDNA 3rd pass 37_C BE-Lig OP (version 2) (version 2) ... | reverse complement strand
GCTGGCGGATCTACGCGTTCGACGGTGTGGACGGCGGCCTCACCGGGTTCGCCGCCTGGCTCACCGACGACCCGGGCAGCCCGGTGCACCGGTTCCGCGCAGACGGGGACGACCTCGACACGGTGATCGACGTGCACGGCATCCTGCGCGGCACGCACCACAGCGTCGACGTCACCGGCTTCCCCGAGGTGCTCATCCCCCGCTCCGGCCGGCTCGGCCTGCAGGACTGGGAGAAGCTCTGGGCGGTGGACCCGCGCACCGACGTGTTCGCCGACCGCGGCATCGCCGCATCCGGCGCCGTCGTGGTGGTGCGCCCCGATCAGTACGTCGCACACGTGCTGCCGCTGGACGCACGTGAGGAACTCACCGCGTTCTTCGCGGGATTCCTGCTGCCTCGGCGCAGTACTGTGCTGCAGTGACCGATCCCACGTCCGAACCGGAACCCCAGCGATACACCGGCTACCTCATCCGGCGCGCCCAGCAGGCCCATGTGGCCGCCTGGAACCGGATCGTCTCCACCGAGATCTCGAGCGTGCAGTACTCGATCCTCACCACCCTCGACCGGCTGGGCGAGGCGAGTCAGCGCGAACTGTGCGACGAGGTCGACCTCGACCGGTCCACGATCGCCGACCTCGTCTCCCGCATGGAGCGCCACGGTCTCATCACCCGGCACCGCTCCCCGGAGGATGCTCGGCGCAACACCGTCACCCTCACCGATCACGGCCGGGCCGAGCGGATGCGTCTGCAGCCGCTCGTCGCGGAGGTCGAGGACGCGCTGACCGGCGACCTCACCGATGACGAGCGCACCGCGCTCCGGGCGGGCCTGCGCGCCGTGCTGCTGGCCCACCCGGAATAGGGTTCAGGCGCCCCAGACGTCCTTCGCGGTCTCGACGACCAGGCGGATCTTCGCCCACTGCTCGTCCTCGGTGAGGGTGTTGCCCTCCTCGGTCGAGGCGAACCCGCACTGCGGGCTCAGCGCGAGCTGCGCGAGCGGCGCGTACTGCGCGGCCTCGGCGATGCGCTCGCGGATGACGGCCGCATCCTCCAGCGCACCGTCCTTCGTCGTGACCAGGCCGAGCACGACGATCTTCTCCCCCTCGGGCAGGAAGCGCAGCGGCTCGAACCCGCCGGCCCGGTCGGAGTCGTACTCGAGGAAGTAGCCGTCGTAGGCGGTGTTCGCCAGCAGCTGCTCGGCGACCGGCTCGTAGCCGCCGGAGGAGATCCAGGTGGAGCGGAAATTGCCGCGGCACACGTGGGTCGTGATGACGAGGTCGGCGGGCTTGCCGTCCAGGATGCGGTTGAGGATCGAGGAGTACCGCTCGGCGATGCCGTCGGTCTCGATGCCGCGCTCACGCGCCTTGGCCAGCTCCGTCTCGGAGCACAGGTACGCCCAGGCGGTGTCGTCGAACTGCAGGTAGCGGGCACCGGCGGCGTAGAACGCGGCCACCGCGTCGCGGTAGGCCTGCACCAGGTCGTCGACGATCGCGTCGCGACCGCTGTACCAGGCGGGATCGATGTTCTCCGGCTCGAGGCGGAAGTCGAGCACGGTGGGCGCGGGGATCGTGAACTTCACGGTTGCGCCGGTGGCGGCGGCCGCTTCCTGCAGCCGGCGGAAGTGCTCCAGGAACGGGTGGGTGTCGGAGAACCCGATCTTCCCGGTGATCTTCAGCCCGCGGGGGCGGGTCTGCACACCCTGGAACTGGATGCCGTGGTCGAGCTCGACCACCTCGACGCCGTCGAGCAGACCGAAGAAGTCGAAGTGCCACCAGGAGCGGCGGAACTCGCCGTCGGCGACGACCTTCAGGCCGGCCTCGGCCTGCTTCGCGACGAGATCGGCGATCGCGGCGTCCTCGACGTCGCGGAGCGCCGCGGCGTCGATCTCACCGTCGGCGAACCGGCGGCGGGCCTCGGCGAGCTCGGCGGGACGAAGGAAACTGCCGACGATGTCGGCGCGGAAGGGGGGTCGTTCGCTCACCCCTCGATGGTATGCCCGCCCCGCGCGTCCGCCGCATCCCGCGTCACCGTGAGAAACGTGGTGCTCCGCCTGCCGGGCGTCGCGGCTCGGGTCAGAAGACGTACTCCATGAGTTCGACGCCGAGGATGCGGAAGGCCTCGTGCACGCGCAGCCGGTGCGCGATGGAGAGGTCGTCGAAGGCGACGAACAGCGCGTACGCCACCCCGGCCCGCGGCCCGGCGAGCACGCCCGCCTCCGCGCGGATGCCGTCGGCCCGCCCGGTCTTGTTCACGAACAGCAGCCCATGCTCGTCCTCGTCGTGCCCGAACGGGTCGAGCCCGGTCGCGGATGCGACCAGCGACAGGTCCTGGCCGAGACTCAGCCACTCCGCGACCTGCGCGCTCACCCCGGCGCTGACCGCATCCGCGTTCACGAGCGACGCGAACAGTCGCGCATACTCCCGTGCGGTGCCGACCGCGACGTGGGGTGCGTCGTCGGGGCCGCGCCGGTCGCGGAACCGGTCCATCACGGCGGACTCGACGAGGCCCAGCTCGTCCAGCCGCGACCGCACGGCGGGCAGACCGACCCGGGCCAGCAGGGCGTTCGCGGCGAGCGGGTCGCCCGCGGCGGCCGCCAGCACGGCGAGGTCGCGCAGCGGCAGCGCGGGTGCGGCGAGGTGCCGCCACATCCCCGATCCGGTCACCGGGTCGATGCCGTCGCGCTCGACGATCTCCAGCGGGTTGAGCGTGCCGGCGTCGATCCGGGCCGCGACCTCCAGCAGCACCGGCACGAGGCCCAGGCCCGCGATCGGCATCGCCAGGTGGTCGTCGCCGGCGAGCACCTCGGCCTGCGTGTCGATGTCGTCCACCCGCACCGACACCTGGGCGCCGGCGGCGGCGAGTGCGTCCAGGGCCTTCCACGTGGACGGGAAGGACCGGCGCGGCGGTGCGGGCCGCCGTGCCCTCCGTGTGGCCCCGGCCGGGCGGCGGCGCAGGGCGGCATCCGTTCCCCGTGCGGGTTCGGACGGCGTGGGCACGATCGGTCCTTTCTGTGGTGGACGGACGGGGTGCAGCCGGCGGCGGGCGCCGCGGGGTCAGCGGTGGGTCACCAGATCGTGACGCGCTGCTCCGGCGGCAGCCACAGCGCGTCCGACTCGGTCACGTCGAACGCCTCGTAGAACGCGTCGATGTTGCGGACGATCTGGTTGCAGCGGAACTCGTTCGGCGAGTGCGGGTCGATCGTGAGCAGCCGGATGGTCTCCGCATCCCGACCCTTCTGCTGCCACACCTGCGCCCAGCTCAGCAGCAGGCGCTGGATGCCGGTGAGGTCGTCGACCACGGGCGCCTCGGCGCCGTCGAGCGACAGTTCGTAGGCCTTGATCGCGATGCCGAGCCCGCCCAGGTCGCCGATGTTCTCGCCGATCGTGAGCGCACCGTTGACGTGGTGCTCCTCGGCGAGGCCCTTCGGCACGAGCGCGTCGTACTGTGCGATGAGGTTCTTCGTGCGCTCCTCGAACGCGGCGCGGTCCTCCTCGGTCCACCAGTCGCGCAGCGACCCGTCGCCGTCGAAGCGGCTGCCCTGGTCGTCGAACCCGTGACCGATCTCGTGCCCGATGACCGCGCCGATGCCGCCGTAGTTCGCCGCCGGGTCGCGGTCGGCGTCGAAGAACGGGTACTGCAGGATCGCCGCCGGGAACACGATCTCGTTCATCAGCGGGTTGTAGTACGCGTTGACCGTCTGCGGGGTCATGTACCACTCGTCCCGGTCGATCGGCTGCCCGACCTTGCCGAGCTGCCGGTCGTGCTCGCGCACGTGCGCGCGGCGGACGTTGCCGACCAGGTCGGTCGCGTCGATCTCGAGGCCCTCGTAGTCGCGCCACCTGACCGGGTAGCCGATCTTCGGGGTGAACGCGTCGAGCTTCGCCAGCGCCCGCTCGCGCGTCTCCGGCCCCATCCACTCCAGCGCGGCGATGGAGCGGCGGTAGGCCTCGATGACGTTGGCGACGAGCTCGTCCATCGCCTCCTTCGCCTTGGCCGGGAAGTGCCGCTCGACGTACACCTTGCCCACGGCCTCGCCGAGCGCGGCCTCGACCAGGCTCACCCCGCGCTTCCAGCGCTCGCGGTTCACCGGCACGCCGGTGAGCTGGGTGCCGTAGAAGGAGAAGTTCTCGTCGACGAACTCGTCCGAGAGGAACGCGGCGGCCGCGTGCACGACCTTGAACCGCAGCCACGCCTTCCAGTCCTCGAGGCGGTCCTCGGTGAGCAGGCCCCCGAGGCCGGTGAGGAAGCTGGGCTGCGAGACGACGATCTCGGCGAACGCGTCCGGATGCTGCGGGGCCACGCCTTCGCGCCACGGGCCGAGGTCGATCCCCGCGAGCTCGACGACCTCGTCCCAGGTCTTCAGGTTGTAGGTCGCGACGGCGTCACGGCTGCGGACGTTGTCCCAGTGGTGTCCCGCCAGCTCGGTCTCGAGCGCGACGACGCGGTCGGCCTGCGCGGCCGCATCCCCGACGCCGGCGAGGTGGAGGATCCGCTCGATGTGCGCCCGGTAGGCGACCCGGGTCTCCTGGAAGTTCTCCAGCCGGTAGTACGACTCGTCCGGCATGGTGAGACCTGCCTGGATGAAGAACGGCACGTACCGCTGCGGGTTCCCCGGGTCGGGCTCGACGTACAGGTCGATGATGCCGCCGACGCCCTCGCGCTCGAGCTCGCCGACGGTGCGCAGGAGCGCGGGCACCGAGTCGACCGCATCCACCCGCTCGAGCTGGGGACGCAGCGGCTCGGCGCCGAGCGCGGCGATGCGCTCGGTGTCCATGAAGCTCGCGTAGAGGTCGCCGATCTTCCGCGCCTCGGTGCCGGGCTCGGCCTGCTGCGACTCGACGACGATCTCCTGCACGTGCTTCTCCGCCTGCTCGGCCAGCAGGTGGAAGGAGCCCCAGCGGGCCTTGTCCTCGGGGATCTCGGTGCGGTCGATCCAATTGCCGTTCACGTACCGGTACAGGTCGTCCTGCGGGCGGATCGTGCTGCTCAGGTCGTCCAGCGCGAGACCGGAGGTGCGGGGGGTTTCGGCCATGTCGTCCAGGATAGGCCGACGATCCTGTGCCCCGGCCCGACCACGCACCCCCTGTGTAGGACGGTCCTTCAGGCGTACCCTCCCGGTGTCGCCCGAGGCTTCGAGGAGATGCCATGTCGCTGTTCCCAGACCGATCCGGGACCGCCCTGCTGGTGGTCGACGTGCAGCAGGGGGTGGTCGCCGACGCATGGGAACGGGATGCGGTCGTCGCCCGGATCGCCGGGCTCGTCGAGCGGGCGCGGGCGGAGCGGGTGCCCGTCGTGTGGGTGCAGGACGAGGATCCCGGACGCGGCACCCCGGCATGGGAGATCGTCGACGAGCTGACCCCGATCGACGAGGAGGACCGGGTGTCCAAGCGATACGGCGACGCCTTCGAGGAGACCGGTCTGGAGGAGACCCTCGCCCGGCTCGGGGTCGACCGGCTGGTGGTCGCCGGCGCCGAGACGGACGCCTGCATCCGTTCGACGATCCACGGCGCGTTCACCCGCGGCTACGACACGGAGCTCGTCTCGGATGCGCACACCGCGGTCGACAAGTCCGCGTGGGGTGCACCGCCGGTGGCCGAGGTCGTCCGGCACACGAACCTGTACTGGGGCTTCCACGAGGGCCCCGGACGCACCGCCGGCACCGCGACCGCCGCCGAGGTGCCCCTCCGCTGACCGCGGCCGCGCCGCATCCGCCGCCGCACACCACCGACTCCCCGTGCACAACTCAGGCAGAACCACCCCGGCGCCCGGATTCCTCCCCTCCCGCCCCCGTTCTGCCTGAATTGTGCGCACCGCGGGGGTCGGCGGCGCGCCCTACGCTCGGAGGCATGAGCGCGCGCACGGGCACCCTGAACCGGGAGATCCTCGCCCTCGCCGTCCCCGCGCTCGGCGCGCTCGTCGCGGAGCCGCTGTTCCTCATCGTCGACGCCGCGCTCGTCGGCCACCTCGGCGTCGTGCCGCTCGCGGGCCTCGGCATCGCGTCGGCGGTGCTGCAGACGATCGTCGGGCTCATGGTGTTCCTCGCCTACTCGACGACCCCCGCGGTCGCCCGCCGGTTCGGCGCCGGGCAGCACGGCGACGCGGTCTCCGCCGGCATCGACGGGATGTGGCTGGCGCTGGGATTGGGTGCGGTGCTGGCCACGGCTGGGTCGCTGCTGACCCCGTGGCTGGTGTCGCTGTTCGGCGCGACGCCGGAGGTCGCGGCGCAGGCGGAGTCGTACCTGTCGATCTCGATGTGGGGCCTGCCGGCGATGCTCATCGTGTTCGCGGCGACCGGACTGCTGCGCGGGATGCAGGACACCGTCACCCCGCTGTGGATCGCCGGCGCCGGGTTCGCCGGCAACGCGCTGCTGAACGCGCTGTTCATCTACGGCTTCGGCTGGGGCATCGCCGGGTCCGCGGCCGGCACGGTGACGGCGCAGTGGGGCATGGTCGCGGTCTACGCGCTCGTGGTGGGCAGGCTCGCACGGCGGCACGCCGCATCGCTCCGCCCGCGCGCGGACAGCGTGAGCGCGAGCGCCCGCGCCGGCTGGTGGATGTTCCTGCGCACCGTGACGCTGCGGGCGGCCCTGCTGGCGACGGTCGCGGTCGCGACCTCCCTCGGCACGGACGAGCTCGCCGGTTGGCAGGTCGCGTTCACGATCTTCTCCACCGCGGCGTTCGCCCTCGACGCCCTCGCGATCGCGGCGCAGGCGCTCATCGGTCGGGGGCTCGGCGCGGGCGACGAGCCGTTCGTGCGCCGGGTGCTCGGCCGCACGGTCGCGTGGGGCGCCTGGTTCGGGGTGCTCGTCGGTGTCGTGATCGGCCTGTGCTCCGGCCTCATCGGCTTCGTGTTCACCGGCGATGCGGCGATCGCCGCGCTGGTGCAGCCCGCGCTCATCGTGCTGGCGGTCGCGCAGCCGGTGTGCGGGGTGGTGTTCGTGCTGGACGGGGTGCTCATCGGGGCGGGGGACGGCCGGTACCTGGCCCTCGCCGGGGTGGCGAACCTCGTGCCCTTCGTCCCCGCGCTCGCACTCGTCCTCTGGCTCGGTGGGACCGGAGCGGCCGGGTTGGCGTGGCTCGCGGTCGCGTTCTTCGGCGTGTACATGCTCGCCCGGCTCGTGACCCTCGGGCTGCGGGTGCGCGGTCCGCGCTGGCTCACCGCCGGCGGCTGACCGCGACCCACGGGAGTGAACCGCGGCTCACGCCCAGCGGCGGCACCACTCGTACATGACGACCGCGGCTCAGGCCCAGCGGCGGCACCACTCGTACATGACGACCGCGGCCGCGGCAGCGGCGTTGATGGAGCGGGTCGAGCCGTACTGGGTGATCTCGACATGCCCGGATGCTGCGGCGAGCGCCTCCGCGGACAGGCCCGGTCCCTCCTGGCCGAACAGCAGCACGCACCGCTCCGGCAGGTCGGCCCGCTGGACCGGCACGGACCCGTCCACGTTGTCGACCGCGATGATCGGCAGGACCTCCGCATCCGCCCAGGCCCGGAACGCGGCGATGTCCTCGTGGTGGACGACGTGCTGGTAGCGGTCGGTGACCATCGCGCCGCGGCGGTTCCAGCGGCGGCGGCCGATGATGTGGACGGTGTCGGCGAGGAAGGCGTTGGCGCTGCGCACGATGGAACCGATGTTCATGTCGTGCTGCCAGTTCTCGATGGCGACGTGGAAGGCGTGCCGGCGCTCATCGAGATCGGCGACGATCGCCTCCAGCCGCCAGTAGCGGTAGCGGTCGATCACGTTGCGGCGGTCGCCCTCGGCGAGCAGGTCGGGGTCGTAGCGCGGGTCGTCGGGCCACGGGCCCTCCCAGGGGCCGACGCCGTGTGCGGGGGCGGTGTCGGCGAGCGCGTCCGGGTCGGTTCGGTTCGCGTCGTCCACCGGGTCAGATTACCCGGGCCGGCGCAGGGGCCGCCGGGTAGCCTGGGGCGGTGCTCTCCTCGTCCGCGGCCGTCGACGACTACCTGAAGTCGATCTACCACCACACCGAGTGGCAGGACCGCCGGATCACGCCCTCGCAGCTGGCGACCGAACTGGGGCTCGCCCCGTCGAGCGTCACCGAGATGGTGCAGAAGCTGGTCGCGATGGGGCTCGTGGAGCACCGCCGGTACGGTCCGATCTCGCTGACGGCGGAGGGGCACCGGCGCGCGGCGGCGATCGTGCGTCGGCACCGGCTCATCGAGACGTGGTTGGTGCGGGAGTACGGCTACACCTGGGACGAGGTGCACGACGAGGCCGAGGTGCTCGAGCACGCGCTGAGCGACCGGCTGCTCGACCGCATCGACGAGCGGCTCGGCCATCCGCGGTTCGACCCGCACGGCGACGCGATCCCGGCCTCCGACGGGTCCACCGAGCGGGCGCCGTTCGTTCGACTGTGCGATGCCGAGACGGGGCACGAGGGCCGCATCCTGCGGGTGAGCGATCGTGATCCGGCCCTGCTGCGCGAACTCGAGCAGCTGGGTGTGCACGTGGGCCGTGAGGCGGTCGTGGTGGATGCGGCGAGCCTCCGTCTCGGCGCCGACACGGTCGCGCTGCCGGTGGATGCGGCCGACGCGGTGTGGCTTTCCGCCTGAGCAACCCGTAGGTGTCATCCGCCCGGGGCGGCTACCGTGGAGCGACCACCGGCCTTCCCCGAGGAGATGGCAACGATGCAAGAGGACGGCGCGAGCGGCCTGCGGGCCGTGATCCACAGCGACGGTTCGGCGGTCTTCACCGTCGACGAGACACCCGAACGGATCGGCACGACCGCGGCCGAGGACGCGCGGCGGGAGGTCGTGGAGCGCGCCGCCGTGATCGCGGCGCGGATCGGCGCGCCGGTCTCGCTCGTGGTGGAGGAGCCGGACGGCGTGTTCCCGCTGCTCGTCCACCCGGACGGCGAGGTCGAGTCGGCGGAGGCGGAGCCCGTGGCGGATGCGGTCGACGACCCGGCCGCATCCGAAGCGCCGCTGTCGGTGCCTGACCCGGTGATCGACGACGCGCCGCAGGCTGCGTTGGACACGCAACCCGACGGCGACGCGGACGACGAGGACGACGAGGACGAGGAGGGTGACGACGACGGGGAGGCTGCGGCGGCCGAGCCCGAACCGGAACCCGAGCTGTCCGACCCGGAGCCCGAGCCGGCACCGCACCGGCACCGTGACCGGCGCCACGACTCCCGTCCCTCGTTCCTCGCGGCCGAACGGGCGGAGGAACCGGCGACCCGCGGCTGGCGACGGGGCCTGGTCGCCCTGGGGTTGCGGGTGCCGCCCGGCGCGGAGGAGCGCCGCGAGCGGGAGGACGTCGCCGCGGTCTCGCGCATGTGGACCGAGCCGCGCACGATCGCGGTCGTCAACGGCAAGGGCGGGTCGGGCAAGACGCCGACCGCGATCCTGCTGGCGGCGGTGTTCGCCCGGCACGGCGGCTCGGCGGTGCTCGCCTGGGACAACAACCAGACCCGCGGCACCCTGGGCTGGCGCACCGAGAAGTCGCCCGAGCACGACGCGACCCTGCACGACCTGCTGCCCGAGACCGGGCGGCTGCTGTCGTCGCAGGCGCAGGCCGCGGACCTGTCCCGGTTCGTGCACCACCAGTCGAAGGACCGCTTCGACGTGCTCCGATCGCAGCCGATCGCGCTCGCGGAGGAGCAGCGGGTCGAGTCCGCCGACGTGTCCCGCATCCATGCCGTGGCGGCGAAGTACTACCGGCTGATCATCATGGACTCCGGCAACGACGAGTCGGACCCGATGTGGCTGCGGATGATCGATCACACCGACCAGCTCGTCGTTGCCACGAGCACCCGTGGCGAACACGCCGAGGCCGGGGCACTGCTGCTGGAGGCGCTCGCCAACCGCGACGAGCGCACCGCCGCGCTCGCCCGCGGCGCGGTCACGATCGTGAGCCAGGCAGACCCCGGCGCGTCCGCGGACGAGACGCGGCGCGTGGTCGCCGGGTTCTCCGGGATCGCGCACGCGGTGGCGACGATCCCCTACGACCCGGCCATGATCGGCGGGCAGCTGCGCTACGACAATCTGCGGCCGGCGACGCAGCGCGCCTGGCTCGCCGCCGCGGCGACGGTCGCCCGCGGACTCGACCCCGCCTGAGACCCGCCCGGGCGTCAGCGGCGCGCGGCCTCGAATGGCCAGCGCATGCGGGTGGTGTTCTCGCACTC
>Ga0180217_1005062_pt1 | contig 10144 bp, 8 predicted proteins | sample eDN3rd37CBELigOP_FD_128521 | JGI IMG/M metagenome (GOLD analysis project Ga0180217, IMG submission 128521) | Enriched Organic Plus compost microbial communities from Emeryville, California, USA - eDNA 3rd pass 37_C BE-Lig OP (version 2) (version 2) ... | reverse complement strand
CGCCGGACACGTGCTCATCGAGCAACACGACGAATGGGACGGCGCCGACCGCCGCTACTTCTCCGAGCACTCCATGAAGCTACTGCTCGCCGAACCCGAGGAGGTGGCGATCCCGCAACTGACCGCGGCATAATCAATCAGCTGATCTCGCACGGTGTTGAGAAACTCCACCACTCAGCGGGACGTCACCTGCACCCGATCCCCCGGGTCCTCCAGCGCCCGCCGAACGGTCGTCGCCGGAACGCCCTCGTAGCGGTGAGACCCTCATCGGGAACATCCAGCCGGTTCCAGCTCGATCCACTCCGGCAGCGTGCGCCGCACACGGCGGGGTGTGTCCCCGCACACCTTCGGCAGGTTGAACAGCCCGAGCCCGAGCAGATCGAGCACGGACTCGATCTGCCAGAGGCGTGGCGGCCGATCAGGGGTGTTGCCGCGCAGCCTTTGCCATCTTCGGCAGCTCGCTGCGCAGGGCCTTGTAGGAGTACGGCAAGCTGGTCGGCTTCAGTGCCGTGAGCACTGGCAAGAGAGCCTCCTGCCGCTTGATCGCCTTCGCCTTCTCGATCAGCAGGTGCGCCTCAGTCCGGTCGGCGGCCGGAACCTTGAGACGATCGAACAACCGGTTCCTCGTCTCCTGCGCCACGACGAGATCGACCTCAATCGCGTACCTGAAGCAGAAGAAGCCGACCTCTCGAAGCGTTGCCATCGCTTGCTGGTGGTTACCTGCAAGCTGCGCGACCACCTTGCTCTGGTCTGCCACCTTGGGGAACAGCACCCTCAGAAGCGAGCCAGACTTCGCCTCGGGCTTGTACTGCGGGTATCCCTTCGAATCCTGGCTCGCCTTCCGCTCACCGTTCTTGTACGGGAGGAAGTAGTCCTTGTCGACAATGAACGCACTCGCGATCCCGAGCTCGCGGAGGATGTGGAACATATGGGGTATCTGATCGACACCGTCGAGTGCGACAACACTCATGCCCAGTTCGGCGACGTCCTCGCCGGCCTCCTGCAACAACGCGAGGACGACCGCGGAGTCGACCGGGCTCTCAGTCACTGTCACGAAGTCCGCGAAGATGAACTCGGAGTTCCGCCTGCGGTGGAACTTGTAGTACGAATCCCGATCAAGCTTGTGCTTCGCGAAGAAGTCTGACGGAATCTGTCGAATCTGCACTTCGAGGCCGCGGCTCTTGCCCTTGATCCTCCGGCAAAGAACCACCTGCTCGTGATCGAGCGAGTCGACCACTGTTGGCGAATGGGTGGTGAACAGCACCTGGAGACCGAGGCTTGTGATCCGGTTGATCAACTGGCGCTGGGCCTGGGGATGCAGGTTCTGCTCGGGCTCTTCCATCCCGAGGACGAATGTCTTGCTTTGAAGCTCAGCGAGATACGCATACAGCGCGAAGATCGCCATGCTCTGCGTGCCGCTGCCGCTGTCCGCGAGCGGAATCGCCTGTCCTCCCTCCTTCACGCTGAGCGCGAGGTTCGACAGCAGCAGACGGTAGTCCGGCTGCAACGAATAGCTCAGCTCGAAGCTGAAGGGTCCGTCGCGCGGGGCAACCTTGCGAAGTTGCTTCTCGAAACCCGACAGCGAGTTCTTCTGAAGCTGGGCACCAAGCTTCGCCACCTGTGGGCTCACACGGTCACGCTGCCTGTTGGAGGTGACCCACGCATCGACCGCGTGCTCAAGGAGTCCGGTTGACGGCTCGTGGGCCACCGCGTGGTCGCGCCGAGTGGGGATCAGCGCGTAGGCGACTTGCTTGCGAAGCGCCTCGTGGAATCCGGGTGCGACCGGTTGCCACTTACCTCCGACCGAAACGTTCCAGACGGCCTGCCGCCGGAACTTGAGCTGGGCACGAACCTGGTCTGATCCGCTCTGGGCTCGTGGGAGCGCGGGGTCGCTCGCCAGCCCCTCAATTTCGACCTCGATGACGGACTGCATAGAACGGCTGTAGGCATGGTTGCCGTTCTCGAAGTCAGCCCTCTCGTCCTCGAAGTTGAAGAACGCGTTGAGTGCCCGAAGAAGCGACGACTTGCCCGAGCCGTTCTGGCCCACGAGCGCAACGGTGTCACCCAACTCAAGTTCGGCCGACGCGAGCGCGGAACTTCTCGATCTTGAGTCGAGTGATCCGCACGCCGCCAGGTTGCGCGGGCGGCGCACTCATAGATGCAGATGCCAATGCGCGTCACTCCCCCACAAGTGCGAGGAGGTTCTCGTACGTGTCCACGACGTCGTACTTCACACCCTCGTGCTCGGCCTTGTCGTTAAGTGAGGTGAAGAACTTGCGGGCGCACTCGATCTTTGCCTGCTCGACGCCTTTGAGCTGGAGGGTCGACATGGAGCCCTTGGTCTCGGCGACGAAGTAGACGTGCTTGATCTGCGTGATGTCATCCCGGAAGGCAATGGCCCAGTCAGGGTTGTAGTCGCCGACCGGGGTCGGGATGAAGAACCCGCGGGGCAGCTTGGAGTAGACGACGACCTTGTCGCTGACATCGAGCTGCTCGACGAAGGAGCGCTCGACTTTCGAATCGGTAACGACGTACTCGTACACGCTCTTCTTGAGCCGGTCCCCCGCCTTCGTCAGGTCCTGGGCGGTCTGGTTCTCGGTGAAGATCGAGGAATCGTAGCGGCCATCCAGCGGGTCATAGCTGAGGTGCTCGACGATCACTGTGGCTTTCTGCTCGTTGATGAGGCGGGCAGCCTCAGTGATGAACTGCTCGGATTCTGCTTGAACTTCGCGAAGGTGTTGGGGGTGACGCCGGTGAGGATCGCCGCACAGGTGCGCCGAGTGAGCTGCGTCTTCTCCGCGATCTCACCGAGAAGGTCGTACTTGACCGTCGAGCCCGCCGACACCGCCGAGTGCTCGACCTTCGTCTCGGACACCTTGAACCCGGTGCCCGCCTGGAGCTGCTCGACTTCGAGACCGACGACCTGCTTGCCACTCTCGACGAGGTACTGCATGACGGTGACGTTGAGCGAGGTGTCGAGCACGCGGATGCAGTTGGCGATCAACTCTTTGGAGTCGAACTCGACCTGGTAGACGGCCTTGTGGTTGATGCGGCCCCACAGCTCCTGGAACTCACGCTTCCTGAAGTTGGCCTCGTCGAACGGGATCTTCTTCGGCTTTCGGCCGTCGATCGGCTGCGGCACATCGAGCCGCAGCGAGTCGATGAGTTCCGCGACCTGATAGTGAAACTCCTCCAGGCCAGCGGGCATCGGCGGCATCTCGGGCTCCGCACGCGCATCCCACTTCGCGGTGAGGTGCTGCTCGTAGTCGACGAACCCGTTGACGGTGAGCCAGTGCTGCAACTGTCGCGCCTGGTCGAGCGTGATGGCGACTTTCTCACCAGTGGATGGATGCTCAACCGTGCGCCCGGCGAAGAACTCCGCCGTCGCCTTCCGCGGCCGAGCCGACAGCGACTCGACGATCTCCTTCTGCAGCGCGGTGGCGAACTCGGTGTATGACTCGTCGGTGACCACCGTCAACTCGTTGATGTCGTGCACGGTCACGGGGTTATCCATGCGCTCGCCATGCTGGTCTACCGACAGGCGCAGGCCTCGGCCGATCTCCTGCCGCCGCGTGGTCGTGTTGTCACTCTTCTTGAGCATCCCCATCACGAACACGTTGGGGTTGTCCCACCCTTCGCGTAGGGCCGAATGCGACCAGATGAATCGCACTGGCTCCTCGAACGACAGCAACCGTTCCTTGTTTTTGAGGATGAGGTCGTAGGCGTCGACGTCGTCGGACTGACCGGCGAGGTCACCACGCGCCGCGATCTTCCCATTGACGAACTGCTTGGTCTTCTTGTCAATCGAGAAGTAGCCCTCGTGAGTCCGACGCACGTCGATCGCCTCGACGTACTCCCGATACCGCGCGGCGCCGTCGTCGAGGTCGAGCTGACTGAGGTAGTCAGCGAGCATGGCCGCGTACTCTTCCTCGAACACGCGCGCGTAGTCACCGAGTGTGTCCTCGCGCTCGTAGTCGCGGTACTTGGCGACCTCATCGATGAAGAACAGCGTCAGCACCTTGATGCTCTGCGCGAAGAGTTCGCGCTCCTTGTCCAGGTGAGCACGGATTACCTCTCGGATCTGAATGCGCCGCTTCGCCTCGTCGGTCACGTCCTGCGTGACCTCGCCTGCACTGATGACTTCGCCGTTGCTCAGCTCGATGATGTCGCGGTTCGCATCCACGTCCCGGATGAAGAGGCCCTTGTAAGCCTCGATGCCGCCAGAGATGTCGTGCAGGTTCATGCCCTGGCTCAGCCGCTTCACCTGACGCTTGATGCCCTGGGCGGTCTGCACCTCTAGCTCGACACGGGCCTTCGGGAAGTCTGCACCCTTGCCAACCTCCAACCCGTCGACATACAGGTAGGCGGTGCTGCCGGCCGGGTGTTTGACCGTGATACCGCGCACCGCAATCTTCTTCACGAGCTTCTGGTTGTAGGCATCCACCGCGTCGAGACGGTGCACCTTGGTGCGCTCGATCTTGTGCGTCGCCGAGTAACGCAGCGCGAACAGGGCATTAAACAGGCCGAGCGCCTCCAGCGACTTCGAGGGCTTCTTCGCGTCGCCCTCGATCTTCTGCGGCTCGTCGATGATCAGGATCGGCCGGTTCGCCGCGATCACGTCGATCGGCCTGCGCGACTGGAAGTCGTCCAGCACCTCGTAGATACGGCGGGCGTCCTTCCCCGTGGCGTTGAACGCCTGGATGTTGATGATCATCACCTGCACGCCAGCGTCCGAGGAGAACCGCTCCAGCTCGTGCAGCCGCGACGAGTTGTAGATGAACGTGCGCGGCTTGGTGCCGTAGAGCTGCTGGAAATGTTCGGCGGTGATGTCGAACGACTTCTTCACTCCCTCGCGGATCGCGATCGACGGCACGACTACGATGTACTTCGACCACCCGTACCGTTTGTGCAACTCCATGATGGTCTTGATGTAGACGTAGGTCTTGACCGTGCCGGTCTCCATCTCGACATCGAGGTTGATCGGTGCCGCCGACTTCTTCACCGGATCCTTGAGCTCTTTCGAGAGCGGCAGCCCGCGCTCCCGTTGCACGGCCTGCACGTTCGCCAGAAGCTGCGACGGTGTGAGCGCGATCTCGGTGTTGCGAAGCCCAGCATCGTCCAGCAGCGTCAGCGCCGCATCCTTGCCGGGGTCGTCTCTAGAAACCTACAGGCGCGCGACCAGAGCAACAGGAAAACCCCCGCTCATGCGGGGGTTTCTTTACTTGCTGTAGTAAACGACCTCTGTTCGAACCATTGGAACTTGCCATTTACCCCTGATGAGCTGCGAAAACTGGCCACCCCTGGAGAGCGCGGAAATGGTTCGAATCCCGAATTCAGCTTACGATCGCAGCCGCTTCCGAGGCGTCTGGGACCGAAGAAGGTGACGGACATCATGCAGCGATACGAGGCAGGCGAGAGCGCTCGTTCGCTAGCCGACAGACATGGCGTTGCCACCTCGGCGCTCATCAGGCTACTTCGCGAGAACAACGTCGTGGTCAGGAAGCGGAAGGTGACCGATGCGGAAACGCGCCGCATGGCGAAGGACTATGAAGCTGGAGCGACAATGCGGGAGTTGGAAGCAAAGTACGGGCTCTCCCATGGCGCCGTGTCGCGCGCGCTTCATCGATCTGGGGTGAAGACACGGGCAAGCGCGCCACGAAGGAAGCGAGACTAGGTGACGAGGAATCGGTGCTCGAACAGGTCGTCGTTGACATCGCGAAGCCAGTAGACGTCCTGGGTGAGTATCCCGCTGGCGTTGTCCTGGCGATTCGGGTCGAGATTGATGTCCCAGATCAGCTGCAACGCACCATGAAGCAGAGACCCCTTGAGCGACGACAGGGCCCGACTCTCATGAGAGTAGATGGCAACTGTCTGCTGCATACCCAGCCTGTACCGGGTGATCTCGTGGTTCGCTAGTGCTGAGCTGCTGACGCAGAGTTCCGTCCAGGCGAAGGCCGAGCTCCCGGAATCGCCGTTCAAGAACGAGATGAGGCTCGCAGGCACTCTGCCAGCCTTGTCGGCAACCCGACAGCCGATGTGCTTGGCGAAGTATCGTGCGAGATCAAGTCGAGATTCACTTCCCGCTACGCCGATCACGTCACTCAGATCAAGAACCCGAGACTCGATGATCTGCTCGTAGTTCGCGCCCAAGTGCTGAATCCATCGGTCATAGGTACGGTCGAACTTCTGACTTCGGGCGTTGTTGCAGTTCTGGCAAAGTGACTTCTCGAACTTCAGAGCGTCCGAGTCCGGCCCTTGAACGGTCTTGGAGTTGCCGCTGTCGTCGATCCAGAGCAGCGGATAGGAGTCTGAGTTCGCGAGACCGTACATGGCTTTGATCTCGGACTTCTTCCACTTGTGCTCACGGCTGTTCGCAGCGTCGCCGCACCACCAGCAGACGCCTGCGTAGTCGTATAGATATTCCTCTGGCACCCGCTGCATTGTCATCTTGCCCCTGAGTATGACACTCAGGCACAGCCCGTCAAGCACGAATACCAAGAAGCGCTTGACGACTCCAGACCTCAGGCGCATAGTCAGGGCAGATGAGCGCGGATCGACCCTCACTATCGGACGGTCAGGACGGCGGAAGCGCCGTCATCTATCTGCGAGTCTCGACGCCCCGGCAACTGCACACCGCCGCGGACCTCGATGCCGACGGCAACAGCATCGCGACGCGGCGAGTTGAGACGATTCGCAAGGCACGGGAACTTGGCGCCCGCGTTGAGCGGGAGTTCTTCGAGCCGGGTCGGTCCGCGCAGACGATCGCAAAACGCTCAGAATTCAGAAAGCTTCTGCAGTACGTCGACACGCACCCGCAGGTCCGGTACGTCGTCATCTACATGCGCTCGCGAATCTTTCGCAACTTCACCGACGCAGCCGTCACCAAACGCCAGTTGCTCGAGCGGGGTGTGCGGCTCATCTCCGCCAAAGAGGAGTTCGGCGAGGGCTACATGGCAGACGCCATGGAAGCCATCACCGACATCATGAATGAAATTCAGGTCCGGATGAGCGGCGAGGACGTTGCCGCGAAGATGGCCCACAAGGTTGCACTGGGCGGTACGGTCGGGCGCGCTAAGGTCGGCTACCTGAACGTTCGCAAGGACTTCGACGGACGACTCGTCAACACGATCGACATCGATCCGGCCAGAGCGTCGCTGGTTGCCTGGGCGTTCGAGCAATACGCGACGGGCCGATACTCGACGCACGACATCGGCCGAATGCTTGAGCATCGCGGACTGACGACCCGGCCCTCACCATCCATGCCGGCGCACTCCCTCAGCGATCACCGGGTATCCCGGATGCTGCGGGACCCGTACTACACAGGGATCATCGTCTACAAGGGCGAGCGTCACGCTGGCAGGCACGAGCCGCTCGTGTCGAAGAGTCTGTTCGACGAAGTCCAACGGGTGTTCAAAGCGCGAAACGACGAAGGCACCCGCGACGTCCGGCATCGCCACTATCTCCGCGGCCGCATCGCTTGCGGCGAGTGTCACCAAGCGGGACGACCTGGCCGCATGGTCTACAGCAGAAGCCGAGGGCGAGGCGGGACGTACGAATACCTCGTCTGCGTTGCTCACCAGCGCGGACGCTGTTCCATGCCAGGCGTCCGCATCGATCTAATCGAAGCGACCCTATCGAATCTCGTGGCATCGGAGCGGGTTCCAGTCGCGGAGCTGGACGCCGATTCCGCCCGGCTTCTTCGCCGGCCCAATCGGCTTTGGAAGGCGGCATCGGACTCCGCGCGCCGCGAGCTCCTTGCCGCGCTCTTTCAGGACGTCCTCGTTTACTCGGAAGGTTCGTCGCCGTCGACAAGAAGGCGGGCAGCCCGGCGGAGAGCGTCGATATCAGGATGAGGATGAGACAACGCTTCCACGCGAACCGTACGCTCGGCGGCCGCGACCGTCCGTGACATGTCGGCACGGTGCCGGTCCACGACGCGGTGCGGACGTCCTTCCATGCCAGCGCGAAGCGCTTGGAGCGCCCGCCCGGCTGACTGCGGGAGCGCAGGGAAGGCTACGGTCATCTCCCTGCGATGAGCCAGCGCTTCCTCGTCAGCCATGGATACGGTGAAGGCGAAGAAGTCGTGAAGGTCCCGCTGCGCATAGGCAGGCAGCGCCGCGAAGAAGCTCCCGCTGTTCTGCTTCCAGAGTGAAGCGAGTTGATGGCGGGTAGCGAGGTAGTCGCGGTTCGTAAGTCTGGGCATCTAATTATGAGTATGCGCCGCTCATCAAAGAATGCAAGCCTCGGTCGAGTGACCCTAAGAAGTCGGAAAAACATCTCCCAAGATAACTCGCCAGAGTCGCTTTGCTTCGGCATGGTCGCCTCGGTCTTCCGCCTCGTTGGCTCGCTTCGCTCGATCAGCAGCCGTGTTGAGCGCCTGAATGAGATTCTGGCGACCCGTCCAGGTGAGATAGGTGCTGAGGTCGCCACCCTGACCGCCCGGGTCGCTTATGTTCAAGTAGCGTGGCGCCCACTCGAAAAACTTCTGCAAAGCGTCTCGGTAGTTGCTCCCGAGGGAACCAAAGGTCGTGGCCGCAACCGTCTCAAGGTGGAAGGAGCGGAAGTGTTTGGAGTGGGCACGATTCCAGGCTTTGAGGAGACGAACGACAGGGCCGAGATGGTAACCGAGCGCCTTGTTCTTCTCGAAGTACCAGGTGTTGGCCACGGTCGGTGCCGTAAGCAGCCAACCACCCGTACCGTTCGGCAGATGGTAGACGCCGTTACCTTTTGAAAACACAGGTGCGACGTCGACGTGTCCACCGCCGTCATAGAACACGCGCACGGCTTGACCACGCGTACCGACCTGCTGAATGGAGATTCCGTTGTAGGCGTCGCGGATCCTATAGATGAAACTCTTCGAGTCGTAAGCGTACTTACTCCACGCGTTGTTGACGTTATCGAAGACAGCGAGCACATCGACGTCGTCGACAGGCCGGATGATTGTGCCCTTTGACGCCGAGCCCATCAGGATGCCCCTTGAGTAGGGCACATCGGAGGTCGACGGAAACTTCTCGAAGAGACGCTCGTCTACTGTTCGCTTGCGAGCAGGTATGAGTGTGTCTTTCTGATAATCGGTCGCGGTGATGTCCTCAAGGAACTTGCTGAAAGCCTGAGCGGTCGTGAGCGTCACTTCTTCTTGCTCCTCAGTCGGGCTGCGGCGGCATGCATCGCCGTCTCGTTCCTATTGCGCCTGAGCTTGTAGAGCCAGTCCGGAACTTGGGGCGTCGTGCGGCGCAGGTCATACATCTGGACCTGCCAGGCAATCAGTTCTTGTCCGGAGATTGGTTGGCCATCCTCGATGCGCTCCTGAATAGTTTTTGCGAGATCTCCGCGGTCCTGAGCTGCACGCCACGTGCTTCGCAGGTACTCGGCAACGTCAAGTACAGCAGGAAGAACGGGGAAGATGACACCGAGGAGGATGAGTCCGAAGCTGAGACCGCTCAGTGCGCTCCAGACTATAAGGGCGGTGAGCCAGATTGCCGTGACGACTCCCCATACCCGTACTGCGCTTCGGATGAGGCTATCTGTGTAGGAGGCATTGGCTCGTTGGGCGATCGCGACGGTCTCGGCGCCAGGGTGGGATGGGTCGATGTCGTACCAGTCGATGAGCTGCTCTTGCTTCGCCGCCTCGCGCAGGCTGACGTCGCTGTGAACGAGCAGCTCGATCTCTTCGAGCGTTGGCATCGAGGTGCGCTCGATGGTCTTCGGCATGTCGAAGATGTAGAGATCAAGCTCCTCTTGAATCGCCGCCGCACGCGTCATCGTGCGCGCCTCGGCAGATGCAAGCAACGTTCGTCCGACGAACAGCCACAGCCCCGTCACAGCTCCGGCCGCAACCGCCAACGACGGCACGAGAATCGAAATGAACGGAGCGGCAACACCGAGAACAATCAGGCCGATCCACCGCACGCCCTGCCAGCGTTTCGCCTTGGTGTAGAGGCGGCGCTGCGCGAGCAGCAGTCGTAACGCCTCATCATCATTCTGTCGCTTAGCGATCGATGCGCTTGTTGGTGGTGTGTACTCAGCCTGGTTCGCCACGATCACCTACTTATTGAAGAGCAGCTTCAACTGCTCGATCGCGTTGTCATGCTCATTGTTGAGCGAGTAGTCCAAGGCCTTCTTCGCCCGAACGACCGCGCTGTCG
>Ga0180217_1005061_pt1 | contig 10146 bp, 9 predicted proteins | sample eDN3rd37CBELigOP_FD_128521 | JGI IMG/M metagenome (GOLD analysis project Ga0180217, IMG submission 128521) | Enriched Organic Plus compost microbial communities from Emeryville, California, USA - eDNA 3rd pass 37_C BE-Lig OP (version 2) (version 2) ... | reverse complement strand
AAATATATTTGAAGATTTAAATCACTAAAAAAGTTTACAATAAGATCCCAGTTATTAAATAACTTGGACTCGGAGTTTGAAAGGATGAATAAGTTAGAACGCATTCTAAAACCGTAAATATAGAGGAAAATACCAATTATTACCCACTTAATTGATAATTCCTCATCTAAAAATCTGTTAAGTCGATAATTAAAATTATTCATAACTAGCCCCTACTTGTCTTTTTAAGATATAAAATAGTATTAATACTATCATTAATAAAACACAAAATGGTACCAAGACTGTCCAAAGTGGCTGTATTGAAATAGAAAACGGAAAAATTGTACTCCCTGGTGAAAACTTGTCGTAATTAAGCAACTGAGTTAAAAAGTTACCAAATATATAATAAATAAATGGAGTAGTTAATGATACTAGTGGCTTTTCACTAATCATCAATAATAATAAAGCAAAGGTTGCATACAAAACTCCATTTATTCCGACCCAGCTAGAATAAATTAGGCCATAAATAAATGTCCCAAAGGTTAAAAACTGTTCGAATGTAGTAATTGGGATAATGTTCCCTTTAATAGGGGAAATTGTAACTATATTCAAGTTAGGCTCAATATACATTATAAATAAAAACGGTATAAAAACGCAGAAGAAAGCTATAAAGAAAGAGATAATAATATTTACAATTAACTTTACATAAAAATAATCTTTTAATGAGATTCGTGAGTTTACATATAGTAAAAAATTATTTTTTTGCTCGCCAATAAAGCGAGGAGTATAAGCTGCAATAATGAGTAAAGGAAATAGTAATGGCACAAAGTCAGAATTGACCCTAAGAAATACTTCAATTTGTCTATTATAAATATATCCATCGTCAACCATTAAAAATTTAATGATTGGTAGTGGGATAATTAAAATAACCCATATTATGATTTGCTTCCAATTCATGGTTCTTAAAAGTTCTTTTTTTATTTGATGTAAAATCACCTGTTCCAACTCCCACTTTAAATTTTCAATAATCACACCAAAATCGGAATTAAAAACCCTCAAATATAATAGGCTGCATGAAGATAAATAGACCGAATCTTATGCAGATTCGATCTCTATTAAAGGATAAAGTTATCTAGTTATTTCTGTATGTTCCAGAGACTAAAGAATCTACATAAGTAGTAAGATCGCTACTAAATTCAAGCGATGAATAATCTCCCTTTATGTTTTTTGGATCAGGAATTGAATAATAGCCTAGTTGCGAAACTCTTACCCATGAACCAGAACCTCCCGATCCAGCGGCTCTAGTATCAACTGCTTTACCAAGAGTAGTAATATTTAAATCAATAGGTGTTTTGTTCCCATTTTTATATTGTGATGGGCTAATAAACGCCGAACCATTAAACTTTGGAACAACGACACTAAATGATTGATACGTGCTTGTTGCTGATACTGTTCCACCTATAGTTAGTAAAGCTACTATTACCCACCTAATTCTAGATTTTAGTTTTCTGTACTAATCTGTTCATTTTGTCTCTTTCTACATTTATTTGCTCAATTTTATTGTTGTTAATTCGGAAAACATAATCGCATAATGAATTAATATCATCATTATTATGACTTGTAAGCAGTATTGTTTTACCTTCTGCCTTTAAGGACTTCAATAATTTTCGAGTAATATTGACACTATACTCGTCTAGTGCATTAAAAGGCTCGTCCATTATTAGTATTTCTGGATTTTCCATTATTGCTTGTGATATTGCTAATTTCTGTTTCATACCAAGAGAAAAATTTTTTACTTTTTGTTTCGAGTTGGGATCTAACCCAATAATTTCCATAGATTTCTTTATTGTGCTATCAGAAATTCTGTTTTTAATAAGGGAAAGGTCTTTTAAATTTTCAAATCCCGTCTTACTAGCTATATAGCCCGGTCTTTCTAAGATAATGCCTATATCTTTTGGGAATCTATTTTTGCTGTTACCTATTTCTTGATTATTTACAATAATTCTACCTTCATCAGGAAAAATAAAGCCACAGATCATTTTAAATAAAACTGTCTTACCGGAACCGTTTGGACCAATAAATCCATAAATCCCACCCTTTTTAATGGTTAAATTTATGGAGTCAAATAATACCCCCCCTTTAAATGATTTACTAACGTTCTCTAATTCTATTATTATCATCAATATCACCCTTCCCGATATATAAATTCTATTAAAGTACAAATTTTCCTTTTAAAATATTTGTCTTTTTTTGATAAATTATAGCTAAATAAAGCTATTGAAAGAAAATAATATTAGTTTATTAACATTTGATAATTTATACCATAGTTTTTCAGATACTATAAACCCTTGAAACACTCATTTAATTCTTTAATAATACTGATACTGTCCGTATTAATTCATACTTAAAATAAAAATACCGATAAACTCTATATAATAAAAATTTGATTAATCTTTCAGGAAGGTTTTAGAATGACAGAAGAGAATTATAACATGGCAACTCTATTAAAATTAGTACGAGAAAAAGCTGGAATTAGCCAAGCGGTAGCAGCTCAACACGTATATCATACACGACAAGCGAATCTTAGTAGTATTGAGAGAGGCGGTATTTTTCCAACTCTAGAGATTGTAACAACGGCATATTATTCAATGGGTTCTAACATGAAGATTGCGGATTTTCTTTTACCAGAATGACTCAAGACGCCTTCTCTTCTACCTTTCCGGGCTATCCCACTTCCATTTCGTCGTAGAGACGCCTTCTCTTCTACCTTTTCGGGCTATTCCACTTCCATTTCGTCGTAGAGACGTATTCTCTTCAACCTTTGCGAGCTCTTCCACTTACCTTTCGTCGTAGAGACGCCTTCTCTTCTACCTTTTCGGGCTATTCCACTTCCTTTTCGTCGTAGAGACGTATTCTCTTCAACCTTTGCGAGCTCTTCCACTTCTGTTTCGTCGTAGAGACGCCTTCTCTTCTACCTTTCCGAGCTCTTCCACTTACCTTTCGTCGTAGAGACGCCTTCTCTTCTACCTTTGCGAGCTCTTCCACTTCCGTTCCGTCTTAGAGAAGCTCTCTCTTTTACCTTTTCACGCTCTCCCTCACTCGTTTCGTCGTAGAAACGCCTGCTCTTATAATAATTCCTTCAATAATAGATGTAAAACTCGATAACAAGTTTTCATTACCCCTATCTAAACTATCCCACTGATAAAAAACACCCCGTAAACGTTAGATTTGTGTCTAACATTTACGGGGCGGTTCAATCTTGATGTTCGTTTCTAGCTTTGTATTTTTGAGCGATAAGATAGATTTTATTATCGATTTTTTGAACAAATGATTTTCCTTTTGTTGCGCCAAATACAAATAATAAGATAATGATCATTAAGAATATTAGCGTATCAATTGAATTATAGAGAGCGTCAAGTGATCCTTCGGTAATACACGCAATTATAGGGATGCTGATATGTGGTACATAGCCAAAAAAGCAGCTTAAAATCAATGAAGTAAAGAAACCTATATTATTTCTTTTCCAATGTCGAAAATAAAACATAGGAATCAACAGAATCCAAGCGATTGTTTCAGAAACAATAAGAATAGGAATTTTATTAGTTAGAATATAATTAATCATAAATTTTCCTTTGTGAGTTTTCTTTTTATTTTACATTTTCTAAAGATAATTTTTCTAATTTACCTATATTTTATAATGCAGTTAGGAAACTATGCTATTTTTCATTTCTTTAACCTTACGAATTTTCCATATATACATCTCTAATAATCCCCTTTATTTTTACTCATTTGCTCTTGTATAATAATTTAGTCGCTGATTTTAGCATTTCAATTTAGGAGAAGTATATGAATAATAGCAAAGAAGATACGAAAATTATTGTATTCTCTGACCAATCTCACCACTTTATACACCCCTTTGATAAGAAAAACATTGTCTTTACAGGGGCCTTGTCCACTATGACACGTTCTGAAGCAGCAAAAAAGGTGAGAGCATTCGGAGGACAATTGCAAGGGGCTGTTACTAAGGAGACAGATTTTGTAATTCTTGGTGAGAAACGTCGTGGTGTTAGTACAAAACAAGCAAAGGCTGAGCAGTTAATCCACCTTGGATTGGACATACAAATTTTATTGGAAGATGATTTTATTTGGGTTTTATCTATCCCCAAAAGCACCCAACTTAGAACATAAGTGAAATAATTAAATCCAGCTTATTTTAATAAAGAATCCTAAGAAGAAAATTTCATAGGATTCTTTAACGATTAGTTCAATATGCAACATAATCCACTGTTCTGTCTGTAGCGTCTACTATTAAGATATTTTGTTACTGTACTTTTAAGTAATATTTATAATTGATTATTTTTTAATGCTTCTACTAAATCTTTAATTTGAATAATGTAAGTAATCATATCATTCGCATTATAAGATTTCTTTTCACTGAATCGATATAACGTTTCTATGCCATCCATTGAAGACTGTCCAGATTGAACGACTTGTTCTAATTGATTTTTAAATTTTACAATTTGTTGTAGAGTTTGTTCCGTTGCGTCGTGTATCGTTCCCATACTCTCACTTACGCCTCGTTCTGAAAGCTCTATACGATCAAAGTATTCCTTCGTTACTAATGACATTTTCTGCGCTTGATTAACTGTTTGTTGCTCTTTATTTACATAATCAACGACACCCTCCATATACTCCATAATTTGCGTCACTTTGCCGTTAATTTGATTGAGTGCATTTTTACTCTGTTCTGCTAGTTTTCGTACTTCCGATGCAACAACTGCAAAACCCTTTCCATGATCACCTGCACGAGCTGCTTCAATCGATGCATTTAATGCTAATAAATTTGTTTGATCTGCAATCCCGCCAATTAGCTTGGAAAACTCCATTATCTCTCCGGTTTCTTTTTGAAGTTCATTAATCGATTCCCCAACATTAACAAAAATGCCACTCACATTGTCCATTTGTTCTGATAAATGATTCATTTGATTGCTACCTTCTTGTATAAGCTGACGGTTGCTTATAACTTGTGATTCAACAGATTCTGTTATTTGTTGTATTTCTTCAGTTTCTTGAACGATGACTTGTGCACTTTCGTAGGTAGCTTTCAAAATGACCTGATCTTCCCTAATGGATTCTGCAATGTCAGTAATATGCTCCATAAAAATACTGTCACCTTCTGTATTTTTAGCACTTGCATTTTTTAATAAATTTAATAGTTCCTCTAAGCTAGTAATGATTTGTTCACGTTCTTCATCCGATAATTCAAGAACTTCTTGATGAACTTGTTCAGCAAGAAACTCTTTCTTAAATAAACTTTTTAGCATCAAACTCACTCCACTCTTAACTTACCAAATCCAATTAGTAACATTGTTTGATTCAATTGAGATTTATATAATTGCTCACCATAGCTAGAAAAGCCACATAAATTTGGTAATTGCTTTAATCGGTCATTCAACGGTTGAAATAAATGCTCTTGTTTAAATTGCAGCTTACGCAATATGCAATTACATGCTAACACGCCATACAACTCTCCGAAGTGATTTGTAAAATGGTCAATTGTTTTTTGCATCTCCTTTATTGCATCGCGTGGCTGTAAAACTTCAAGAATAGCCCCTTCATACACTTGACAATAAAATTCAATCGCTCCTGAAGACTTAACATCAAATGGAGATGCATTGTAAAAGTCCTCACTAAACTTTCTTCCTAATGGATGTAAGGACCAATATTTTGAAAGGTCTTTAGCGGGGACTCCAATTGCTTTTGCATATGCTTCTGTTGCTTGAATACCGTTCATTTCATAAACAATACGCTTCTGTGCATCTGCTTTCGTTATTTTTAATTTTTTTCCTGTACTATCAAAATTGTTTTCTTTCAATATGTAAAAATCTACATTCGGTTTAATTAAAATAACCGCACCACCCGTTGATGATATATCACCATTGACACTAACATAAGTCGTATCAAATTTTGCATCATCTCCTGCAGTTCCTCCGAATATTGGAAATCCATCTTGTGCAAAAATTGAATTTACAACAGATAGCATTTTTTCTTCAGCTGCTTGTAATCCTACTGGAAAAACGAATGCTAATCCTTCCTTTTCAACTGTTTTTGACTGTGTGTTGATTCCAATTGCTTTCGCTGCTTGTACTAAGTTTTCCCGTTCAAAAATTGGATATTTGACAATATCGTTCATCATTACAGCATTGATGGTGCCAAATTGAGAAGAATAACTTTGTGCACTTAAACTAAATTCCTCAAATCCATTTGGTCCAATTTCACCTGTTGTAGTAACACCAACAATTTGTGCCTTAGGGTATTTCTTGCTAAAGCTGGTGGTTAATTCTTCAAATGAATAATCTGTACTTGTAAAGAATAAAACAAGGGCAGGTTCCTTATGTAATGTTTTTGCCAGTTCTTCAATAGCATGTGAAATAGACTTCGTTTTCGTCAATGCTGATCGAATAAAATCCATAGATAACTATTCTCCTTTAATTAATCTTATATTTCTTAAATATTTTTCTTACATTTCCGGAACATTGTACCATAACTAAAAATTCCAATGAACGTAATTCAATATAATAAAATAGTCCCACTATCTAAATTCGCTTTTTATGTCCATTTATCTGTGTTTAACGTCTTGAATAATAGCACTTTTGTATTTTTAAAATTACTGTGAACAAATTTAGTAATCTTCTTTTATCTGTAACATGACTATTTCTGCAGTTTTTTCTAGTTAATTTTTACCATTTTTCACCAATTTTCTTCATTAGGTTTCCTAACAATCCCTTTCAATACAGAGATTATATGAGAGTGACTTCTTAACGTTATTATCTACTAATCTGATTTATATAAAATAAAGTAAAAAAGATACTCGTAATTAGTAGAAGTCTTTCAAACTAATTGAGTATCTATCTTTAAAAAGGATATTTAATTAGTCTCACTATCAGCACATATATTCCTCAACCTTATGTATGAAACACTTACAAAGAAATCTTAATATCAGTTACTTACTTCATTTGCAAATTGATTAATGTTCATACCTGGTTCAATTCCCATGCGCTTTAATTGAAGCTTATCGTCACCTAAGTGAACCTTTCCGTTTTTCGTAGTCACTGCCATAGTAAAACCTAAGCTTTTTACTATTTTAATCGTTTGATTATTATATTGTCCAAATGGATAAGCAAAATAATTTGTGTTTAAAGCCTCTTTAGATAGTTTAAGATCCGAATACACGACATGTTCTGGCTCAGAAACTACTAGACTCACTCCATTTACGATATTATGTAAAGCATTTGTATGACTACCATAGCGGAAGACATCCTTTAGGTTTTCCATGTCGATTGTACTTAGGAACTGAAGTCCTTTCCAGTTAAACTCGACTGGAGTAGCCTGTGTTCTACTTGTAATTATAAACTGTTCTGCTATAAACCCATATTGCTTAAGGACTGGGTAAGCATATTCCCTTGTACTTACAATCCCATCGTCAAAAGTAATTACTACTGATTTGGATGGGACATTACCTCCACGATTCAAATAACGTTCTAAATCTTCCATCGAAATTGTTTTATACCCATTTTCATATAACCACTTCATTTGCTCTTCAAATTCAACTGTAGTAACAGTAGTTGATGCGTTTGCAAATTCAGAATTTCTTTTCTCTTCTGGTTTTAGGATATGGTGGTACATGAGGATCGGAATTCCATGGTCAATCGTAGTTTTAAATTTGGGTAAGTACCCCAAACGACCTCCGATATCAACTAACCACCAATTCTTACCATAGTCTGCCACTATTGGATATCGAATCCCTTCCTTAATCGTTGCCATTGGTACTAACTTTCCAGAAGTATTATCGTAGACAGGCGCATCAGAATGAATTAATACTGTACTATTCTTGTTCGCTTTGCCTTGGTTTAAGTTATTTGTTTTCAAAGTTGTTGAAAGAGAAACGTCACTCTTATTAATATATCCATACCCATTCCCTATTTTTACTTCCCATAAATTTGCATCAAAATCACGGGTAATGACTACGGGTTGATTTGCCTTAATCGTGGCAACTTCATTGGATTGGCCGGTACTATTATCGTATACGGCCACATTATCATGGAGAGGTACTGCGTAAGTGTTCGAATTCGTTGCAGCACTGGCACTTCCGCTTTGTGAAATAATTCCCAGAAAAACGAATGATGATATTACTGGAACCAGCATTTTCTTTATTTTTTTTAACATAATTTCCCTCCTCTCCATTATATCGACATTTATTTTTAATCTTAAAGCGTTATTCACAACATTTGTTTGATAAATTACAAAAATAATCCAAAAAAATAGACCATCAGAATCTTTCATTCTGGTGGTCTATTTTCATATTTGTTAAGTTTTTAAGTCGATCCATTTCTACTTAAATCAATGCCAATTCTTTAAGAGCGTTCCTCAATACGTTTCTTTAGACTCTCTAATTTACAAGCACCCGCATTACGCTTTTCACTTGCCTCGTTATAAATCTCTTTCACATCTTTGATTCCCTGCATGATTGTACCCCATGTTTTTTCAAGGTGTTCAAGTTGAGGTAGGTTCCCCGATTTCAAATGAGACAGCGTTTTTTGTTGTAAGGTAACATTATTCGCATTTTGGGACAATACTTCAGCTGTTTGTTTATCTAATGCTTGCTGAGCCTTTACTCTGACCTGCTGTCGTTTTATTGCAACGGTTTGAACTAATGCTTGCTTAAACAATGGGAGTGTGACAATGAAAGATGCATTAATTTTTCGCACTAATTCGTCATTGCCCATTTGAGTTACTTTTATCATTGGCAGGCTTTGAATTGCCACATTTTCAGCTAATTTCAAATCATAGATACGTTGTTCCAGCATTTCCTTTGCTTGAATTAAATTCTGAAGCTTCAGCTGATCCAACTGATTCCCTGACATTCTTATCCTTTGTTCCCACTCAGGTATCAACTTATTAGAAACTTCTTTGACAGCTAATTCTCCTGCAGCGATATATTTTTGAAGCTCCTCATAATAAGCAAGATTATGATGAAACATTGTTTCTAATTGGTCATTTTCTTTAAGGATATCCGTCTCAAATTTCTTTAAGGTTATCCCAACCTTTTCAACATCCGTTTGCATCACTTCATATTTTTTATAGATGGACTCCATTGGATCCTGTGATTTATTGAAAAGCTTTTGAAAGAAGCTAGGTTTTTTCTCTTTTACAAAATCATTTAAATCAAAACTATCCATGATATTGCTAAGATATTTAGTTAAGTCTTTTGCCTCTTCTAGCTTAGTTTGCCGAATAGAATTTATAATCTTATCTGAAAATCTTGAGATTTCAACTGTCGATTGACTCCCAAATGAAACGATAGAATTTAGATTCTCAAGATTAAGTTGACTACGAATTGCTTGTATCTCTGGTGAATGTTTCACTTTTCGAATGATTTCTTGTGTTTTTTGTTCGATTTCCATCGACATCGGAGCTTCTATTTCACTCATCATTTATTCCTCCTTTTCAAATCGTGAGGAGAGCCTTTATCGTTTAAATAGTCTTTTTAAAAAACTTGTTTTTTGTTTTGGTATCTCATTTGGAATTTCTAAATCAAATTGAACAGATGGTAATTGATGAATATCAAAATAATTCCGATTAATCCACGCTTCAATATTGTTGTAATTCGTTGGTGTATAAATTAAAATATCTGCCCCAATTAAATTGAAATAGCATAATAAAATAATATCTGTTTCAGTAAAGTTATCAGGTTGATTATCATAAACAACAATCTTGGGCACTTTACCTGTAAAGTCAAATGACTCAATTAGTCTTAAGAATTCTTTGTCCATTGTAATGACCGTCATTAGGATTTTAAGTCTTAGATCATTGGTCATCTCTTGTAAAAACATATCAGAAACAATCAATTCATTTATCTTACTAACAATAAAATTTTGTACCGTTTCATTTAGATAGTTTAATCGATAGATAGGGTGTTTAAATAATTTCTCTTTATCAATTAAGCCCTTTGCATCTATGACAAATGACGTCGAATACATTTCTTGTCTACTATATGTAGTGGGTGTAAAATCTACCTTTTCTTTAAATACTGTATTGGCACAATCCTTCATTTCAAAAAGTTCTTGCCAATAGACTTCTAATTGTAAATACGTACCACTGATTTTT
>Ga0180217_1005057_pt1 | contig 10148 bp, 7 predicted proteins | sample eDN3rd37CBELigOP_FD_128521 | JGI IMG/M metagenome (GOLD analysis project Ga0180217, IMG submission 128521) | Enriched Organic Plus compost microbial communities from Emeryville, California, USA - eDNA 3rd pass 37_C BE-Lig OP (version 2) (version 2) ... | reverse complement strand
TGCATCGACTGCGGGGTGTGCGAGCCGGAATGCCCGGCCGAGGCGATCCTGCCCGACAGCGACGACCGCGCGGCCGCCTGGGCGGAGCTGAACCGCACCTATGCGGCACAATGGCCGAACATCACCCGCAAGGGCGAGCCGCCGGCGGATGCCGATGAATGGAAGGACAAGCCGGACAAGCGGGACCTGTTCAGCCCGGAGCCCGGCAGGCCCTGAGCGGCCCCCGGGGAATCCCGGGCCGGCGCATCGGCTGCCCCAGCATTCCTGCCGCAGCGTCCCGCAGGGTGAGACGTGCCACTTCTTTCATGGCTGCCCCCCTGACAACGGAGCGATGGAATGGTATAGTTTCAAGGTGATGGTGGCCGGTTGAACTGGCGATGGGCTGCTACGGCACCCATATGAGGACGGATGGCAGAAGGGCGCCAAGGTGCGTGGCAGCCCTGACAGGGAGCACGGACTGCACGGCCCCGACGGGTGAGGGGAGAGAGGTCGCCCGGCCGCAGGACTCTGGACGGCGCCGCAGGAGAGTTGGTTGGACATGAAGGCACCCGCTCGCGCCAAGACATCGAGCAAGCGCCCCGCGTCAGGAACGGCTCCCGCCAAGTCCAGCCGTGCTGCGGCCCAAGCGAAGCCCGCGGCACAGGCCAAGAAGGTGACCGCGCCGCGCCGCGCCGCACAGAAGGCGGCGAGCAAGCCCTCCCCGAAGGTGGCCGCGAAATCCCCGGCGACGGCTGCCGCCTCGCGGGCCAAATCCACCCCGTCCCGTTCTTCCAGCGTGAAGGGCAAGCCGACGCCGAAGGCCGCGACGGCCCCCCCGAAAAGCAGGTCGCCCGTGCCGGCTGCGAAGGCCGCGAAGCCCACCGCCCCTCCGAAGGGGGAGGCGGGCAAGGCATCCAAGGCGCCGACCGCCGCCGCGAAGCCGCCCCCCGTTCCGAAGCAGACTCCAGCCGCTGCCGCACCAAAGGCGGTCGCGCCCCCGAAACCGCAAAGGACCGCACCCCCTCCTGCCCCTCCGAAGGTGGCGGTCGACGCGACCCCTGGCACATCCCAAAGCACTTCTTCCGTGGCCGCCAAGACCGATCCAAAGTCCGTAAGCAAGCCTCCCACCCCGCCCGGCCTTGCCGAGCCCCAGGCGAACGGGCCGCTGCCGCCGGCGGCCCCGCATTCTGCGATGCCACAGGCCGCAAAGCGCGAAGGGGGCGGACCCTCCGCCCCGGCGGGACCGCCGCGTGGCGATGCCGCGCGGGCCGCGCCACCGCGCCCGACTGCCAGGCCCGTCGAGTTCAAGGCGGGCGACCATGTGGTCTATCCCACGCATGGCGTCGGCACGGTGCAGGGCATCGAGACCATGCAGGCGGCCGGCATGTCCCTGCAGATGATCGTCGTCACCTTCGACGAGAATCGCATGACTCTGAAGGTGCCGGTCAACAAGGCCGCCTCCTCCGGCCTGCGCAAGCTGACGGCGCCCGAGGCCATGCAGGAGGCGCTTGACGTGCTGAAGGGCCGCGCCCGCATCAAGCGCACCATGTGGTCCCGGCGCGCGCAGGAATACGAGCAGAAGATCAATTCCGGCGACCCGGTGCAGATCGCCGAGGTGGTGCGCGACCTGCACCGCAATGCCGGCCAGCCCGACCAGTCCTTCTCGGAGCGCCAGATCTATGAGCAGGCGCTTGACCGGCTGGCGGCGGAGCTCGCCGCCATCGACCGGACCGACAAGGTTGCGGCGACGGAGAAGCTGATCCAGCACCTGAAGGCGGGCTGACCCGAGCTAGCGGCCCGGTGTCCGTCGCAGCCGGTGCGGCGGCACGGTTGGCCGGCCTGCGACACGCGCCATGATCCCGGCCATGTTCCGCGTGTCGGGGCGGGCGGAGCGTGGTCCAGAATGTGTTCCGTTCGAGGCCAGGGGCGGCCGGAGGCAAGAATTGCGCGCTTTGCCTCGATTCCGGAGCATGTTCGCTTCAAGCTGAACCGGCCACGCTCTAAGCTGGGACCGCAACGAGGTCCCGCCGCTTGAACCGTCCCGCCCTGGCCTGGGCGCTGTACGATTTTGCCAACAGCGCCTTCCCCACCGTCGTCTCCACCTTCGTCATCGCCGCCTATTTCGCCTCCGCCATCGCGCCCGATCCGGCCACGGGCCAGGCGCAATGGGGCTGGATGCAGACGGCTGCCGGCCTCGCCATCGCGCTGCTCTCGCCCCTGCTCGGCGCCGTGGCCGATGCCGGGGGCCGGCGCCGCGCCCTGCTGGCGCTCTGCACCGCGGTGCTGGTGGCCGCCGTCGCCGGCATCTGGTTCGCACGGCCGCAGCCTTCGGACACGCTGCTCGCGCTGGGCTGCGTCGGCGTGGCGACGGTCGCCTTCGAGCTGGCGATGGTGCTCTACAACGCCATGCTCCCGCAGGTGGCGCCGCCCGGGCGAATCGGCCGCCTGTCCGGCCTCGCCTGGGGCCTCGGTTATGGGGGCGGCCTGGCCTGCCTGCTGCTCTGCCTGGTGCTGCTCGTGCGCCCGGACCCGTCGCCCTTCGGTCTCGACCGCGCCACGGCCGAGCATGTGCGGGCGACGGCGCTGCTGACCGCAGCCTGGATCGCCGCCTTCGCCTGGCCGGTCATGCTGGCGCTGCCGGACCCTCCGCCGCCGCGCCCATCCTGGACAGTGGCCGTGCGCGCGGGGCTCGGGGAGATCGCGGCCATGCTGCGCGCCCTGCCGCGCCGGCCGGCGATGCTGCGCTTCCTGCTGGCCCGCCTCTTCTACACCGATGGGCTGAACACGCTCTTCGCCTTCGGTGCCATCTACGCCGCCGGCGTCTTCGGCATGGGCTTCGAGGAGATCCTGCTCTTCGGCATCGCGCTGAACGTCACCGCTGGCGCTGGTGCCGGCATCTTCGGCCTCGTCGATGACCGCCTGGGATCGCGACGCACCATCCTTGTCGCGCTCGCCGCGCTGATCGTCTGCGGCACGGGGCTGCTGGTGGTGGAGAGCAAGGCGGCGTTCTGGGCGCTTGCCCTCGGGCTGGGCATCTTCATCGGCCCGGCGCAGGCAGCCAGCCGGACGTTGATGGCGCGTCTCGCACCACCCGGCGAGGTGGCGGCGCATTTCGGCCTTTTCGCTCTGTCGGGCCGCATCACCGGCTTTCTTGGCCCGGCGGTGCTGGCGGCGGTGACGGCCGCGAGTGGCAGCCAACGCGCGGGCATGGCAACGGTGCTGCTGTTCCTCGCCCTGGGCGGGGCCATCCTGCTCGCTGTTCCGAACGACGCCCGGCCCGCATCGCGCGGGCCAATGCGCCCCGAACCTAGGGCGTGACCGGTTCAGGCCGAATCCGGTCACGCCCTCGTACCGAGGCAGGGAGCATGCTTCACGCTTCGGCTGTTGCAGCCTCAGGCGATCGCGCTTCAGCCAGCCGGCGGTATCGCCGGTGTCGCTGGCCGGTCAGGTCCCGGTCGGCGTTCGGTCCGCCGGGCCGGCTCGCCGGGTGCCAGCGGGAGATCCGATCGGATGGCGAAGCAGACGCTCAGGTCGCGGCGTAGAGATAGGCCGGCATCGGCTGGGTCCGGTCCACCACGCGCTTCACGCCCGGCACGTTCTGCGCCAGCACGCGCAGGCCGCGCTTCACATCCTCGGTGCGGGCGAAGCCGTGGAACTCGACCACTCCGTCCTTCACCTCGACCAGCGTGTAGAAGGTGTCGGCCCAGGGTTCCTTGCGCATCGCCGCCAGCACCGCACGGCGGATGCGGTCATCCGAGAGTCCCTCCTCCGTCGCCCTGGGCGGCGATATCAGCGCGTGCAGCAGGTCGGCGCGGGAGACGACGCCGTGCAGCCTGCCATCCTGCACGACCAGGACGCGGCGGATGCCCTTCTCCTCCATCAGATGGGCGATGTGCTCGGCGGTCGTGTCCTCCGTCACCGCCACCACCTGCGTCGTCATCACATCGGCGGCGGTTGCGCCATGCGTGCGGGCGTAGCGGTCGGCCTCCATGCCCGGATCGGCGAAGAGGCTGGCGAACCAGCCGGGACGTGCATCCTCCTCGCCGGCCAGGCGGCGGATCAGGTCGGCTTCGGTGACGATGCCGAGCACGGCACCGTTCCTGTCCAGCACTGGCACGGCGGAAATGCCGCGCTCCGCCAGCAGGCGGGCCACTGCCATCACGGGCGTCTCCGGCGGGACTGTCACCACATCGGGAGTCATCAGGTCGCGGGCCGTCGGCATGGTCATGGTGCGCTCCTGCGCAACTGCATCCGGTCCCCAAAGCATCGCGCCGCCGGCGCCCTCGTTCGGCTTGATGCGGCACAAGCCCGGCAAAGTGGAGGCACTTTCACCTGGCAGGTCCGCCGGTTGCGATCCGGCGCCCTTTTCCGCCGGGGTCCCCGCCGCTATCACGGGCCTTGCAATCAACGCAACCTAGGGAGGTTGGCCATGTCCGGGATGACCCGCCGTGCCGCCATCGGCACGGGCGCCGCCATCGTGGCTCTCGGGGCCCCGCGCATCCTACGCGCGCAGGCCCAGCAACTGGCGATCGCCACCGGCACCACCGGCGGCGTGTACTACCCGCTCGGCGGCGGCATGGCGAATATGCTGAGCCGCAGCATCCCGGGTATGAGCGCGACGGTGGAGGTGACCGGCGGCTCGGTCGCCAACCTCCAGCTTCTGGGCGCGAATCGGGTCGGCATGGCCATCACCCAGGTGGACGCCGCGGTGGACGCGGTGCGCGGCGCGGAGCGCTTCCGCGGCCGGCCCGTGCAGGCGCGCGCCATCGCCGTGCTCTACACCAACCGCATGCAGGTGGTGACGACGGAGGCGAGCGGCATCCGTAGCATGGAGGACCTGAAGGGCAAGCGCGTTTCCACCGGCGCGCCCGGCTCGGCGACCGAGGTGATGGCCTTCCGCCTGATCGAGGCCGTGGGCCTCGACCGCGATAAGGATTTCGGCGCGCGCGAGCGCCTCTCGCCCGCCGAAAGCACCAACGCCATCAAGGACGGCAAGCTGGACGCCTATTTCTTCGTCTCCGGCGTGCCGACCAGCGCCGTCACCGACCTGGCCGCCAGCCCCGGCGTGCAGATCGTGCTCATCGACCATGCGCAGTACGTGCCGAAGATCGTCGAGAAATACGGCCCGGTCTATTTCCCGGAGGTGATTCCGGCGGGCACCTATCCCGGCCAGAAGGCCGATAACCAGCAGATGTCGGTCGGCAATGTCATCGCGGTGCGCGAGGACATGCCAACCGAACTGGCCACGAAGATCATCGACGTGATCTGGAAGGGCCGCAGCGAGCTGGCGCAGGTGCATGCCGAGGCGCGCAACTTCACGCTGGACAAGCAGAAGACCTCCGCCGCCGGCATCCCCTGGCACCCGGCCGCCGAAGCCTATTGGAAGGCGCAGGGCGCGCAGCTCGGCTGATCGCGGCGGCACGGCCGGTCCGTGGGCCCTCGGGCGGGAGAGCCTGCGGACCCGCGGATGCGCCGCAACCTGCCGGCCCCTCTCTCGCATCCGGAGCAGGCGATTTGAGCACCACCCATTCCCCCCTGCCGCCCGAGATCGCGCCCGGTGCGCTGGATGAGGCGACCGCCGCACGCGTCGAGCGGCTGATCGAGGAGGAGGAAGGGGTCCAGAACCGCTTCACCGGCTGGCTCTCCTGGATCGCCACCGGGGTGGCGCTGGCAATGAGCCTGTTCCACCTCTACGCCGCCTGGAGCATCGTCCCCACCAACAGCCTGCGCTTCGTGCATGTGGGCTTCGCCATGGTGCTGGGCTTCCTGCTGTTCCCCATGGCGCGGCGCTGGCGGCACCGGCTGATGCCCTGGGACCTGGTGCTGATCGCAGCTTCGCTCGGCGTCACCTGGTACCTGCTCTACGGTGGCGACATGATCGGCGTGGAACCGCTGATCGATCGCTACGTCTTCCCCGAGTGGTGGGACCTGGTCGTCGGCTGGGCGCTGATCCTGCTGGTGATCGAGGTCACGAGACGCGCCACCGGGCCGGTCATGCCGGCGGTGGCCGCGCTGTTCCTGCTCTACGGCTTCTTCGGCAACCACCTGCCGCCGCCCTGGCAGCACCAGGGCTACGACACGGAGCGGCTGATCCCGCACCTGACCATCACGCTGGACGGCATCTTCGGCACGGCGGTGGATGTCTCGGCCTCGCTGATCATCCTGTTCACCATCTATGGCGCCATCCTGCAGGCGAGCGGGGCGGGCAAGTTCTTCGTGGACTTCTCCTTCGCCGCGACGGGCGGGCGGACGAACAGCGCGGGGCGGACGGTGGTGCTTTCCTCCTTCCTGCTCGGCGGGCCCTCCGGCTCCGGCGTCGCGACCACGGTCACCCTGGGCACGGTCGCCTGGCCGATGATGCGGCGCGTCGGCTACCGGCCGGACGATGCGGGGGGGCTGCTGGCCGCAGGCGGGCTCGGGGCGATCATCTCGCCGCCGGTGCTGGGGGCGGCAGCCTTCCTGATCGCCGAGTTCCTGAAGATCAGCTACCTCGACGTGCTGCGCATGGCGGTGGTGCCGACGATACTCTACTACGCCGCGCTGCTGTTCATGGTGGAGCTCGACCAGCGGCGCATCGGCGCCGCGGGGCGCGGGGGAGAGGCGCTGGAGACCGAGGGCGCCTGGGCGCTGACGAAGAAGTACGGCTTCCACTTCTCCTCCCTGCTCGCCATCGTGGTCTTCATGGTGCTGGGCTACTCGCCCACGCTGTCCGTGCTCTACGCCATGGGCGTGGCGGTGCTGCTCTCCTTCATCCGGCCGGAGAGCGCGCTCTGGCCGCGGCGGCTGATGGAGACCCTGGCGGCGGGCGCGGTGCAGGCGGTGGGAATCGCCGCGACCTGCGCCTGTGCCGGCATCATCGTGGGCGTGATCACGCTGACCGGCCTGGGGCTGAAATTCTCCGAGATCGCGATCCACGCCGCCGGTGGCTCGCTGGTGGTCACCGCGCTCTACACCGCGCTGATCGTCTGGATCGTCGGCCTCGCGGTGCCGGTGACGGCGAGCTACATCATCTGCGCGGTGGTCGCGGCACCGGCGCTGATCAAGCTCGGCGTGCCGGACTACGCGGCGCATATGTTCGTCTTCTACTACGCGGTGCTGTCGGAGGTTTCGCCGCCGACCGCGCTCTCTCCCTTCGCCGCCGCGGCGATCACCGGCGCCGGGCCCTATCGCACGACCCTGCAGGCCTGGAAGTACACCCTGCCGGCGTTCCTGCTGCCCTTCGTCTTCGTCACCGATCCGGAGGGCGTGGGGTTGCTGCTGTCCTTCAGGCCGGGCATGACCTGGGGCGACCTGGCCTGGCAGATCGTGCTGGCGGCCGGCGGCCTGGCCGCGCTTGCCGCCGCCGCCCAGGGCCAGGCGCGCCGCCCGCTCGCGTGGTGGGAGCGCACGGGCTTCGCCCTGGCGGGGCTGCTGATGGTGTTCCCCGCGCTGGTGGAGGCCTTTGCGCAGGATGCGATTCCCGCGCCGCACTGGATTGGCCTGGCGCTCGGCGTGGTGCTGCTGGCGCTGCAGTGGCGCGGTGGCGGCGGGGCACGGCCGGCGGCGGTGTAGAGGTGCCGGGGCGCCGCCCCTCGGCACTCCCGCCAGGATGCCAGGCGCCCCGGATCTCTGGGGGTTTTTCTTCGAGGCCGGGGTGGGGCCTCGTCGTCCGCAGTTGCCTGGGGGAAGGGGCTAAGGCGGAGTGTGGCGCAGAAGGTCGGTGGCCCATTTCTCGCGGACCAAGTGGGCCGGCTCTTAAAATGCACATTGCCTGCTGGCGCGAGAGGCCTCTGCTGGAATTTTCCAGTCACTCTGCTGGGTAACCGCTCTCGACCCAACTCAGACCTTCTTGGTTGGGGCTGGAAGGTCCGCAGTTGGCCCGAAAGCGGCCTGTTCGCCTTCAGGCAGGGGGCTCGTGACGGGAGCAAGGCCCGACTCGCAGACTGGTCCAATCCACGGTAGGTACATGTTACGCTCTCCCCACCTTCTTCGCGGATCATCCGGTCGCATGAACGACACCGTGCCCCCCCCGGCAGCTCCTCGCCCTGAAGGACCGCATCGTTGCCAACTTCAACCAGGGCAACTGGCGCGAGGTCGGGCTGCTGACCGACTGCCCGGACGTGGTGGAGAACCATCCCCGGCTCCTGCGCAGCCTGTTGTTCGGCGATGAAGACTACGAGGGCAACGCCCATGGGCGGTGCAGACGATGGTCCGCCGAAGCCCACACAACTATAATGAGTTGCTGCGCTACGTCGACCTCCGTTATCCGGCCGACTCCGGCGTGAACATCTCGAGCGCACCCGGTGAGGGCCCGAGGATCGTGTTCCAGCCCAGCGTGTTTTCCGTCCCGGCGGAGCCGCCCGATCCAAACCTGCTGAGTGCCATGATGCCTTTCGGCGCCAGCTTTCAGAGGGCACACCAGGCGATCGTCACCGCCGCCCACGTCAACGGGATGATCTGCCAGCGCGCCGACGACATCTGGATGCATTCGACCGTCATGCAGGACGTCTTCTCGCTGCTGTTCCGCAGCTTCATTGTCGTGTGCGACTTCACAGGCAAGAACCCCAACGTCTTCTACGAAGCGGGGATCGCCCATGCCCTCGGCAAGCATGTCATTCCGATCACCCAGAGCGCGGACGACATCCCGTTCGACCTCCGGCATCACCGATACCTGCACTACCTGAACAATGGAGAAGGGCTTGACCGCCTGAGGGCAGAGCTTACCACGCGCATCGGGCACTTGCTGCTGCAGCGGCGGTAAGGCTGCGGAGCAGGATGAAGGCCAGCTCCATGAGCCGCCCGAACTCAAGAGAACGCACCAGCGCAGTGGCCAAGCGGCACCCCTCTGATGCCAACGCCTCGAAGTATCTGCTCTTCATCGACACGAACGTCTGGCTCGACTTCTACAGGATGGAGGGCAACGAGGGGGCCGCGAAGACCCTCGAGTTGATCGAGCACGCCCGACCGAGGCTCATCTCCACCGACCAAGTGCAGATGGAGTTCATGAAGCATCGGCAGAAGACGATCCTCGACATGCTGGCGCGGCTGAAGGCATCCGAACCCGTCGCGCTGCCGCCGATCATCGCCGACAAGAAGGCGGCGCAGGCGATGAAGGCTCAGAAGGAGGCGATGGACGAGCGCAGGAAGAAGCTGCGCAGCCACGTCGAGCAGATCCTGCTCAACCCCGGGACGCACGACCCGGTGTACCGCGCACTTCAATCGATCTATGCGAACCCTACCGATCTCGTGCTGTGTCGCCCGAAGGACGAGCGGTACGTGATTCGCAAGCTGGCAGAGAAGCGGTGGAAGCTCGGCTATCCGCCGCGGAAGGACAGCGACACGTCAATCGGCGATGCGATCAACTGGGAATGGATTATCGACTGCGCCAACCGGCGCGACGGCCACGTCATCATTGTCTCGCGCGACCAAGATTACGGCCGCGCGTATCTCGACTCGATCTACCTGAACGACTGGCTTCAGCAGGAGTATAAGGCCCGCGTCAAGGGGCGCTGCAGGGTCATCTTGACCAACCGCCTCGGCTCTGCGTTCAAGCGGATGGCGGTCACCGTTCCGCAGCAGGTCATCACGGCAGAAGGCAAGCTGTTGTCCGCCTCTGTCACGCTGATCCCCGGCACGGCCACAGCCTACCATCCATCGCCGCCGGACGTTTGCGACCTTCTCTGAAGCAGCAACACAGAGGCCCGCTTCTACCACCAAACCTATGGTGCCGATTCGGAACGCTCCGTCATCTAAACGATCTGATCCGGGCTTTATGGCGACCTCCTTGTTGCCGAGGGCGCTATGGCATTCGATAAGAGTATCGTCCTTAACCCGATGGTGGCGAAGGTTCAGGCCCTCGCCAGAGTGCGGACCCGCAGGCGCGCTTCCGCATCATGGGCATGAAGCTGACGGTTACGGAGATCGAGGGCATCGCCGGGTGCTCCCGACGCCGGGCGCTCGACATTGCGCAGCGCTCCTCCTCGCTTGGCCTGGGTAACTTCCGGGCCGGTCGCCGGGGGCATGACAGCCGCGTGGAGTGGCTTTGGACCACCAAGAAGAATGCCGCGGTCATCTTCGCCGAGCCGCAACCGCAGCCCGAGCCCCCTCCCTCACCCGACATTATGGCCGACATCGCGACCGCCAAGGCGGAGCTGTCCGGGAAACTCGGCGTGCCCGAGGCCGCTATCGAG
>Ga0180217_1005053_pt1 | contig 10151 bp, 11 predicted proteins | sample eDN3rd37CBELigOP_FD_128521 | JGI IMG/M metagenome (GOLD analysis project Ga0180217, IMG submission 128521) | Enriched Organic Plus compost microbial communities from Emeryville, California, USA - eDNA 3rd pass 37_C BE-Lig OP (version 2) (version 2) ... | reverse complement strand
GGCTGGTTCTGAGAACACCCAAGAAATTATGGCCTTGGTAAAATCCCTACCACTGCTTATAATCGTAGTTTCCATTATTGGGCCAATCCTTGAGGAAATTATCTTTCGCCAAATTATTTTTGGTTCCTTATATAAAAAATTTAACTTTTTCATTTCTGCCCTGATTAGTTCGTTAATCTTTGCAGTAGTGCATATGGACTTTACGCATATTCTGATTTATACAGCGATGGGCTTTACCTTTGCCTTCCTTTATGTACGGACAAAACGGATTATCGTTCCAATCTTTGCACATGTTGCAATGAATACTTTTGTTGTAGTGGTTCAAACGATTTTTGCAGATGATATAGAAAGGATCATGAAGCAAGCCGAGAAGCTGCAACAGACATTTATTGGAGGCTTTTAATTTATGCGAAGAACTTCACCTTTTGTAATGGGCATCATTTACACGCTAATGGGGATTCTGTTTACCTATATTGCGATTAATAGTGCAACAGAGACCGTTTGGAACTTCTCTACCATCCTTCTAGCACTTGTCGCAACATTCGACTTTGGTGTGGCTATCCGAATGTTTGTCCTTCACAGTAAAATAAAAAAGATCTCAAAAACAAAAAAATAACCTCACAACGGAGGTTATTTTTTTTATAGATTTCCCTACTCTATCGAATTTGCCGCTTCCATTTCTGCTTTTAGTGCCTTCCTGTAGGCACTTTTTGATACAAGAATACTGATTTCATATAATCCGAATAACGGTACTGTAACCATTAAATGCGAGATTATTTCAGGAGGTGTGATTAAACCTCCGATGACTAATAGAATAAAATACGCGAACTTTCGTATTTTAGATAGAAACATTGGTGTTACTATTCCCAATCTTGTTAAAAACATCACAATAACCGGCAGTTGAAACAAAAAGCCAAACGGTAAAGTCAATTGCAACAGGAATTGAAAATATTCGTTAATTCCAATCACCTGATTTATATCAAGGCGTTCCGCTAACCTTGTCATAAAGTTCACTACAAACGGGAACAAAATAAAGTAGGAGAAAGAAACTCCTATTAGAAAAAGGATTACCGAAAGCGGAATATAACTCAAGGTTACCTTTCTTTCCTTTTCATATAAGCCAGGACTGATGAAGGCCCAAAGTTGATAAAGTAGAAAAGGAGATGAGATAACAAGGGCAATGATAAAAGCAAATTGCATATAGATTTTAATTGGATCTGTCATACGAAAAGCATTCATTGTCAGCTCTTTTGCTTCCTCTGCATTTTGCAAATAGAGAATAACTGGCTCTGCGAGAAAAAAGCTTCCTAATGCAACAATGAAGAAGAAAACGACTACGTAGATCAGTCGTTTTCGTAACTCTCCAATATGATCGTAGACGGACATTTCTTTTTCATTCATGTGACTCATCCTATCATTACTTCACATCTTGAGTTTCATTCTTCTTAACATCATCATCGTCATCGTCTGCTAAACCTTTTGTTGCGTTTTTAAACTCACGCAATGTATTACCCGCTGCTTTTCCTAGTTGAGGCAACTTCTTCGGTCCAAAGATTAATAACGCTGCAAATACAATCAATAAAATACTACCGAATCCAAGACTTCCCACTGTAAGTCACCTCCCTACAATTATAAGATCTATTATTATTCTTCACTTGAATCATTTGAATAATGCTTTAAGAAATATACAAGGGCTTGTAGTTCTACGGCCAAATCAATATGGTGAACCCGAATATGTTCAGGCACATTGATTCGTGCTGGGGTAAAATTAAGAATACCCTTGATCCCTTTATTAACCAAGCGGTCTGTAATCGACTGAGCTGCCCCAACCGGCACCGTTAGAATAGCCACCGTTACATCATCAGGCAATTCTTTTTCCAGGTCATCAAGATGGTGTACCTTTACTCCACCAATACTACTACCTACCTTATTATAATCCACATCAAACGCAAGCTCAATTTTTGTATTATTATTTTTTGAAAAATTATAATGTAAAAATGCTGTACCTAAATTCCCTACACCGATTAAAGTAACCTTTGTTAACTCGTCTTGATCTAAGGTCTTACTAAAAAAGGATAATAAATAATTGACATTATAACCATACCCTTTTTTTCCCAATGCTCCGAAATAAGAAAAATCTCTCCTAATTGTTGCGGAATCAACCTTAACCGCATCACTTAGTTCTGCAGATGAAACCCTCTGTTTTCCTGAGGCATGCAAATTTTTCAAAAATCGATAGTAAAGTGGCAGCCTTTTGGCAGTTGCTTGTGGTATTTTTGATTGTTCAAGATTCACCTTAATTCCTCCACTAACTTGGAACTAACTATAGCTCCCTTATAAAATCTCCGTTCTTTCCACCTGTTTTTTCAGCCAAATAAGTTGGTCCAATGACCATTCCTTTATCAACCGCTTTACACATATCATAGACAGTTAGCGCACAAACAGATGCAGCAGTAAGTGCTTCCATTTCGACACCTGTACTGCCCTTTGTTTTAACTGAAACCGTGATATTTAAAATATATTCATCTTGGATTGTCCAGCTAAAACGTATATCAACGCCCTTTAATGCCAATGGATGACACATCGGAATTAACTCTGACGTCTTTTTGGCTGCCATAATCCCGGCAACCTGAGAAACAGCAAGGACATCACCCTTACTAACCTCATTATTTATTATTTGCTCATAAATGATTTTATTTACAGTAATACTTGATTTTGCAATTGCTGTACGGACAGTATCTGCTTTTTCCGTAATGTCGACCATCTTGGCACGACCTTGCTCATTAAAATGGGTAAATGATGACATAAACAAACCCTCCCATAAACTATACACTATTTTAACACATCTGTCTTTGATACATCTGTGAACAATATCATTGCAGTTGCTCTAATTAGACAATATAAGATACACTGATGATAGAAACAAGAGGTGAAATAACATGATTTTACTACAAGTAAATCAGCTCAAAAAGTATTTTGCTGCTGATCTTATATTATCGAATATAAAGTTAGAAGTACAAACTCGCGACCGTATTGCCATCGTTGGACGAAACGGTGCTGGAAAATCAACACTTTTAAAAATTATTGCTGGCCATATGTCTCATGATGGCGGTGAAATTATCAAACCGAAAAGTGTTACCATTGATTACCTCGCTCAAAACACCGGACTTGAATCGAGTTTGACCATCTGGGAGGAAATGCTAACTGTTTTTGCCTCCTTACAAAAGCTTGAAAAAGACCTTAGAGACTTAGAGGTTAAAATGGGAGACCCATCCCTCTTTGAAAATCCGGATGATTACCAAAAATTACTTGAAGAATATGATCAGCTACAGGTTGATTTTAAGGAAAAGGGAGGCTATCAATACGAAGCTGATATTCGATCCATTCTACATGGTTTTAATTTTACAGAAGAAGACTACCAAACCAAAATATCCAGCTTAAGCGGCGGTCAGAAGACACGCCTTGCCCTTTGTAAACTATTACTAACCAAGCCTGATCTGTTAATCTTGGACGAGCCAACTAACCACCTTGATATCAACACACTTACGTGGCTAGAACAATATCTACAAGGATATCCTGGAGCACTATTAATCGTATCCCATGACCGATACTTCCTTGATAAAGTGGTCAACCAAGTTTATGAAATTTCAAGACACACAAGCACCAGATATGTCGGTAACTATAGCAACTATTTAAAACTCAAGGCTGAAAACTACGAACTTGAGTTGAAAAAATATGAAAAACAACAAGAAGAAGTGGAAAAGCTAAAGGATTTCATCGCAAAAAACCTAGTTCGAGCTTCAACCACCAAGCGTGCCCAAAGTAGACGAAAGCAACTTGAAAGAATGGAGCTAATGGACAGGCCGTTAGGTGATGAAAAGTCAGCTTCCTTCCGATTTGAAATCGAGAGGCAAAGTGGAAATGACGTACTAAGTGCAAAAGATATCACCGTTTCGTACGAAAAAGGCAAACCGATTATCAAAAATATTAATTTCAATATTTACCGTGAAGATAGCATTGCTTTAGTGGGTCCAAACGGAATCGGAAAATCAACCTTACTAAAAGCAATTATTGAAAAACTCGACAACGTAGAGGGAACATTTCGCTTTGGTTCACATGTGACCATCGGTTACTATGATCAACAACAAGCGGACCTCAACTCGAACAAGCGAGTTTTAAATGAATTATGGGACGAATACCCTCTTAAAACTGAAAAAGAAATCCGTACGGTTCTTGGAAACTTTCTCTTCTCAGGGGATGATGTGTTAAAAACCGTTTCAACCTTAAGTGGTGGCGAGAAAGCAAGACTTGCCCTTTCGAAGCTAATGATGGAGAAATCTAATTTTCTCATTCTTGACGAGCCTACCAACCACTTAGACCTTGATAGTAAGGAAGTACTTGAAAATGCTCTAATTGATTATCCCGGTACAATCCTTTTTGTTTCCCATGACCGATATTTTATTAACCGCATTGCAACAAAAGTGTTTGAGTTATCTAATGAAGGACTTACAGAATACTTAGGTGATTATGACTACCACCTTGAAAAGAAGTTTGAAATGGAGGAACTCGCAAGGCTAGAAGCCCAAGAGTCAAAGAACACCAAACGTGAAGTGGTCCAAGAAAAGACATCCTATGAACAAGAAAAACAATTAAAGAAGCTTGAGCGTCAAAGAAAGCGCAGAATCGAAGAAATCGAGTTGGAAATTTCAACAATCGAAGAAAAAATCGAAGAAAATGAACAGCTTCTCTGTGATCCAGAAGTCTATCAAAATCATGAGGAAGTTCAACGAATTAATGAAGAAAACGAAAAATCCTCAGCAAAACTTGAAGCGCTTATGGAAGAATGGGAATCTCTCCACGAAATCAGTGGATAACTAACATCCTAGAACTTTACACCTATCAACAAAATAAAGATATCCCCATCTCTAATTTTTAGAATGGGGAATTTTTTTGATTATTTACACAAAAAAATATAGTTATACACTATCTTATCCACGTTATCCACATAATCCACACTTATCAACAGACTTATCCACAAAAAGTGTCCACAAATACATATTAGTTATTTCGGTACTTTTTATAAGTTTTCCACAAAACCTGTGATTATGTGGATTATTTATCAACAAAAAAGCCCTCTTTAATAAAAGAGGACTTTTTGACTATCTTTCAATGTCTAACCCAGGATTAGCATTCAATGCGTAAGACGAACGCTTTCCTTTTTCGTACAACACACTACCAACTGCAGCAATCATTGCAGCGTTATCTGTACATAATGAAAATGGAGGAATAATGAGTTTAACCTCTGGCATATCAGAAAATGCATGCTCTAAAGCTGCACGAAGCCCTTTATTTGCGGCAACCCCACCAGCTAGTAATACTTGTTTTACCTTATATTCTTTAGCTGCCTTCACTGTTTTAGTCACTAAGACATCGATCACACTTTCCTGAAAGCTTGCTGCTAGATTCTTCGGATCAATGGTTTCTCCTCGTTGTTCAGCATTATGAAGGGTATTAATAACAGCAGATTTTAATCCACTAAAACTAAAATCGTAAGAATCCTCTTCTAGCCAAGCTCTCGGTAAATCAATCGTTGCTGTTCCCTCATGTGCAAGTCGATCAATGTGTGGCCCACCTGGATATGGAAGGTTAAGAGTTCTAGCCACCTTGTCATATGCCTCACCAGCAGCATCATCCCTTGTTTCCCCAATCACTTTAAAAGATGCATGCTCCTCCATGTAGACAAGCTCTGTATGGCCCCCTGAAACAACCAATGCCAATAATGGAAACTCCAGCTCCTCAACCAATCGATTTGCATAAATATGACCTGCAATATGGTGGACTCCTAATAGCGGAATATCATGGGCAAATGCTACTGCTTTAGCAGCATTAACACCTATTAACAATGCTCCTACTAAACCAGGGCCCTCCGTCACTGCAATACCATCAATATCCTCAAAACTCTTATCTGCCTGTTTTAAAGCTTCTTCAATTACCAGTGTAATAGCTTCAACATGATGCCTTGAGGCGATTTCTGGAACGACTCCGCCAAAGCGTTTATGACTTTCGATTTGAGATGCTACAACATTTGATAATATTTCTCGTCCATTTTGTACGATTGAAACAGCCGTCTCATCACAGCTTGTTTCAATTCCCATGATTATTTGGTTATCACTCATTTAAATTCACCCACATAACTAGCGCGTCTTCGTTATTATCAGTATAGTAATTTTTTCGGATCCCACCAGGCTTAAACCCTAATTTTTTATAAAGGTTTTGGGCGACATGATTAGATACTCTAACCTCAAGCGTCATTGTAGCAGCCTGGTGCTGCATCGCTAAAAGCTTTGCCTGCATAAGTAAGGCTTCCCCAAGCTTTTTCCCTCTGTATTCAGGAAGAACTGCGATATTGGTTATATGAGCCTCATCCAAAATAAGCCACATTCCACAATATCCAATCACTTGATCGTTATCAGTCATGACAATATATTTGGCAAACTGATTATGAACAAGCTCATTATAGAAGGCTTCCCTCTTCCAAGGTACTGTAAATGCTGATTTCTCAACCTTCATCACACCATCAATATCTTCTATTGTCATGAAACGAAACAAAATTTGTTGATTAATGATCTCTTCCATTCTTACCCCTGCCTCTTCCCTAACCAATTCGCCTCCGCCTCTGCCAAACGTATATAATTTGGCACAAATGTATGAACATCTACAGGCGCTTTCTCCATCCCTAATATGGCCAACTCACTTGGTCTCGGATTCCAATCTGTATATGGTGCAACATATGCGAATTGCTCTAAATCTGTTTCTATCTGTTCTTTGTGGATAACTAGATCATTACCGATGAAAAGAACCGGTGTTTCCCTCTTTCTAAGCTCTTCTAGCCAATCTGCTAATAAAATAATTTTATCTTCTTCAACGCAGGTTAGCCTTTTTTCTTCATATCTATAAAGCCCTGTATAAACTTGGCCACGTCTTGCATCAAATATTGGCGAAATGGATCCATTAAAATGCCGACCATTGGCCGCCAAGACTTCTAAACTTGAAACTCCCACTAAAGGTATTTGCAATGACCATGCCAGTGTTTTCGCAATCGTTACACCGATTCTGACACCCGTATAAGAACCAGGGCCCATCGCGACAACGATTCTATCAAGCTCCTTTGGCTTAATCCCACATTCCTTCATTAACTGTTCAATTGTAGGCATCACGCGGACAGAATGGTTTTTTGGCAGATTTGTAATCACCTCACCAATCACCTTTTCCTGATCCACAATCGCAACTCCCAATACATAATTGGATGTATCTATAGCTAACACTTTCATTCGCTAAATAACTCCTCACATAAATGTTGATACCTTTCCCCTATTGGTATCACCGTAATCTTACGTCTCGTATCCCCTTGGTGTTCAATCCTAATAGTGAGTCGATCCTTAGGTAATCGGTCTTCAATCAGATGAGCCCATTCAACAACAGTCACACCCTCACCTTCAAAATACTCATCAAATCCCAGGTCCTCATCACTGTGTTCCAAACGATATACATCCATATGATACAACGGGATTCTCCCTTGGTATTCCTTGATTATCGTAAATGTTGGACTGTTCACCGTTCTTGTCACGCCAACTCCTTTTGCAAGGCCCTTAGTAAACGTAGTTTTTCCTGCCCCTAAATCACCCTCAAGAGTTATCACATCACCTGGCCCAAGCTTTTCGGCCAAACGATATGAAAAACTCCCCGTTTCATCGGGTGTATTTGTAATAAACTCAAATTTATCCATATATTCCACCTTATTTCATCAAATGCGCCTTGGCGTATTTGCGCCCGATTTTTTTTGAGCAAGCTCAAAAAATTTCCTTTGAAAAATCGTGGCATCCGCCGGAGGCCATAACTTTATTCAGCTGAGTTAAATCCCTACCTAAAATCGTACACTTTTTACATACTACTTCTCTGAGTTGGGATTCTGCTGAATAGAGTTAAAGTGATTATACCCTTTCATCTCAAGCTTTTGAAGTTCCTTGCCTCGATTCAAAAATACAGCAGGACCACCTTCCGAGACAGTCCCAATTTTTGAAAGGACATAACCATATTTTTTTGCTTTTTTCTCTAGTATAGCCCAATCCGATGCAGCCATAGTGCCGATCAATTCAAAGTCCTCTCCACCATATAACGCAAACTCAAGTGCACGGTCTTTATATTGATCTAATATGGCTTCACTGAATGGAATTTTATCAAAATCTATTGTTAAAGTGACACCACTCGCTTTTGCAATCTCATTTGTTTCACTTGCTAGACCATCACTAATATCGTTCAAAGAAACTCTTTGGAAAGTTGATAGTAATCTCCCCATTTCCACTCTCGGTTTCGGATACTGATGTTTGTGGATAAGAGTTTTCTCTGGCTCAGTAAAAGAATGGTCCTTACCATTATGTAATAATAAATTTAAACCAGCAGCAGAATCCCCTACCGATCCTGTGACAAAAACAATATCTCCTGGCTGTGCATGGCTTCGTAATAAATGAGTATCTTTCTCAACCTCACCTAGAACAGTCACCGTAATAACCAACGTCTCAGCAATCGAAACCGTATCGCCACCGATTAAATCCATTTTGTACCTATCTGCTAGCATTGCCATACCTTCATAAATCGATAACAAATCTGTTTCATTCCATTCTTTTGGAATTGCAATCGACACTAAATAGTAGGTTGGAATTCCACCCATCGCTGCAATATCACTAATATTAACAGCCAATGCCTTATAACCCACTTGAAATGGGTCCATTGTTTGAGAAGTAAAATGAACACCCTCTACCATCGTATCCATGCAAATGACTTGTTCCATATCTTGTGTTGGACGAAACAGCGCAGCATCGTCACCTATACCTGCAATTAGTCCGGATTGGGCAACACGTTTTGGTTTAATTTGATCAATAAAGTGAAATTCGTCCTGCAAAGCCATCAAAGTCACTCCTATTAAGTCGAAAGAAACTATAAAACACAAGTAGTAAAAAAAGCCTTAGGACAACTCCTAAGGACCTTAGTACATCATTATAAGTTTACCGTATTTCAACAAAATCAGCAAAAAAGAAATAAAAAATTGGTTGTTAAGTGAGATAGGTGCGGAGGTGGTTATGTACGGATCGGATGGTAATATTTATTATTGGTGTTGAGTTGATGATGGATCTTCGATTGGGGTTAGACTATTAGCTCGATGAAGGACTTTTCGTTGGGGGTTGCGCTGCGGGCGGGCTTTCATCTGCTTGATGAAGGACTTTACTTAGGGCTACACGTTGTTTTCGGGCTTTCATTCGCTTCATGAAGGACTTTACCTAGGGCGTTACACTGTTTTCGGGCTTTCATCTGCTTGATGAAGGACTTTCGATTGGGATTCTTACTGTGTTCGGTCCTTCATTTCTCATGAAGGGGATTTCGATAGGTTACTTTGCTCACTATTCCCTTCATAACCCTTATGAAGAGGATTTCCACCATTTTCTTTGCTCACTTTCCCCTTCATAACCCTTATGAAGAGGATTTCCACCGTTTTCTTTGCTTACTATCCCCTTCATACTCCTCATGAAAAGGATTTCCACCATTTTCTTTGCTCACTTTCCCCTTCATAACCCTTATGAAGAGGATTTCCAGAGTTTTCTTTGCTCACTTTCCCCTTCATAACCCTTATGAAGAGGATTCCAACAGTATTAAGTCGTAGTTTTCCCTTTCATTGCTTTAGATAAAAGCTTTACGGAAAGTTCCGGCTAGTAATTCTATATTTTATCTTTTTCTTAAATCCATTACTCCTTCAATTAGGTTTTACTTTATAGGTTGTTATCAAACATAAATAATGTAATAAGATGTTCACACCATAAATAGAAAAAACCACAGCATCAGTAGCTGTGGTTTTCTCAAATGGTTTAAATTTCCGCATAAAAAAAACGAAACTACAAAGTTTCGTGTGTTTGTATATATGGCGGTCCCGACCGGGATCGAACCGGCGATCTCCTGCGTGACAGGCAGGCATGTTAACCGCTACACCACGGGACCATTTGGTTGCGGGGGCAGGATTTGAACCTACGACCTTCGGGTTATGAGCCCGACGAGCTACCAGACTGCTCCACCCCGCGATAATAGAAAATATATAGTTTTTG
>Ga0180217_1005052_pt1 | contig 10155 bp, 9 predicted proteins | sample eDN3rd37CBELigOP_FD_128521 | JGI IMG/M metagenome (GOLD analysis project Ga0180217, IMG submission 128521) | Enriched Organic Plus compost microbial communities from Emeryville, California, USA - eDNA 3rd pass 37_C BE-Lig OP (version 2) (version 2) ... | reverse complement strand
TGCCGCGCTGCGCAGCGCCGCGCCCGATCTCGATTCCGCCGAGGCGGCGCGGCGCCGCGTGCAGTCGGCCGAGCAGGCGGCGAACCAGGAGATCGCGCGGCTGCGTGAGACCCTCGCCGAGTTGAATGCCGAGATCCGCACGCGTTCCGAGGACGCCGTTGAGGAAACCTGGCAGGAAACCACCGACGCCCTCGCTGCCGCCAGTGCCCGCGTCGCTGCGTTCGAGACCGAGGTCGCCCTCCTCACCAAGCTGCGGGACACGCTGCAGACCTCGCGATCCACCGCGCGCGACCTTTATCTGCATCCGGTGATCACCGAGCTGCGCCCGCTGCTCGGCCTGCTGTTCAACGATGTCGCCGTGGTGTTCGATGAAACCACGCTGCTGCCCCAGACGCTGCGCCGCCACGGCCAGGACGAAGACGTCCAACGGCTCAGCGGCGGCATGCGCGAGCAGCTCTCGGTGCTGACGCGGCTTGCTTTCGCTCGCCTGCTGGCGCGGAACGGGCGGCCCGCGCCGGTGATCCTTGACGACGCGCTGGTCTATTCCGACGACGATCGCATCGAGCGGATGTTCGATGCGCTGCATCGCCAGGCCCGGGATCAGCAGATCATCGTCTTCTCCTGCCGCCAGCGCGCCTTCGCCAGGCTCGGCGGCAATGTGCTGCAGATGACGGAGTGGCGGCCGGAGCCGGCTTGAGTCCCAGCCGCCATCCCGCCGCGCCAAGCGGAGCCCGGCTGCGCTCTGCCGGCTGCGCGGGCCGTCACCATTTATAGGACAGCGTCGCATAAACCGTCCGCCCCTCCCCCCAGCGACAGCCAACAGCGCTGCAATAGGACACATAGACTTTATCGAACAGGTTGGTGGCGTTGACTTTGGCCGTCAGCCCTTTCAGGTCGGGCCGCAGCTTCCCGAAGTCATAATGGATCGCGGCGTCGATAAGCGTAAAGTCCGGGATCGCGTAGGTATTGGCATTGGTTGCATAGGACGATCCGACGTAGCGGACGCCACCGCCAAAGCCCAGGCCCGCAAGAGGCCCGTCCTGAATCGTATAATCTCCCCAAACCGCCGCGAAATTTCTCGGCGTATTGTTGAGGATATGACCGATCGTGCCGTCATTGGCCTGCGTAATCCGATTATCGAGATACGTATATGACGCCCGGAGGCTGAGACCGTTCTTCAGGCTGGTCACGGCCGACAGCTCGACACCGCGGGATCGCACCTCCCCTGTCTGCACCTGGCTGCCGGCCGGGTGGCTCGCATCGGGATCGGACGTCAGCACGTTCTGCTGGGTCAAATCGAAGACCGCCGCTGTCAGCAGGGCGTTCCAGCCTGGCGGCTGATATTTGATACCGGCTTCGTATTGCTGGCCTGTGGTCGGCTTGAAGGACGCTCCTTCGGCCGTGGTTCCCGATGTCGGCTGGAATGACGTCGCATAGCTGACATAGGGCGCGAACCCGTTATCGAAACGATACAGAAGGCCCGTATGCCACGTGAAAGACCGGTCCGACTGCTGCGTCATCTTGTTGGCGAGGCGATTGTAGGTGTCCGTGCTCACCCAATCCTGGCGGCCCCCAAGCGTAAAGACGAAGCCGCCCGACTTGATTTGATCCTGAGCATATAATCCCAGTTGATTTTGAGTCTGATGCGCATCCTGGAATACAGGCGGCAAGGAAATCGTCTGGGCGTAGTTCGGATTGAGAATGTCGAGAGAGGCCGTGTTTCCGTAGCGAGTGAAGTTATTCCAGTCCAGATGCTGGTGATCCAGGCCGAGGAGCACCGTGTGCGCCAATGGTCCGGTGTCGAATTTCGCCTGCGCCTGATTATCGATGTTGAACGTGTTGAGATTCTCGTTGGCCGTGTATGCGTAGCGGTCGAGGGTGTGCTGATCCGCTTCGAGCAGGTAGCCTTGCACCTCACGATAGTCGATATCGATACGCGTGAACCGCGCGCTTTGCCGCACGGTCCATGTCTCGTCGAAGCGGTGCTCGAACTGATAGCCGGCCATCGCCTGCGTAAAGCTGTAGTGTTCGAAGCTAGGATCGCCGACGTAGAAATTCCGGGGTATTTTTCCGTATGTGTTCGGCAGCAACGTGCCCTGATACGGCAGCAGATTCCAGAAGCCGGCTTTAGGATCGTTGAGGACGCTGGTCAGGATGGTCAGCGACGTATCGGCGTCCGGACGCCACGTGATGGACGGCGCGATGGCAATGCGCTGCTTGTCCACGTAATCGACCTGGGTGCCGGATGTCCTCGCGATACCGGTCAGCCGATAGAGCAGCTTGCCATCCTTGTCGATCGGGCCGCCTAGGTCGAACGCCGTCTGGGCAAGACCGTAGCTGCCCGTCGACAATTGAATTTCGTGAACGGGTGTCGCCGTCGGACGCTTGCTGATCATATCAAGCACGCCGCCCGGCGATGCCTGACCATAGAGCGTCGATGCGGGACCTTCCAGAACCTCAGCGCGCTCCAAGAAATATGGGTCGACGCGCGGCACCGACCAGGTCCCGTTGAGAAGCTTCAATCCATCCAGATACTGGTCTAGAGAAAAACCCCGGGCGCTGACCGGTTCGTACCTGAAATCGGCATCGTCGCTGTAGTAGACACCCGGCGCATAGCGGACCGTGTCCCTGACGCTCTGGGCTTGCTGCGCCGCGATTTCATCGCGCGTGATCACCGTCACCGTTCTTGGCGTCTCGATCAGCGGCGTATCCGTTTTCGTGCCTGTGGCGCTCTGACGTGCGACATAGCCGTCGACCGGCCCCCAGGCGGTTTCCGACGCGCCCTGCACGTCGATGGTATCGAGCGGAATGGCGCCGGAAGCCGTGCCGGTGCCGCTTGCGCCGGATTGGGCGCTGGGATCGAGAATCATCACCGTCGTGGCATTACTGAAGCGATAGCTCAGGCCGGTCCCCGCGAGCAGGGTCGAGAGGGCCTGACCGACCGTCATTGAACCGTGAACGGACCTGCTGCTTGCGGCGATCGGCTTGTTCTCCGGATATACGACCGAGAGGCCGGTCACCCGGCCGATATCATTCACCGCCTGGGGGACAGGCTTCGAGGGAATATCGAAGGTGAACCGGCGCTCCACCGCCTGCTGCGCCTGTGCCGCGGTCATCGACAGGCTGCTCGCCGTGGCGAGCAGCACTGCCGCCAATGCATAACCTGCCCTGCGCGGCGCCCCGTTCCGATTCATTGATATCAGCCCTTCTCGCTTGCAACGTCGTTTTGGCGCGGGCGGCACAGATGCTGTGATGTCCCAGGCCTTCAATGAGCTTCACGTCCGGGACGTCGCTTCACTGAACCCCCTGAATCGAATTTTTGAGAGAGCGAAAGACAGCCGAAATAGCCGTGGTTATTCTCGGCGCTAGGGGCTGATCACCGTGAGGGCACGCGTCAGCGAGGTGACGCGGAAACCCACGCTGGCCTGGAGCGAGGACAAGGCCGCGTCGGTGTCAGCCAAGGAAAAGCTGCCGGTGACCAATTGGTCGCCGAGCGAGCCATCGGCGATGATGATGCGCCCGCGACGATAACGGGCGATCTCCGCCACGACGTCGGACAGCCGCGCACGATAGAAAATATAGCGGCCGCCGCGCCACGCCAGCGCGTCGCTAAGATCGACCTTCTCAACGGGGCTCGCGCCCCGTCGGTCGAACCGAACGCGCTGGCCGGGCTCCAGCACGATTGGCTGCGGGCCGCTGTCGATGGTGATGGCGACCTTGCCGGTTTCCAGGGTGACGGCTGCGCCGTCATGGACGAGGCCGACATCGAACCTGGTGCCGATGTCGTGGATTTCGCCGTTGGCTGCATTGACGATAAACGGTCTCGTGTCCTGCGCGATATCAAAGAACGCGGTGCCACGCAGCAGGGTGATGCGCCGCTCCGTTGGGCTGAACCGCTCATCAAGGGCGCTGTCGGCGTCGAGCAACACCACGGTCCCGTCGGGCAAGGTGACCGTGCGGCGTTCACCGCGGTCCGTGGCATAATCGGCCATCAGATTTTGCAGCACAAACGGGCGCTCCCACCATGTCGCGCCCCCGAGCGCGACAAGCAGGATCACGCTCGCCGCCGTCAGCCTGCGAAATGTTCGGCGTTGCGCCCTGGCGCGATCCATGGCCTCGAGATAGATGGCCAGCTCGTCGGCCTCAAGCGCGGCCAGCCGTTTCCCCGGCGCTTCCGTCGCCTGCCACACCGTTTCAATGTGACGAAAGGCGCGGACATGCGCCGGGTCGGCCTCGAGCCATGTCTGGAATTTGGCCACTTCCGATGGCGTGAACGTCTGCAGCCGCCGGACGAACCACTCTCTCGCTTCCTTGCGAATCTCGGCTTCTGAGCGCTTGGGAGAGTCCGCTTCGGTCATCGGCACGCAAAAGGGTGTTGATCTCGCCCAAGAGGCGGCTGCGGCGCCGGCCGGGCGCTCCCACGACATGCCAGCATCAGGACGACCCTAGACTGGTTCGCTTGAGACACTCTCGCAGACGGCCATCGCGCGGGCCATGTGTTTTGCCACGGCTCGCTCCGAGATTCCCAGGACAGCCGCGATCTCGGCGAAGCTTCTACCGTGAATGCGGTTGAGGAGGAAGATGTGGCGTGCCTGCTTGGTCAGACCCGCGATGGCGTCTTCGATCGAATGAAGGTCGTCCCGTGCCGCAATAATATCGAACGGCGTCGGCACCGGCGTGGCATATTGCTCAGGCAAAAGGCCGCCGAGAAGGCTTTTCCGTCGTTTTTCGGCCCGGTGGTGATCGATCGCCGCGTTGCGGGCGGATCGGGTCAAATAGGCCGCATCGACGCCGATCCGGTCGGTCGCCCTCTCCCAGAGACGAAGAAAAATGTCCTGGACCAGATCACGCGCCGTCGCCGGGCACTTCACCTTGCGGTAAAGCTGCCGCTCGAGCCTCAGGCGCTCGGCAACATAAAGACCCTCGATTTCTTCGGCCTTGACGCTCATTGCTCACGGACCGCTGTGCAACGCACAGCCTTTTTGCATCCTGAGCTAGCCGTACTGGAGCCGAAAAACGCTTGCAATGGCAATGATCTGGATGAGTTCTAAATCCCACCTTCGAAATCGGCGCGATCGCATGCCCGCTCAGGGGCTTGCTTTAAGGATGTCCGCTCGGCCAGCCGTCGCAGGCCGGATGCCCGGCCCGCGGGAGTCCTGACGCGTTGTCTTCATGCGAACCGGTTTCCACTTCGCTCGAAAATGCCGTGGGCCGTGGCCGCGAAAAGCCGTGGACGGCTCGGACAAGTCCGACCACGACGGAAAAGCAGGCTCTACAATTTCGACACTGATTCAGCCCGCAGGACGTCCGCATGACAGCATTCGACAAGTCCGCCGCCGCCACCTTGCTCAAGACTGCGTTCGCGTCCTGGGTGCAGGATCTCGATCTTTCGGTCGAGAGCATCGCAACCGACAGGGCCTGTCTGCGGATGCGGTTTTCTGAAAAACTGTGCCGGGACAATGGTGTTGTCTGCGGCCAGGCGCTGATGAGCCTTGCCGACACCTCGATGGTGTTCGCGGTCTGCGCCGCAGCGGGTGAATATCTGCCGATGACGACAGTGGACCAGACCATCCATTTTCTGCGTCCGGCCACGCGGTCCGATCTCATCGCGGAGGCGCAGGTGGTGCGGCTCGGCCGCACCATGGCCTACGGCAGCGTGTCGATCAGAACCGACAACGACGCCCGCCCGGTCGCCATGGCGCAAACGGCCTATGCGCTGATGCGCGAGGGGAAGTGACAAGCGGGATGCCGACGGCGTCATCCTGAGGTGCGAGCGGCGCATGCCGCGAGCCATGGCAAGTTGGTCTGCCAACTCGCGTTTTCGATGATGGGATCGCCGTCGTCCTTCGAGGCTGTCGCTGCGCGACAGCGCCTCAGGGTGACAACCGCCGTCATGTGCCGGACTGCGCAAGCGGTGCATCGCCGAGCCGGGACCATCGCAGACGCCGCCGCGGCAACGGCCCGGCTCAGCGCTGCAGCGTGCGCGGCTGCTACACCTGATCGTAGTCCACCACCACGCGCTCCGACACCGGATGCGCCTGGCAGGTGAGCACGAAGCCGGCCGCAAGCTCCCATGGCTCCAGCGAATAATTGATATCCATCTCGGTCTCGCCTTCGACGATCCTGGCGCGGCAGGTGCTGCACATGCCGCCCTTGCAGGCATAGGGCAGATCCATGCCGGCGCGCAGCGCCGCGTCGAGAATGACTTCGCCCTCGGCAACCGGCACATCCCTGCGCTTGCCGTCAACGATGAGCGAGGCGATCGCCTTGGGCGGCGCTTCCGGCGCGCTCACCCGCTTCGGGCGCGGCTTGCCGCCGAATTCCGAGACGAAGCGCTCGACATGGACGCGCTCGGAGGGAATGCCGAGGTCCACGCATGTCGCCATGATCTCTTCGCTCATGGCGACCGGCCCGCAAACGAAAACATGGTCGATCACCTCGGCCGGCACCATCGCGCGCAGCAGCACCTCGACCTTCTCGCGGTCCAGCCGGCCGTGCAGGATCGGCAGATCCTGCTCCTCCTGCGACAGCACATAGAACACCGAGAACCGGCCCATGAAGCGGTCCTTCAGGTCTTCGAGCGTGTCGCGGAACAGGATGCCGTTAGCGACGCGATTGCCGTAGAACAGGAAGAAGCGGCTGTTCGGCTCTCGCGTGAGAATGCCGCGAATGATCGAGATGATCGGGGTGATGCCGGAGCCGGCGGCAAAGCCGACGTGGACGCGGGCCTGCTCCGGTGCATGAATCACGCCGAAACGCCCGGTCGGCGTCATCACGTCGATCTGGTCGCCGCATTTCAATTCGTCCAGCACCCAGCCCGAGAACGTTCCACCGTCCACCCGCTTCACCGCGATCCGCAGCTCCTGGTCATCCGGGATCGAGCAGATCGAATAGGAGCGGCGCACCTCCTCGCCGTCCATCACCTTGCGCAGCGTCAGATATTGTCCGGGCGCGAAGGCGTAATCCTGCGCAAGACCGGCGGGAATCGCGAACGTCATCGAGACCGCGTCCGCGGTCTCCCGGCGCAGGTCGCGGACGGCGAGGCGGTGAAATTTCGGCGTGTGGGACATCGTGGCTCTTGGGCTGGATGCGCGCTGAATCAATGGCATCTGAAGTAATCGAACGGCTCGCGGCAGGCCTTGCAGCGCCACAACGCCTTGCAGGATGTCGAGCCGAACTCGGACAGAACCTCGGTCTCCGTCGAGCCGCACTGCGGACATGCGACCTGCTGCTCGCCGAACAATGCGCGCCGTCCGGCACCGGCCTGCGGCGGCGCGATGCCATAATCCTTGAGCTTGCGGCGTCCCTGCTCGGTCATCCAGTCCGTGGTCCAGGCCGGCGACAGCACGGTGCGGACTTTCGCGTTGGCAATGCCTTCGCGCGCCAGCGCGAGCTCGATCTCCAGCGCAATCATGTTCATCGCGGGACAGCCGGAATAGGTCGGCGTGATCGTCACCTCGACGTCCCCGTCACGGACCGTCACATCGCGCAGCACGCCGAGATCGGCGATGGTCAGCACCGGGATTTCCGGATCGACCACCTGCGCCGCCACGTCCCAGGCAAGCTGGCGCAGATCGGACATATGGTCGGCCGCGCTCACCATGTCGCGTTCGGGAAGGTGCGCTGCATCGACTGCAGCTCGCTGAGGAGATGCCCCAGATGCTCGCTGTGGTGGCCTGACCGGCCGCCTTTCTGCATCCATCCATTGCTCGGCACGGTGAGGGTGGCGGTCCGCAGAACGTTCGTCACCGTGTCGGTCCAGCGCTGGCGCAGGCTTTCCGGATCGACCGCGATGCCGTCCGCGATCAGCGCCGCCTCGACAGCATCGGTGTGGAACAGTTCGCCGGTAAACGCCCACAGGTCCTCGACGGCCGTCTGCGCGCGGCGATGGCTTTCCTCGGTGCCGTCGCCGAGCCGGATCGTCCATTCCGATACATGGCGCAGGTGATAGGCGCTTTCCTTCTCCGACTTGGCGGCGATCGCCGCCAGCGTCTCATCCTTCGACGCCATCATGGCGCGCCAATAGGGATCGGCGAAGGCGGAATAAAACAGCTGGCGCAGGATGGTGCGGGCAAAGTCGCCGTTCGGCTGTTCGACCAGCAGCAGGTTACGGTACTGCCGGACGTCGCGCAGATAGGCGTATTTGTCCTCGTCATTGCCGGCATCTTCGAGCCGGGCGGCGTAGGTATAGAGCTCGCGCGCCTGTCCGATCAGGTCGAGGCCCATGTTGGCGAACGCCATATCCTCTTCCAGCATCGGCGCATGGCCGCACCATTCCGACAGCCGGTGACCGAGGATCAGGGCATCATCCGCGCGCCGGAGCGCGTACAGCACCCGCGGGCTTTCGACGACAGAAATGGAAGCGATAGCCATGTCGGGTCCCTGCATTCCCTCCCGCCCCGTCCTGTCAGGCGCCCGTACAGCAGGCGTCCCGGCGGATGGTGGCGCATTCACCGACCTCGTCCCTCCGCGCGGCTTCGCACCGCCTCGGGACAAGGGGAATGAAATCACATGTGTCCGACTTCGTCGGGCACGTCGTAAAACGTCGGGTGCCGGTAGATCTTCGACATCGCCGGCTCGAACATCATGCCCTTGTCCGCGGGGTCGGACGCGATGATGGCGTTGGACGGCACCACCCAGATCGACAGTCCTTCGCCGCGGCGGGTGTAGATATCGCGCGCGGCCTGCAGCGCAAGCGTGGCGTCCGCCGCATGCAGCGAGCCCACATGCTTGTGAGCAAGCCCGTTGCGGCTGCGGATGAAGACTTCCCAGAGCTGGATGTTCTTTACGGTCATGGCGGTCTCCTTCCTACGCCGCAACGGCGGCGCGGCCCGCCCGCTGTTTCTCCGCATAGGCGACCGCAGCCTCCCGCACCCAGCCGCCCTCGTCATGCGCCTTGCGGCGCGCAGCCAGACGATCGCGATTGCAGGGGCCATTGCCGGCAAGAACCTCGCGGAATTCATTCCAGTCGATGGCGCCGAAATCCCAATGGCCGGTCGCCTCGTTCCATTTCAGGTCGGGATCAGGCGGCGTCAGGCCCAGATAATGCGCCTGCGGCACCGTGGCGTCGACGAACTTCTGCCGCAGCTCATCGTTGGAAAACCGCTTGATCTTCCAGCGCGTCGACTGATCGCCGTGCTGGCTCTGCTGGTCCGGCGGGCCGAACATCATCAGGCACGGCCACCACCACCGGTCGAGCGCGTCCTGCGCCATCGCCTTCTGCTCCTCGGTGCCGCGCGACAGCGTAAGCATGATCTCGTAGCCCTGGCGCTGGTGAAACGATTCCTCCTTGCAGACGCGGATCATCGCGCGCGCATAGGGACCGTAGGAACAGCGGCACAGCGGAATCTGGTTCATGATGGCAGCGCCGTCGACCAGCCAGCCGATCGCGCCGATATCCGCCCAGGTCAGCGTCGGATAGTTGAAGATCGAGGAATACTTGGCCCTGCCGCTCAGCATCTGCTCGACCAGTTCCTCGCGCGACGTGCCGAGCGTTTCTGCGGCCGCATAGAGATAGAGACCATGGCCGCATTCGTCCTGCACCTTCGCAAGCAGCGCAGCCTTGCGGCGCAGCGTCGGGGCACGGGTGATCCAGTTGCCTTCCGGCAGCATGCCGACGATTTCGGAATGGGCGTGCTGGGAAATCTGCCGCGTCAACGTCTTGCGATAGGCGGCCGGCATCCAATCGTTGGGTTCGATCCGCTCCTCGGCGTCGATGCGCGCCTGAAACGCGGCGACCCTGCCGGCATCCTCCAGATCACGCTCGTCAGCCTGCGGCGCATTCAGAGCTTGCGTGTACATGGCCGTCTCTCCCTATAGGCCTTCCAATATATAACAAAAAATCCTTTCTACAAGTTATTTTTGTAACATATCGGAGAACCGCCGCCGCAGTTCCGGCCCCGGCGGCGGCAATCTGCCGGACCGGCTTTCCCCTTGGGAATCCAGCCATTTTTCGGAAGCCGGCAGCAGCGCCTGATACACCGTGGCGCAGAACCGGCGGGCCTCCGCGGCCGGCCAGCCCGTCGGCAGCAAAGTTGCGGGCAGCAACGGATCGCGCAGGATCACCCGGCGGTAGCGATGGATCAGCAGCACGCGGGCAAGCATCGCATCCGCCGGAGCAAGGGCGTTCTCATCTTCGATCCAGCCCTGCAACGG
>Ga0180217_1005047_pt1 | contig 10164 bp, 6 predicted proteins | sample eDN3rd37CBELigOP_FD_128521 | JGI IMG/M metagenome (GOLD analysis project Ga0180217, IMG submission 128521) | Enriched Organic Plus compost microbial communities from Emeryville, California, USA - eDNA 3rd pass 37_C BE-Lig OP (version 2) (version 2) ... | reverse complement strand
CGGGTGCCGCAGCGTCTGACCCGTTCCGCATTGCGAACGGGTGCCGCGGCACTTTCCCTTTTTGATTCGCTGCCCTATCTGACCGGTTGCTTGCCATGCGACATCTACTGACGCTTTCGGACCTCACGGCCGCTGAGATGGACCGGATCTTTGCGATCACCGAGGACATCAAAACCAAGTACCTGGCCGGCCTCCGCGAGTCGCTGTTGCCGGGTCGTACGGCGGCCCTGTTGTTCCAGCATCCGTCGCTGCGCACACGCGTCAGCTTCGAAGCCGGCATGGCCCACCTGGGCGGCACCAGCATGTTCCTGGGGCAGGATGTCGGCTGGGGTAGCCGCGAAAGCGTCTCCGACTTCGGCCGCGTGCTTAGCGAATATGTCGACGTGATCATCGTGCGGGCCAAGAAGCACGATGCCGTGGTCGAGCTGGCCCAGCATTGCAGCTGCTCGGTGATCAACGGCCTGACCGATTACGCGCATCCCTGCCAGGCCATGGCCGACCTGTACACCATCCGCGAGCTGGTGGGCCCGGCCAAGGGGCTGACGCTGACCTTCGTGGGCGACGGCAACAACGTGGCCCGCAGCCTGGCCCAGGGCTGCGCCCGGATGGGCATCCGCTTTGTACTGGCGGCCCCCAAGGGCTACCAGTTCGAACAGGAGTTCCTGGACCTGGTCAAGCGCGAAGAGCCCAGCGCCGATCTCTACATCACCGACGACCCGCGCGAAGCCGTGCGCGAGGCCTCGTTTGTGTATACCGACGTGTGGACCAGCATGGGCCAGGAAGCCGAGAACGAACGCCGTATGAAGGCGTTCCAGGGCTTCCAGGTGAACAGCGAGCTGATGGCGCTGGCTCCGGCCGACGCCTACTTCATGCACGATCTGCCTGCCCGCCGCGGCCTGGAAGTCACCGACGAAGTGATGGATGGCCCGCAAAGCGTGGTGATCCAGCAGGCGGCCAACCGGCTGCACGCCCAGAAGGGCATCCTGGTGTGGCTGCTGGGCTCGCAGAAGTAGCTTGATGGTTGGTGGCCGCTTGTAGGCTGGGGGCCCACACCGGCCAATAAACGGTTCATCAACGCTGCGAACACGTAGGGTGGCTGCTTGCAGCCACCTTTTTTATTGATGCTGGTCGTTTGGCGCTGATGCTGTTGTTCATAGCTCAGGCAATGCCTGGGCTACCAATAATAATGACAACAAAAAAGCCCACGCTCTCGTGTCCGGGAGCGTGGGCCATGTTGTTTACTTCGTTGATGAAGTTGGGCGGCAAGGCAGCGTCTGTCATTGCCGGGTGCGAGCACCCTGCCTACGCGCGGCATGCCGGCGGCTGTTACCGCAGCAGGCCCACGTAGAAGCTGAAGATCTGCTTGTCGTCGGTATCGGCCATCATCACCGGGTAGGCAAAGTCCAGCGCGATCGGGGCGGGGCCCATGGCCGGGATCGTGATGCGAAGGCCCACGCCCGGTGCCACGCGGAAGTTGTCGGAATCGATCCGCACCGTTTCTTCAACCGTACCGAAGTCGCAGAACACCACGCCCCGCAGCATGTCGTCGGCGGTCAGCGGGAACATGTACTCGACCGATCCCAGCAGCATCAATTCACCACCGACGATCACGCCTTGTTTCACCGGCGACGCCCCGCGGAAGTCAAAACCGCGGAGGGTTGAGAAACCACCGGCAAAGAAGTTCTCGAACACCGGCGTCTGGCTGCCGGTGATGCCGGCCCGGCCGCGGAAGCTCAGCACGTGCCGCCCCGAGCCGTCAGGCCGTTGCCGCAGCATGAAGTATTGCCGTCCTTCGATGGTGGGCCGGCCGAAGTCGAAGTCGCCAAAGTTCTGCTCGTAAGCCAGCTCGATGAAGTGACCTTCCGTCGGCATGAACGCACTGTCGCGCGTGTCGTGGACGATGTTGGCCTTGAGCGAATACAGGCCGTTGTCGCCCACCACGTCGAGCAGCTCTTGCGGCGCGCCGAAGGCCGGATCGCTGATGTTCACGTTTTCAGCCCGCAGCGTGAGCCCGACCGAAAGGTCCGGCCGGATCTGGTAGCCCAAGCTGATGTTGCCGCCCAGGCGTTGTTCGTCCCAGTCGTCGTAAATGCGGTCGAAGTAGAACGCGTTGACGCCGAAGCTGATCGGGGTATCGAGCAGATACGGTTCGCGGAACGTGAACATGTACCGCTGCACTTCGCTACCAGGCACGGCTTCGATACGCAGCCGCTGCCCAGCCCCGCGGAACGCCGTGCCGGTGCCCAGCTCCGAGAAGCCGCGGGGGAAGCGGGTGATATCGAAGTTCTGTTCGTCGAGCACGATGTTACCGACGACGCCCGCTTCCGAGTTCACGCCCACGCCGAAGCTGAGTCGGCCGGTTTGGGTTTCTTCGACCTGCGGGATGAGGATCGCTTCGCGGTCGGGTTCATCCAGGTTGATGTAGCCGCCCGGCGGAATGATCGGATCGGCCGTGGCACCAGCCCCGGGCGGTGGCGGCAGCGTGACCGGCGCCCCAGGAGGCGGCGGCATGAAACCAGGCGTTGCCGGCGGCGCGGTTGGAGGCGGAACCTGAGCCAGCCGCGTGTTGGGAGCCGTTGGTGCCGGGTTGGGATTGGGATCGCGCGTGGCAGGGCGGTAGCCGTCGCCACTGTTGGTGGCCGTGGAGTACCGCGCGCCGCCGCTATAGGTGCTGGCCGGAGCCGTCCAACCGGTCGGTGCCGTGTCGGGCGATTGATAACGCACGTTCTCGCGCCATGGCACCCGGTCGGTCGGAGCCGCCGGCTGACGGTTGGTTCCGCCCACGGCTTGCTGAGCCTGAGGCGGTGGGACTTGCTGCGGCTGCGCCGGCGCGGGGTACCCTGCGCCGTACGGCACAGGCTGCGCCGGTTGGCCGGGCTGCATCATGTGGTTTTGTTGCGCGACCGGCTGACCCTGGTAAGCCTGGTGGGGCGCCGCCTGGTAATGCTGCTGGGCTGGCGGTGCGGCAGGCTGTGCCATGCCTGGAGCCGCGGCGCGTTGCCAAGGCCGGGGCGGAGCAGCACCCGCTGCGATGGGTTGCTGGGGCGCGGCATACGGTTGGCCCGGCTGAACCGGAGCCTGGTAGCCGCCGAAGTTGCCCCGCGGCGCGGCGGCCGGAGATTGCGGCTGCTGCTGCGCTACAGGCTGAGTTACGTCTGCCGGGCCTGGCGCCAATTCACCTTGGATGGTGAGCACGGCCGGCTTCTGCACGACGTGCCGGTCGGGGCTTTGGCCGCGCGCGTTACCACCTTCAGCCTGGCCGAGCAGCGTATCGTCGATTTCCATCTCCGCCGGCTGCACCAGGATCTTGGGCGTCACGCCCAGGTGCGGCTCGTTGCGGAACAAGCCCGAGGCCCGCAGCCGCCGTTCGGCGTCGCGCAGCTTGCGGATATCGACCACGTCGCCTGGCCGCAGGTCCATGCGGTTGAGCACGGTGCGAATCCGCGTGTGCGGGTTTTCGCCGGTGATCTGCACGTCGATGCGGCCCACGCGGTAACGGTGGCCTTCGTTGATGGTATACACCAAATCGAGCGTGCCGGGCTCTTCCAGGAACCGCGGTTCGGCTTGCACGTCGGCAAAGATATAGCCGACCGCGCCGTAGACCTCTTTGAGCTTTTCGACGTCGCCCTGCATCTTGGGCTGGTCGAAGAAGTCGTCTTGCCTGAGTTTCAGTTCGGCTAGCAGTTCCTCGGTGTTGAACTTGGTAACACCGGCCACCGTCACGTTGCGGACCTTGTAGCGGATGCCTTCGTGGATGACGAACGTCAGCTTCAGCCGGTCCAGCTCTTCGTTGAACTCCGGTTCCACGCCCACCCGGGCCTGGAAGAAGCCCAGGCTGCGGTAGTAAGCGGTAAGCCGTTCGATATCGGCATCGATTTTGTCGCGATCGACATAACCGCCGAAGATGCCCAAGAACGGCGGCTTGGATTGGATCTGGGTTTTGAGTCGTCCGTCGGAGGCGATCTGGTTGCCCACGAACTCCACGTCGGCGATGCGTTGTTTTTCGCCTTCGTCGATGAGGAACACGGCGCCTTTGTCGCCGCGCTTGGTGCCTTCCAGGATTTCTACCCGCACGCGGTTGAAACCGGCTTCGCGGTAGAAGGTGAGAATCGCTTCGCGGGCGCGCTCGATGCTGTAGGGATCGAGCGGGTCGCCCTCCTTCAGTTCGGCTTTCTTCTCCAGCGTTTTCCGGCGGCTCTTGGTATTGCCCAGGAACTTGACGTACTGGATGCGCTGGCGTTCGACGACGCGGAACACGACCACCACGCCATCGTCGGGGGCCGGCAGGTACTCGGCCTCGACGTGGAGGAACCACCGCGTGCGGTTGAGCGCGCGGATATCGTCGCGCACGAGCGCCGATTCAAAGGTGCGGCCCGGCCGCGACTTGATCTGTGAGGCAATGCGTTTGGTGGGAATCGATTCGTTGCCCACCACGCGCACGTCGGCCACCATCTTGCCGGTGGGATCAACCTTTTGTGTTTGCGGCGTGCCCAGCGGCGGTGGCGTGGGCAGCACGTCGGTGCCCAACGGATCGGGAAGCTGCTCCGCTTCGGAAGTATTGGGCTGACTCGCGCCGCCCGGCAACGGACCTGGCGGGTTGACGCTGGGGGAAGCAGGTTGCGCGAACTGGCCCTCGGGCATGACGTGCCCACCCGGAAACCGCGGCATCGTGGAAGGCGGCAACTGGGGCTGAGCGTCTTGCACGGTGTTGGTCGGAGGCGCGATCTCCGGCAACGATTGGGCAAAGCTGGCGGAACGTAGCGTCCATAGCGCGGCGAGCACCAGGCCCAACCGGGTGCAACAGCGGACGTACGAAGATACGGCTGCCATGGGGCTCGTTTTGCAAGCGATAGGATGAAGGGAAAGGCAGGCCGAGTGGGGAGAACCATGTGCCCCTGGCCCGTACCGCGCCCCCGTCCCGAAGCCGACGTATAACCACACGTCGATCGCAGCCGGGGCGCGAGCGGGCTACTGATACTCGAAGGTGTCAGGGTGAACAAGGTGAGTTTGTCGCACCTGACGCCGTGGCATGCAGCTTGCGAACACGCCGGCATTGCTGCCAGCGGCTGGTGCATCGTGGTATTTACCTTTGCAAACGCCACGAAATCGGCCGCATCGCCTACTGCTCAGTGATGAGGAAGGAATAAGGAGCGTATAGGCTCGCTGCCCAGCGCAGGCTAGCGGTGCAGGCGTGCGATGCAGTGTGCGCGCAGTGAAGGTTAAGAGGTTCGCCGCCTGCCGCCCCTTCAAATGGGTGGATTGCTGCGGCCGGCGCGCGTTACAATCGCAGAGCTCGACCATTTCCCTTCCAGGCCTCACACCCTCGCAGGTAGCCATGTCTGGTTCAGAGCGAAGCCCCCTGCGCCCTTGGCAGCACCAGCAGCAGCTTCACGCCATCACGCGGCGGCATTTCTTCCGTGATTGCCGCCTTGGGCTCGGTACCATGGCCCTGGCTAGCTTGCTGGGCGATCGCTTGCAGCCGGCCGCGGTGCAAGCAGCGCCATCGGCCAACCCGCTAGCAGCCAGGCAAGGGCATTTTGCCCCCAAGGCCAAGCACGTGATCTACCTGTTCATGGCGGGCGGCCCAAGCCAACTGGAGTTGTTCGACTACAAGCCGGTCCTGCAGAAGCTCGATGGCCAGGTCGTGCCGGAATCGTACGTGGAAGGCAAACGCTTCGCCTTCCTGCCCAAGAACGCCAAGTTGCTGGGCACGCGCCGCCGCTTCGCTTACCACGGTGATAGCAAAGCTCACATCAGCGAGTGCCTGCCGCACCTGGCAACCGTGGCCGATGACCTTTGCATTGTCCGCAGCATCAAGACCGACGTCTTCAACCACGGCCCAGCCAAGCTGTTCATCAATACCGGCTCGCCGCAGTTCGGCGTGCGGCCCAGCATGGGGGCTTGGATCACGTACGGCATCGGCAGCGAATCCAACGACCTGCCCGGCTTCGTGGTGCTGCAATCGGGGCCGCGCGGACCACGCGGCGGCGCGCCGCTGTGGGGGAGCGGCTTTCTGCCGACCAGCTATCAAGGCGTGCCGTTCCGCAGCGGGGCCGAGCCGATCTTGAACCTGGCAAGCCCCGCCGGCTTCGACCACGCCCGGCAGGGCGACTTCTTCCAGACGGTAACACAGCTCAACGCAATGCGGCTGGGGGCGGTGGGCGACCCGGAGATTGAAACGCGGATATCGGCCTACGAGATGGCCTACCGCATGCAGACCAGCGCGCCGGAATTGATGGACCTCAGCGGCGAGACGGCCGCCACGCTGGCCGACTACGGGGCGGAGCCAGGCAAGTCGTCGTTTGCCAACAACTGCCTGCTCGCCCGGCGGCTGGTGGAACGCGGCGTGCGGTTCATTCAGCTTTACCACACCGACTGGGACCACCACGGCAACGCCGACACCAACCTGGGCGAGCCGCTGGACCGCCGCTGCCAGGAGACCGACCGGGCCTGCGCCGCCTTGATCCGCGACCTCAAACGACGCGGCCTGCTGGACGACACGCTGGTAGTCTGGGGCGGCGAGTTTGGCCGCACCCCGATGGGCGAACCGCGCGACCTGATCGGCCGCGACCACCACGTGGACGCCTTCACCATGTGGTTCGCCGGCGGCGGCATCAAAGCCGGCCAGACCATCGGGGCCACCGACGAGATCGGCTACAACGTGGTGGAAGACCCCGTCCACGTGCACGACGTGCAGGCCACGATCCTGCACCTCTTAGGCCTGGACCATCTCAAGCTGACCTACCGCTTCCAAGGCCGCGAGTTCCGCCTGACCGACGTCGCCGGCCACGTGGTGGAAAAGATGCTGGCGTAGGGCTTGCGCAGTTGGCGTGGCGAAACGCTGGTATCGGATGTTTTTGACCCCAGTTTGTAAAGAGCCGAAACCGTGCACGTCTAATGGGCTGGGAAACCACGCCGAACCAAGATAAAATTTCCAAAGCGGCAGGCACGTGTTGCAGGCAATTTGTAACTTGCAAGTGCTGCACGATTGGGGGGCTGCTGACGCGAAATTCGAGTGACATGCAGATTTCCGCACGGCGTGGAGTCGACCGCTGGCCTGAGCAGGCCAATATGTAAACGGGAGTGGACCTTGGTTCAGCGGAATTGCTTTTCCATCAACTACGAGGCACCACCACTTGTAGAAGTGGCGATGTCCGTGCAGTTTGATCCTCCCAAGCGTCTAAGTCTGGCACATCTCGGAGCGTTTTGGGATAGACAGAAAGAAGCATTTCCGCATGTGCGCGCCGTGCAACCGATTGCAACGACAAGCGAAGCGTTCGGAAGCCAATGGCTTCCGCCCTCGTTGCAGCTGGCATTAACGAATGAACCTGATTGCCGGCTTCAAATGGTTTCGTCAGATGATCAGTGGATGTGTCAGGTACAGCTTAATCGCCTCGTGATCAATTGGCGAAAACGAAGCGAGGTTTATCCTCGGTTCGACAGTACCTGGACTCGCTTTCAGTCCACCTTGCACGTTTGGCAAGAGTTTCTAAGCGAATACAAGATCGGACCGGTTAAATCGCGACTATGGGAGCTGACATACGTCAATCGGATTCCGAAGGGAGAGCTTTGGCAGGAGCCTGCGGACTGGCCAGGAGTTTTTCCCGGACTTTGGGGCGGGAACTTTGCCACCGTACAAGACGGCTTCCTGCGAGGGTTTCATGGACAGTGGGTCTGGGAGTTAGCTGATCCACCTGCCCGGCTTTACGTTGAACCCAAGCCAGGGCGGACTTCGGAAGAACCGCCTCAAGACCTCTTGTTGTTGAGTCTGACGGCACGAGGGCCGATCGCCGAAGAAGGTGCCGAGGCTACGTTCGATGGCCCTTCTGTCGCTAGTTTGATTGAGGCTGGAGTTGAAGTCGGGCATAAGCTAATCGTAGAGACATTCGACGCAATTGCGTCGGATGCTGCCAAGAAAGCATGGGGGCGACATGAGAACGTTGAGTGACAATATCGCAAGTTGGGAGGCAGAGTATTTTCGACCAGAGTTTACGTTTGTAGAGCAAGATGCCATTGCAACGGAGTCGCAGCAAGAAGAACGTCCTGAGTGGGAACTTTGCATTGATGCGCTGCTGCAAACCTGGTCCGCCCTCGCTTCGCTTGACGTGCCGCAGCCAAGTCGCTCGGCCATCGAAGCGGCTATTGCGTGGGTTGCTTTCCTTCGAAAGCGATTTCCCAGCGAGCCTCCCACATGCATTATTCCTGAGCCAGATGGCGGAATAATCGTCGAGCGGCGAGTGAGGTTGGCTAACGGGCGCGAGTGTGTATGTGAATTGACATTCTATAACAACGGACTCGCTGAACGCACTGATTACTATGACGGGCGAATTGTGCGTATGGGACCGATACCCTGGCAACCGAATGAGTAGTGGCCGGTTATCATTCCACTGCCCTGATTGTGAAGATGTGCCCTCATGCCGACTCCAATCGTGGACCATGCTGAGGTTCTGTACCGCCAGCTAGGCCCAGGTGGCAATCCGATCTACTTCGATCCCGATCGTACGCCAGTCGTGCATCAATCACTGTTCTTGCCGGCGCTCCGAGACACCGACGGGCTTTCGCTCATTCGCAGTCGGTTTCGGTCTGACATCTGGGCCGCGTATCGGAAAGAACAGTCTGACATACGGTTTCGTCTGGCTGTTCTGCAGGCTTCCCAGATGGAGCAGCTTGCTTTAGGCGTAGGGTTTGTGTCCTTTTCGTACGGATTGAGCGCCGACGCACTCGACGTCGAGCACGGAGAGCCTTGGGCGCATTGCGTCGCAACGCAGATTAACAGGGGTGACTACGATACAAGCTCGGATGCGAAGAGACGCATCAAAGAGTGGGCGATGCAAGTGTCGAGATTGCTAACGCAGCAGAGTGTGGTTGGACCGTTCAATGAGCCAACCCCACAAGATCCCTACCGGCCGGCATAGTATGACACCTAAGGCATGGCTGGCTGATGCGGCAATCGATAGGGACCGTTGCTTGCAACTGCCATTGCTGCGTTGCTTCACAGATCAGCACGCCGGTTCCACACGGGATGGTGTCGCATTGACCCGCGGGTAACGCGAATGCCTGCCCTGTGGCTTCAACCATGGATCGGAAAGAAAAGCTCCTTTACGCCTTTCGCAGCGTGCTTCGCCCACGGCAGGTGCAGGGCGGGTACTTTTTTTCTGCCGAGGCGATTGAGGAACTGGTGGCGACGCGCGACGCCGGGCTCGATGCATCGCTCGCTTATGGTTACCTCTCGGAAGTGATGCAGACCGCTGGATCGGCGGCGGACTTTGCATATCTGTTGCCGGCCTTGCTCGAGCGGTGGAGCAGGAACGCTGCATCGATGCCAGACTGGAACGATGCGCTGGTTGCGGCCCTGGCCAAGTCGCATCTTCTGGATGATTACCTGACGTACAGCCAGCGCGAGGCGGCCTTGGAGTTCATCAGGGCTGTCATCCTGGAACATATGGACCGCACGCTAGACGAGCTGGGCTGCCCGCCGGCACGGTGGCCAGCGGCATTCGAGCTTGTGCACGGCTACGGCGTGTACGCCCAGGAAGTCGACCGGTTGTGGCGGCTGTGGTGGGATAGCCCGGAGGAGGGCAGGGCCGGGATGAAGGTGGCTTACCTTTCCTGCCTGGTGCTCGACGATACGCCCAATCCGGTGCTGCTGCGGTCAGGCGTGCCGGATTCGGCGGCGGTGCTTTTGAACCTGGCGACCAAGGTCCCGCCGCTACGGTGGCATGAGGCCAACGTTACAATTCTCAAGCAGGCGCCCCATCCGGAGAACGTTCAACGCCAAGTACAGGAAGTGGCGGCCGGTGGCGGGCCGGCGAGCGAGATTGCCTCGCTGGTCCATGTGACGCTCGTCAAGGAGCCATGGCGGTTTGAGATTCGGGCAGAGGATTTGACGCGTTACCTCGCGGCCGGAGCACGATCCGCCGCGGTGGCATGGCGTGCGTGACGGCCGTTGCCGTGCGCACCAGCACAACGATTCGCTTGGCACATATCCTGCCGCGTTTCTTCGTTTTCGTGCCGGTTGGCGCCCTACACCTTTGGGCGGGTGTGGGGTACGATGAAACCCGGTGGCCGGCTGCATTGGCACGCCAGGCCGCCGCTTGCCCGCCCTCTGCCGCAATGTTGCGGCGCCGTGCGGCCATGGCCTGTTTTTGGCTGGGGCTGCCTGCT
>Ga0180217_1005045_pt1 | contig 10166 bp, 6 predicted proteins | sample eDN3rd37CBELigOP_FD_128521 | JGI IMG/M metagenome (GOLD analysis project Ga0180217, IMG submission 128521) | Enriched Organic Plus compost microbial communities from Emeryville, California, USA - eDNA 3rd pass 37_C BE-Lig OP (version 2) (version 2) ... | reverse complement strand
GAACACGCCGTACGCGGCGAGGAAGAAGCCCGAGAACATCACGGTGCCGTTGAACGTGCGGCCCGAGAAGTCGGTGTAGGTGCCGAGCTGCGAGAAGTGCAGCCCCCACCACGTCGCGTCTGTTGTGGTGAGCATCGCGACCAGCACGCCGAGGGCGAGCGAGAACACCGCGATGCGGTTGAACCGGTGCACCCCCGGGCCCCAGGCCGTGGACGGGCGCGCCGGTTCGGCATCCATCGTGGCGATCACGCGTTCCGCAGGCGTGGCTGGGTGCGCACCCGCGGACGGACGGACCCCTTCGCGGGGGTCGATGAGCGTGCCGACGACGTCGGCGGAAAGTGTGTCGGAGCAGGTCGTGGGAAACATGCGACTCACGATCGGTTCTGTGTGGCCGGTCGCCGACGTCGCGCCATTCCCCCTCAGGCTCGACATCGCAACCCGCCGCTAACGACTAAGAAAATCCCCTGTTCAGCGGCGTGCCGCTAGGGAAAACAGTATCCTCACCGCGGGGAAACTCGCTGTTTCTGTCATGTGACGGCATGCAGTCTTCATGCAGGACGCCCGGCTAAGGTGGGGGACGTCGGCTCTGGACACCGCGCGACGCGCGGACGGTTTGTGTGAGTCCCTGGGGCCGATGGCGGGCGTTGTCCGGTACAGCCGGAGCGCTCGATCGCCATCACATCTGAACGGCCCCCCGGCTGATCCGTCCCGGGACTGCGGTGCGCTGCGCGCGCCCCGCGGATGCTGTTCCCCCGAGGATCCGGAGACACCCATGCCCAAGCACAAGAAGCCCGCCGGCGGCCGCGCCGCCAAGAACTTCGACCCCCGCTACGCCGGAAAGACGTCGTACCAGGACCGCAAGCGCCGTCCGGGGGAGTCCTCCGCCGGCAAGCCCGGCAGCAAGAGCCCGGGTCACCGTGGCTATCGCGCCGAGTCGACGGATGCCGCGCCCAAGCGTCGCTGGAGCGCACAGGAGAAGGCGGGCCGCGACGAGGCCCGCGCGATCCGCTCCCACTCCCGTGACGGACGCCCGTCCCGCGACGACCGCTTCGCCTCGACCGACCGTGCCCGGGGCGGTGACCGCTTCCGCAGCGCGGACCGCGCGCCGCAGGGCGAGCGCGGATCGCGTGATGCCGCCCGCCGGCATCCCTCGGACGCCCGTCCGCGTCGGGACGACCGCCCGACGCGTGACGACCGCTCGACGCGGCCGTACGAGCCGCGCGTGCGCGACAGCCGTCCGCGCCGCCACGAGGGGCCGAACCGCTCCGACTGGAACGCGCCGACCCGCGCCGCGCGCGACGCGCAGGCCGACGTCGTGCACGAGCGCCTGCGCGCCGAGGCCGTCGTCGCCGAGACCGTCGCCGGCACGACCTTCGGCGACCTCGGTCTCGGCGACAACATCGTCCGCACGCTGGGCGAGCTGGGCGCGACCACGCCCTTCCCGATCCAGGCCGCCACGATCCCGCCGATCCTCGAGGGACGCGACGTGCTCGGCCGCGGCCGCACCGGCTCGGGCAAGACCATCGCGTTCGGCGCGCCGCTCGTCGAGAGCATCCTGCGCTCGCAGGCCGGTCAGCGCCGCCAGTTCGGCCGCGCTCCCCGCGCACTGATCCTCGCGCCCACGCGCGAACTCGCTCTGCAGATCGACCGCACCATCCAGCCGATCGCCCGCAGCGTCGGCCTCTTCACCACCCAGATCTACGGCGGCGTCCCGCAGGGCCGTCAGGTCGGTGCGCTCAAGAAGGGCGTCGACATCATCATCGGCACTCCCGGTCGCATCGAGGACCTGCAGGAGCAGGGCAAGCTCGACCTGTCCGAGATCCGCGTCGTCGTGCTGGACGAGGCCGACCACATGTGCGAGCTCGGCTTCCTCGAGCCGGTGCAGCGCATCCTGCGGCTGACCGCCGACGACTCGCAGAAGCTGCTGTTCTCGGCGACGCTCGACCGCGAGGTCGCCGCGCTCGTCGACGAGTTCCTCGTCGATCCGGCGGTCTACGAGGTTGCCGGCGAAGACCAGTCGTCGAGCACCATCGACCACCGCGTGCTCGTCATCGATCACCGTGACAAGGCCGAGATCCTCGCGTCGCTCGTCGACCGCGACGGCAGGACCCTCGTCTTCGCCCGCACCCGCGCCTACGCCGAGATGCTCGCCGAGCAGTTCGACGACGCCGGCGTGCCGGCGCTCGCCCTCCACGGCGACCTCAACCAGGCCAAGCGCACGCGCAACCTCGAGAAGCTCACGTCGGGTCGCGTGAACGTGCTCGTCGCCACGGACGTGGCCGCGCGCGGCATCCATGTGGACGGCATCGACCTCGTCGTGCAGGCCGACGCCCCCGATGAGTACAAGACGTACCTCCACCGCTCGGGCCGCACCGGCCGCGCGGGCCGCGCCGGAACGGTCGTGACCCTGGTGACGCGTCAGCGCCGCCGCCGCATGGCCGAGCTGCTGGACCGCGCCGAGATCGAGGCGCCGTTCGACGAGGTGCGCCCCGGCGACGACCTGCTCGAGGAGCTCAGCGGGCGCCAGCTCGCGAACGTCGACCGCTGATCGAGGTTCGCCGCGTCGGCCGCGACGCGGCGACATCGGCGGCGGATCCCGGGATCAGGAGGCGCGCGGCCCGCCGATCGCGCCGACGAGCTCGGGGTCGCCGCCGAGCGCGGTGAGCCGCGCGCGGATGGCGGCCGCGGCCCGGTCGTACGGCTCGAAGCTGCCGTGCAGCAGCGATCGCGTGTTGGCCGCCTCGAGCACCGCGACCATCTCGAAGGCGAGCTGACGGGCATCCTCGAGCAGCGGCAGCTCGCCGCCGGCGATCGCGTGCTCGATGCTCGCGGTCAGGTAGTCCTCCCACTCCGTCGAGGCGGTGACGATCGCGTCGCGCACCGCGCCCGGCTTGGCGTCGAACTCGACGGATGCCGCGGCGAAGAAGCATCCGCCGGGGAACACGCGCTCGCGGGAGTACGCCAGCCAGTCCGACACGAGTGCGCACACGCGCGCCAGCCCGCGCGGCGTGCGCTCGCGGGCGGGGGTCACGACGCGCTCGATGAAGATGTCACGGGCGGTGGCGACGGCGGCGAGCTGCAGCTGCTCCTTCGAGCCGAACAGCGTCGCGATGCCCGACTTGCTGAGACCGGATGCCTCGGCGAGGCGCCCGATGGTCAGCCCGTCGAGACCGTCGATCGTGGCGGTGGCGACGGCATGCGCGAGGACTGCGCGGCGCGACTCATCGCCGCGCAGGCGGCGCTTGTCGGATTGCACTTGTGCCACGTCGCCAGGTTACCGTACGATCGTTCGTGGTTATAAGTACGACCGTTCGTATTCCTGGATCGGAGTCGATCATGAACGTCTCACTGGCCCTCGCCGGGGCGGCCGTGCGCGCCGCCGGAGCAGTCTCACCGCGCTGGGGCGGCGCCGTCGCGCTGTCGCACTTCCGCCGTGTGGCGCGTCCGCGTCCGGTCACCGCCGACGACGGCTGGACGATGCTCAAGGCGAGCCGCTCGAGCGTCCGCATCCCGGGAATCGACCGACGCGGCGTCGAGGTCGTCACCTATGAGTGGGGACGCGGGCCGCGCGTCGCGGTGCTCGCCCACGGCTGGGAGGGCCGGGCGAGCCAGTTCGCGACGCTCGTGCGGGAACTCGTGGCCGAGGGCTTCCGCGTCGTCGCATTCGATGCGCCCGCGCACGGCGACTCGGCGGGGCGCGGGACGTACGTCGTCGACTGGATCGATGTGCTCGACCGGCTCCAGCGGCGTCACGGCCGCTTCGATCTCGTCGTCGGGCATTCGTTCGGGGGCTTCGCTTCGCTGGTCGCGGCGGCGGGCGGGCTGCAGGCCGGTCGCATCGTGACGATCGGCGCGCCGGCCGAGGCGGCGACGCTCATGCGCGGCTTCCAGCGCATGCTGCGGTTCTCGGATCGGGTCCTCGACGCGATGTCGGCGCGCTTCGCGGCGCGGTACTTCCCGGGGGACGCCGACCCCTATGCCTGGCTGTCGGCCCTCCGCCGCCCGCTGCCTGCGGGCGTTGCCCTGCTGGTGCTGCACGACGAGGCCGACCGGGTCATCCCGTTCGCCGAGGCGGCGCGCATCGCGGCCGCGAACCCCGCGGCGCGCACGCTCGCGACGAAGGGGCTGGGGCACTATCGCATCCTCACCGCGGACTCGACCCTCGACGCCGTCCTCGCGTTCGTCGAGCAGCCGGTGCGGGGCGTGCCTGTTCCGGCGGCGGCGCCGGCACCGTCGATCGTCGGCTGACGCGCCGCGACGCGGTCAGAACAGACGAGCCGGGTCGGCGTCCCCGCCGCGTGCCGGCGCCCGGAAGCGCTCGGCGGCCGTCGCGGCCCGGCCGCGTGAGGTCGTGACGATCGCGGCGCGCGCGTCGGCGCGCGAGGCGAGTCCCGCCATGGGCGCCCCGCGCGGCTGGTCCTCCTCGGCGCGCCCGTCGAGACCGTGCACGCGCAGCAGGGGCCGCACGCGCTTCGCGAGCCACGCCTTGTACGCCTTCGGGGCGTTCGCGGACGCGCCCGGGTAGAGGCCGCGATACGACGAGACGAGCTCGGGATGCCGCTGCTCCAGCCACTGGAAGAACCACTGCTTCGCGCCGGGGCGCAGGTGCAGCGCGCCGTACACGACCCGCACGGCGCCCGCCGCCTTGATGCGGGTGAGGGCGTGGTCGATCGCCGCGATCGAATCGGTGAGGTGGGGGATGATCGGCATCAGGAACACGGTGACCTTGAAGCCCGCCTCGGTCGCCGCGCGCACGGTCTCGAGCCGCGCCGTCGCGTTGGGGGTGCCCGGCTCGATGAGGTGCTGGAGCTCGTCGTCGAACACCGCGATCGACATCGCGAGCGTCACCTGCACCTCGCGTGCGGCATCCGTGAGGAGGGGCAGGTCGCGCCGCAGGAGCGTGCCCTTCGTGAGGATCGAGAACGGCGTGCCCGAGTCGGTGAGCGCCGAGACGATGCCCGGCATGAGCCGGTAGCGGCCCTCGGCGCGCTGGTACGGGTCGGTGTTGGTGCCGAGCATGACGGGCTGGCGGGTCCACGTGCCGCGGCGCAGCTCCTTCTCGAGCACCTCGGCGACGTTGACCTTCACGACCACCTGGGTGTCGAAGTCGCGTCCCGGATCGAGCTCGAGGTACTCATGCGTGCCCCGGGCGAAGCAGTTGTGGCTGATCACGCCGTTCGCGATGAAGTCGCCGGTCGAGGTCGTGATGTCGACCATGTCGATCGTCTCGCCGAGGTCCTCGATCGACACGATCCGCAGGTCCGCGGCGGTCTTCACGGCGAGGTCGGCGATGTCGAGCTTCCGCGTGATCGCGGGTTGCGCCACCGCGAAGAATCGCTGCTTCATCGGCAGTCCTCCGGTGACGCGGACGCTGCTGACGCCGTTCGGGCGGACTGCTTCCCGGACGTGCGCGATCTCATGCGCCCGGAGGGCGCCGTCGATCAGATCCAGCACCTCCTCGTTCTTGTTGGAGATGCGGAGGACGCCGCACGAATGCGATCCCTCCGCGTCGAAGATGCCGGAGAGGAAGCCGGCATGCCACGAGACGGAAGGATCTTCGGGCGCGTGGATGAGCTCTTCGATGCGCGTGACGTCAGCCTGCCGCGCGGTGTGGATCGCCGTCATCGGCCGGCGGGTCGCGGTCGCGGCGGCGAAAGGCCGGGTGTTGGTGACGACACCCTCTTCGGCGAGGTAGGTCCGGGTGCGATCGAGCGCCTCGCTGTCGGCGAGGGCGAGGCGGAATCGGTGGACGTCGCGCACGCGCTTCTCGCTCGCGTACGAACGGTGGAAGATCATGCCGTCGCCCCGGATCATCCCCGTGAGGTATCCGCGGCGGTAATCGGCGTCGCCCGTGCGATCGGTGCGCGTGGGGATGCCGGCCAGTCCGAAGCCCTGCAGGCGCAGGCCGAGCGTCAGATGTGGGCGCCGGGCGGCGCCCGAGGTGGTTCCGGTGACGTGCTTCCACCCGCGATCCGTGAGGAAGCGGTGGTCTCCGCTTGCGATGAGCTCGGTGCCGTCGGCCAGCGTCACGCGGTGCGCGCGTTTGCGGGTCGACCACTTCGCCTGCACCGTCGCCCGTGTGTAGCGGCGGTAGACGCCTTCCTGGCGGGTGCCGATGATCTCGTCGCCGACGCGCACGTCGTCGATCCGGCGGCTGCGCCCGTCCGCCATCAGCACCAGGGTGTCGGGCGACAGGCAGTAGACGCAGGCATGTGAGCAGCCCCGGTACGGGTTCACGGTCCAGTCGAACGGCATCGCCGAGGCGCTCGGCACATGGTTGAGCGCGGATTTGCACAGCACCTCATGGAACGTCACGCCGGCGAACTCGGGCGTCGTCACCGACCGCACCAGACCGTTGAGCTGTTCCATGCCGGGCAGAGCTGCGGCATCCGCCACGCCCAGCTCCTGTCCCTGCCACCGCATACTCCCATGAGAACAGATGTTCGAGAGTGGGTCAAGTGGTGCGCCTGTCTGATTCGAACGACCACGAAGGGATGCTGAGCCCCTCGCATTCGGCGCCGCTCGCAGGCCAGAATGGGCAGGGTGACGGCGCCTGGCCAGCCCGAATCCCCCCGGCCGGCCCCGGGGACTCGTCGCGCCGCCCGAGCGATGCGCGACGAGGCGATCCGTCATGCCTCGACAGGTGAGGTGCCGCTGACCCGCCGGGCGGCGCGTGAGGCGCTCACCACGTCGTCCGCGCTGGTCGAGGAGGCGGTGAGGACGAGCCCTTCCCCCTCGCTCGGCGGCATCTGGGTGAAGTTCGCGCAGTCCGAGTCGCCGCTCGCGCAGGCGCCGTCCGACGTCGAGGAGCCTGAGGTCGTTGACGAGCCCGCAGCTCCGGCCGCGGAGGGTGAGCCGACGGCAGCGGAGGGTGGGTCTGCGGCAGCGGCGGGCGAGGCTCCGGCCGACGTCGAGCCGCCCTCGCCGTTCGAGTCCGCCCCCGCGGACGCCGATCTGCCCGCGGCGCCGGAAGCCCCCGCCCCGATTCCCGCGCCGGAGGTCCCCGCCCCTGCGCCGACCTCTCGCCGCGCCGCGCGCGCCGCAGAGCTGATCGCCGACGAGTCCGCAGCATCCGCTCACCATCGTCGTCCGCGCCGCCTGTCGCGTCTCGCCGTCGTCGCGGGTCTCGCGGTGGGCGGCGCGCTGCTGCTCGGATCGTCGGCCGCGGTGACGGCGATGCTCACGCCGCCGCGGGCGGCGATGGGCGCGGCTGCGGATGCGTCCCCCTCGCGCGAGGCGCGGCTCGCGGCACCCGCGCCGGCGGAAGCGCTCCCGGTGCCCGAGATCGACCAGCAGCCCGTCGTCGCCGACATCTGCACCATCCCGGACTTCACCGCCGCCCTCACGCGCGGCGACGATGAGGCCGCGGTGCTCGCGGCCGGCGGCGGCGAGGCGTTCCGCGCGGCTGTCGCCGAGGGGCGCGCGCCGTGCGTCGACCTGCGCGAGACCTGGCGCGTGTGGGCCGTCGTCAACAAGGCCCGTCCGGCGACTCCGCTCGACTACCGCCCGACCGGGCTGGTCCTGCCCGATGGGGTGCGGAACATCGAAGGCGGCGCGCTGCGGTCGGATGCGGCATCCGCTCTCACCGCCCTCGTCGCCGCCGCACGCGACGCAGGTGTCGGGGAGGTCGCGCTCGAGAGCGCCTTCCGGTCGTTCCAGACCCAGCAGGAGACGTACAGCCGCCACTACGCCGAGCGGGGCGAGCAGGCCGACCAGGTGAGCGCGCGGCCCGGGCACAGCGAGCACCAGCTCGGTCTCAGCGCCGACGTCGTGGCGTGCTCCGGCGGCTGCGGCACGCTCGACGACCTCGCCGCGACGGCGCAGGGGCAGTGGCTGGCCGCGCACGCATGGGAGCTCGGATGGATCGTGCGCTACGCCGAGGGGGCCACCGACGTCACCGGCTACGTCCACGAGCCGTGGCATCTGCGGTACGTCGGTCGCGAGCTCGCCCGTGCCTATCACGACGGCGGATGGCGCTCGCTGGAGGAGTTCTTCGGCCTCGAAGCGGCGCCCGGCTACCTCGGCTGAGCGCCCGGTATTCTCACGGCTGGACCCGGTATCGCTTTATCTGAAACTGAGTACCATTGCGTGTGCGATGCGATCCCAGCAGGATGGCATCAGCGCAGGCCTGCGATCCGCAGACCCCCAGACGCTGCGAAACGCAGACTCGACGACGAGAGGAAGGCGCACATGGAGCGCGACATCTACGACGAGGACCACGACGCCTTCCGGGACGTGGTCAAGGAGTTCATCAAGCGCTACGCCACTGAGGACAAGCGCAAGCAGTGGGATGCCGACGGCGAGGTCGACCGTGCCACGATGCTCGCGGCGGGCGAGGCCGGCATCATCGGCCTGTCGGTGCCGGAGGAGTTCGGCGGCGCCGGCATGCTGCAGGACTACCGCTTCCGTTCGATCGTGCTCGAGGAGGTCATCGGCGCCGGCCTCGGCTCGCTGGCCGGTGCACTCGGCATCCAGGACGACCTCGCGGTCCCCTACCTCGCGCACATGGGCACGCAGGAGCAGAAGCAGAAGTGGCTCCCCGGCATGGCGACCGGTGAGATCCTCGGCGCCCTCGCGATGACCGAGCCGGGCGCGGGCAGCGACCTGCGCGGCATCAAGACCACCGCCAAGCGCGTCGAGGGCGGCTACGTCGTCAACGGCGCCAAGACGTTCATCTCGTCGGGCAAGACCGCCGACATGGTGGTGACGTTCGTGAAGACCGGCGAGGGCAACCGCCCCGATGCCTTCAGCCTGCTCATCATCGAGAACGGCATGGAGGGCTTCGACCACGGCAAGAAGCTCGAGAAGATGGGCTTCCACGGCTGGGACACCGCCGAGCTGTCGTTCACCGACGTCTTCGTGCCCGAGGAGAACCTCATCGGCGGCAAGGAGGGCCTCGGCTTCATCCAGCTCATGATGAACCTGCCCCTCGAGCGCCTGTCGATCGGCGTCGCCGCCGCGGCCGCGGGTGAGGCCGCGTTCAAGTGGACGCGCGACTACGTCATCAGCCGTGAGGCGTTCGGCGAGCGCGTCGCCGACTTCCAGAACACGCGCTTCAAGCTCGCCGACATGGCCACCACGGTGGACGTCATGTGGGCGTACGTCGACCGCGCGATGATGCTCTACAAGGACGCCAAGCTCACCCCGGAGGAGGCAGCCAAGGTCAAGTTCTGGGCGACCGAGCGCGAGTGGGAGCTGCTCGACATCGGCGTGCAGCTGCACGGCGGCTACGGCTACATCACCGAGTACCCGATCGCCCGTGCGTTCCTCGACGCCCGCGTGCACCGCATCTACGGCGGCACGAACGAGATCATGCGCGACCTCGTGGCGCGCCAGATCGTCGGCAAGCGCTGATCGGCTGACGGATGCCGCGCCGCGGGCTCTCTGCCCGCGGCGCGGCATCCTGCATCTCGGGTCGCCTGCGCCATCTCGGCTCGTGTGCTGAGCCGAGACGATGCGATCGAGCCGAGATGCGGCCCGGGGTCACAGCCCCCAGGGAAACAGCGCCCACAGGAGCGCGGCCGACACGATCCAGAACGCGATGATGAAGACGGTGTCGCGGCCGCGCCACGGCACGAGGTGGCGCTCGGTGCGGTCGGGGAAGGCGCCGAAGGCCCGCGCGTCCATGGCGAGCGCGACGCGCTCGGCGTGCCGGATGCCGCTCGCCAGCAGCGGCACGGCGTAGCCGAACCCGCGCGCGAGGGCGGCGAACGGGCCGCGACCGCCGTGGGCGCCGCGCACGCGATGCGCCTGCCGGATGACGTCCAGCTCGTAGCGGAACCGCGGCACGAACCGGAACGCCGCAAGCGCCGTGTACCCGACGCGATACGGCAGGCGCAGCTGCTGCACGCTCGCGCGCACGAGGTCGGGCCCGGTGGTCGACAGCCCGGCCACGAGGGTGAGCGCGAAGATCGCCGCGAGCCGCAGACCGGTGGAGAGCCCCACCTCGACCGCGCCGCCGTACAGCACCCAGTCGCCCACCTGCCACACCACGACCGACCGGTCGACGCGCGAGGCATCCGCCCAGAAGGCGAAGCCGGCGGCGACGAGGAGGGTTCCCAGCGGAAGCGCCAGCAGCAGCACGACGGCGAGGCGCCGGGTGAAGCGCACGCCGACCAGCAGCACCGCGTAGGCCAGGGCGAGGAAGGCCGCGGGCGTCGCGAGGT
>Ga0180217_1005043_pt1 | contig 10168 bp, 5 predicted proteins | sample eDN3rd37CBELigOP_FD_128521 | JGI IMG/M metagenome (GOLD analysis project Ga0180217, IMG submission 128521) | Enriched Organic Plus compost microbial communities from Emeryville, California, USA - eDNA 3rd pass 37_C BE-Lig OP (version 2) (version 2) ... | reverse complement strand
GCGCCGCGCCCGCCCGCGCCGCCGGGCCAGGCATCGCTGATGCGCAGGCGGTCGCCGCCGGCGCGGTCGAAGTCCACCACCTGGGCCGGGGCCGCCAGGCCGGACCAGGCGGCCAAGCCCATCCCCTGCAGCACGAAGAGATCGGCGCCGGCGCCGCCAAACAGCGTGTCGGCGCCCGCGCCACCCTCCAGCGTGTCGTTGCCGGCGCCGCCGAACAGCAGATCCGCCCCCGCGCCGCCGAGCAGCAGGTCCGGACCGGCGCCGCCATCCAGCCGGTCATCGCCCTCGCCGCCGTCGAGCGTATCGGGATCCTCCCCGCCGGCGAGGCTGTCCCCGCCGGCACCGCCACGCAGCGTGTCGAAGCCCGCCTCGCCCGCGAGGCTGTCGGCGCCGTCCCCGCCCAGCAGCGAATCGTGCCCGGCGCCGCCGCGCAGGGTGTCGTCGCCACCGAACCCGAGGATGCTGTCGTCCCCCGCCGTGCCGGTCAGCGCGTCAGCGACAAGGGTGCCCAGGGTGGCGAAAGTGCCGGGCAGGAAGCTCGAGGCGGTGATCGCCCCCGGGGCGGCGAGATCGACCCGCAGCACGAGGTCCGCCGCGCCCAGCACCCCGTCGCGGTCGGCGTCCAGGATGATCCAGCCCCCCTGGTCGCCCAGCAGCGCCGAGGGCAGCCAGTGCACGAGATAGGCCGCGCCGCCTGTGGCGTCGGGCAGGGCCAGTCCCGCCACGGGCGCGGCACGGGCGGCGAGCGCGCCGGCGAAGCCCAGTGGCAGCACCGGCCCCCCCGGCGCGGCGAAGCTGCCGGTCGCGATCGGCAGCAGCGCCGTCCCCACCGGCTGGGCCCGCAGCACCAGCCGATCGCCCCCGGCCGCGTCGAAATCGGTGATCCGGTCCATGGCGGCCAGGCCGGAGCCCAGATCGGTGCCGGCGAGGTGCAGGACGAAGCGGTCCGCCCCGCTGCCGCCGGTCAGCAGATCCGCCCCGGCGCCGCCGGCCAGGGTGTCGTCGCCCGCCTCGCCGCGCAGCGTGTCGTCCCCGGCGCCGCCCTGCAGCGCATCCGCGCCGCCGCCCGCCTCGAACAGGTCGGCGCCGCTGCCGCCGAGGAGGCCGTCATTGCCGGCGCCGGTGCGGAGGGTGAAGGCCTCCACCCCGGTGATCCACGTACCGTCGAAGCTGGTGACCAGGGTGGGCGCGAGGGTGTAGAGCGTCAGCCCGGCGGTGGCGGCGGAGCGATCCAGTACCGCCCGGTCCTGGCCGGCACCGCCATCGAGGCTGTCCTGGCCGGTACCGGCCTCCAGCGTGTCGTCGCCCTGTCCGCCGAGAAGCGTGTCGTTACCGGCCAGGCCGCGCAGCAGGTCGTCCCCCGCCGTGCCCGGCAGATGATCATGTCCCGCTCCGCCCGTGACTGTCGCCATCCCGCCCCCCGGCGCGCCCGGGACAGTTCTAGGACGGGATCCTTGCCGGAGACCGAACGGCCATCCGCGCCGGACCGCTGCGCCATGCTCGCCCTTGCGTGCGCGTTGGCCCCGCCCACGGGCCGACCGGGCGGCACGCATCTGGCCGGCCGATTCACGCCCTCCGGCTTCGCCTGCGGGCCGACCGGGCGGCTCAGAACCGCTTCAGCAGGCGGTCGATGTAGTCCAGTTCTTCCACCGGACGTTGCTTCTCCGCCCCGCGGCGGCGGAGTTCGTCCTGGATGCGCCGGGTGCGCAGGATCTCGGCCTCGTCTGGCACATGGGTGTCGCTGCCGTTGTCGGCCTGACCGTTCACGTCCCGCGAGCGTCGGCCCAGCGGGTCGCGACCCTCGCCCTGGCCCTGCGCCTGGTCCTGACCATTGCCACCAGGCTGGTTCTCGCCTGCCGTGTCCTGCGGATCGCCTTCGCCCTCTCCGTCCATGCTCATGCCGAACTGGCGTTGCATGGATTGCGCCATCTGCTGTCCGCCTTCCATCAGGGCGCGCATGGCGCGGCTCTGCGCCTCGCTCGCGTCGCGGCCCTCATCCAGGGTCTCCTGTGCCTCGCGCATCGCCTGGTCGGCGCGGCCGAGGCCTTCCGGGATCTCCCCTGTCAGGTCGCCGAATTGCTGCATCAGCTCGCCTAGGGCCCGCCGCAGCGCGCGCTGGCGGCGCGCATCCATCTCGCGCTCCTGCTGCTGTGCCTCATCCTCCGGCCCGGCCTGCCCGGACGGATCCTGCTGCGGCGCCTGGCGCGGCTCAGGCGGCCAGCGGAAGCCCTGGCTTCGCAGCTGCTGACGGCGCTCCTCGGCGCGGCGCTGCTCCTCGGCCTCGGTGCGCTGGTGGCTGCGGTCCAGCATCTGGCCCTGGCGGCGGACCATGTCCTGCACCACGCCCATCTGCTGCTGTCCGCGCTGACGCTGCTGCTGGCGCTGCTGGTTCTCGCCCTGCGCCATGCGGCCCTCCTCAAGGGCACGCAGCATCTCCTCGAGCTCGGCCAGCTCGCGCTCGGCGTCCTCCATCCGGCCCTCGCGCGCCGCCTCCTCCATGCGGCGGGTGCGGCGGTCCATCTCGCGCTGGTCCAGCAGGCGGGACTGTGGATCGAAGGGGATGGCCTCCGCGTTCTCGCGCTGGAGCCGTTCCGCCAGCGCCTCCAGATGCTGGCGAATCGCCTCGCGCAGCTCCTCGATGCGGCGCTGGATCTCCTCGCGTTGCGCCTGGTCGGCGGGCGGGTTGCGCTGCGCCTCTTCCAGCGCCTGGCGCAGCGCCTCGCGTGCCTGCTGCAGAGCCCGCAGCGTCCGTCCGTCGCGACCCTCCTCCAGCGCCAGCGCGATCTCCCAGAGCAGGCCCTGCACCTCCTCCACCGCCTCCGGCCGGTGGTCATAGGCCAAGCGGGAGCGGGCGGTGCGCAGCCCGAGGTAAGTGGTGAGGTCGTGCTCGAAGGCCTCCGGTGCCGCGGCAATGCCTTCCAGCGCCTGTCGTGCCACGCCGCGCTCTTCGGGGGCCAGGGAGAGTGCCTTGCGCACCGCGATGACACGCTGCGCCACCGGGTGGTTGAAGCTGCGCTCGGGCAGCGTCAGCCCGACGGTCTCAGAGGCACCCTCCTGCTCCGCCCCGTCGCGGACGAGAAGCTGCACCTCCACCTCCAGCCCGGCCCAGGGATGGGCCGAGAGGTCGGGCTGCGGCGTGCCGCGCGCCTGCTTCGGGCCGCCACCCGGCAGCGACAGGTCCAGCACCAGGGGCGCGGCCCGCGGTCGCGCCTTCAGGCGGAACTCGGCCCTGAGCGCAGCGAGGCCCCAGTCGTCCTCCGCCGTCCAGGGCAGGCGGATGGCGAGGCCACGCTGTGCCTGCCCGGGCGGCTCGCTGAACTGCACCCGTGGCGGCGAATCGGCCTGCACGGTCAGCGCCCAGCGCACCAGCTCCCGCCCGTCCCGCCGGATGGCGAGCACGCCGCCTTCGGTCAAAGGCATCTCGCCGGCGAAGCTGCCGGGGTCGAGCTCCTTGAGAGGCACGGCACCGGCCGCGGTCGCCAGCTCCGGTACACCGCCCCGACCGCCGGAAACCGCTACCTGCAGCCGGCTGCCCTGGGGCACCGTGGCTGCGCCACCGGCAGCGTCCAGGAAGACCGGCGCCGCGCCCGTATAGGCGGGCGGCGTCACCCAGGCTTCCAGCCGCAGCGCTGCGGCCGGCGCAGGGCCGGCAAAGGTGGGAGAGAGGGCACGGCGCAGCCGCTCCGGCGCCTCGCTGCCGGCCATCACCAGGGTTGCCAGCAGGCCCAGGGCCAGGGCCGCGCGCAGCGCCCGCGGGTCCCGCCGCGCAAGGCCGGGCCGGGGCGCGCCGACGCGCAGGCGCCGGATCTCCGCCGCCGCGCGGGCCTGATGTGCCCGCCAGAAGGCGAGCGCCGCCGGGTCGTCGGCCGTGGGGCGATCGGCCAGCGCCGCAAGCGGGCGGTGCCGCAGGCCCGACTCGCGCTCGAGCCGCCGCTCGGCGGCGGCCGGTCCGGGCCAGGCGAAGTCGCGGAAGCCGCGCCATGCGAGCGCGGCGATGGCGGCCGCGAAGCCCAGCAGCAGCGCCCAGTGCAACCCGGCCGGCAGGCGCTGCGGCAGGTCGAGGAAGGCGAGAATGAGGAACAGCCCGGCGACGCCGAGCAGCGGCCAGAGCCGCGGCCACAGCGCCTCCCACCCCATGGCCAGGCGGGCAAGGCGGCGCCGGCGCGCCAGCACCGCGGCGCCGGGACCAGGATCAGCGGCCGCGCTCAGGACACCTGCTCCCCGGCCAGCCAGGGCGGCAGTCGCTGGCCGGCCAGCAGCGCTTCCTGCGGCTGGCGGTCGCGCACCACGGCGAAGCGGGCGCCGTCCACCAGCACCTCGGCGGCGAGCGGGCGCATGTTGTAGGTGCTGCTCATCGCGGCTCCGTAGGCGCCTGCATCCAGGAACGCGACGAGCGCCCCCGGTTGCAGCATCGGCAGGGCACGTCCGCGCGCGAAGGTGTCGCCGGTCTCGCAGATCGGCCCGACCACATCGGCGGGAAAGAGCGGCGCGGTCTGGGCGGCGGCGGCGACCGGCAGGATGCCGTGCCACGCCTCGTACATCGCCGGCCGCAGCAGGTCGTTCATGGCCGCATCCAATACCAGGAAGCGACGCCCCGCGCCCCGCTTCTGCAGGATCACGGAGGCGAGCAGCACGCCCGCGGGCCCGGCGATCCAGCGGCCGGGCTCCAGCATCACCGGCAGGCCGAGCTCGCCCAGGCTGGCCTTGATGGCGCCGGCCAGCGCCTCCGGCCGCGGCGCGGGCTCATCGCGATAGGGAATGCCGAGGCCGCCGCCGCAATCCACGCGTTCCAGCGGCAGCCCCTGTGCGCGCAAAGTGCGTACCAGTCGCGCCACCGCCGCATAGGCGTCGCGGTAGGCCGCCATGCCAGCGGTGATCTGGCTGCCGATATGCACCGCCACCCCGACCGGCGCGAGGCCGGGCAGCGCTGCCAGCCGGGCATAGAGGGCGGGCGCCTCGGCGATGGCGACGCCGAATTTATTCTCCGACCGGCCGGTGGTGATCTTGGCGTGGGTGCGCGCGTCCACGTCCGGATTGACGCGCAGCGCCACCCGCGCGGTGCGGCCAAGGGAGGCAGCCAGGGCGGAGAGCATCTCCGCCTCCTCCGCGCTCTCCAGGTTGATCTGCAGGATGTCCTCCGCGAGGGCGAGGCGCAGCTCGCGCTCGGTCTTGCCGACGCCGGAGAAGACGATGGCGGAGGCGGGAATGCCGGCGGCGCGGGCGGCCCGGAGCTCACCCTCGCTGACCACGTCCGCGCCCAGCCCCTCAGCGGCCAGCACGCGCAGCACGGCAAGGCTGGTATTGGCCTTCACCGCGTAATGCACGCTGGCGGCGAGCCCCGCACCGGCGAGCGCGGCACGCAGCGCCCGGGCACGGCGGCGGAGGCTGCCAGCGGAATAGACCCAGGTCGGTGTGCCGACGGCGGCGGCAATGCGCGCGAGCGGCACCTCCTCCACCAGCAGCCCGTCGAGGGCGTGCAGCGAGAGATGCGGCCGGGCGGCGAGGAGCTCGGCGAAGGAGGGGTCCTCGCCCGGTGTGGCGAGCGGCAGGGGGGCGGCCATGACCCGATATAGTGTCGTGCGGCGTCAGGCGGGAACAAGGCCAGCGCCGCAGCGGCTTTCGCCGCCCTGCCCCGTTGCCGCCCGCGCCACCCCGTGGCACGGTCCCGCTTGCATGCTCTCGATCCCCGCCAGCCGGCCCAACGCCTATACGGGCAGCCCCCTCGACCGCGCCGCCGACCGGCGCGAGGACGAAGCCTGGATCACCGCCGCGCTCGCCCATCCGGACACGCTCTTCGTGCCGGTCTGGCGGGCGCGCAGCCTAATGAAGGGGGTGAAGGAGGGGCGGCCGGAGGCCGTGCTGCTCACCGGCGCCGCGGCCGAGGCAGTGCGCATGGCGGGCGGGCCCTGGAGCTTCCTCGGCCTGTGGGAGGGCAGACCGGTCTTCGCCGTGGACTGCTCGGCGGCCGAGGATCCCCTGCCGCTGCTGCCCGGGGGCCCCGGCTGGGACGGCATCGGCTTCACCGATCTGCGCGCCGTCGCCGGCCTCCTGCCGCCGGGCGAGGCCTCGGTGCTGGCCCATGCCCGCGGCCTGATGCACTGGCGCACGAAGCACCGCTTCTGCGGCATCTGCGGCGCCACCTGCGCACCGCGCTCGGCGGGCCATGTCATGCTCTGCACCGGCTGCAGCGCGCAGCATTTCCCGCGCACCGACCCCGCTGTCATCATGCTGGTGGTGCGCGGCGACCACTGCCTGCTGGGCCATTCGCACCGCTTCCCCAACGTGACCATGTACTCGACCCTCGCCGGCTTCGTGGAGCCGGGCGAAAGCCTGGAGGAAGCCGTGCGTCGCGAGGTGCAGGAGGAGACGGGAATCGAGGTGGGGGCGGTGCGCTATCACTCCTCCCAGCCCTGGCCCTTTCCCTCCTCCATCATGCTGGGTTTCCATGCCGAGGGCCTGACCGAGGAGATCCGCATCGACCCGGTGGAGTTGAAGGATGCGCGCTGGTTCTCGCGCGAGCAGCTGCGCAACGCGGCCGAGCATGGCTTCTCCCTGCCGCGGGCTGATTCCATCGCGCGCCGGCTGATCGAAGACTGGCTGGTACATTCATGATCCGGCACAGGGTCTGGGCCGCGCCGGTGGCACTCGCGCTGCTGCTGCAGGGCTGCGGCCTGTGGTCCTCCCGCAGCGCGGCGCCGCCCGCCTTGGAGGACAGCCCCACGCATCGGGCCTGCCGCGAGGAGGCGCAGACCGATCCTGCCGTCCGGGCGCTCGATCGCCAGCTCAATCCCGATGGCACCAACGCCGCCCGCCTCGCGGAGGACCGGCGGGTCGCGATCACCCGCGCCTATCGGGAATGCCTGCGTCGGGCCGGGCTCGCACTGCCCGGCGGGGTGGAGCCGATCCGCACGCGCTGAGCCGGCCGCATGGGGCCTGGAGCACCGTCCGGTGGCGCCGCCTGAATGGGACCGCCCTGGTGGACGCCATGCCTTCATCGCGTGCCATGAGGGCAACGCATGTTCAGGTGGCGCCCCGCGGCGCGGCTGCGATCAGCTCGGCGATGCGCCGCACGACCGCTGACTGGTCGTAGGGCTTGGCCATCACCTCGAAGCCGTGGTCCTCGCCGCCCGTCTCGGCGCCGGCATAGCCGGTGGTCAGCAGCACGGGCATCCCCGGCCGTAGCCGATGGCTGGCGAAGGCGAGGTCGATGCCGCTGATCCCGCCCGGCATCACGATGTCGCTGAACAGCACGTCCATGGGTTCGCCGCGCACCAGCAGCGCCAGCGCTTCCTGCCCGTCGGACACGGCGAGCACCTTGAATCCGGCATCATGCAGCGTCTCCGCCGTCACCCTGCGCACCCGCTCGTCATCCTCCACCAGCAGCACGGTCCCCCGCGCTGCGGGCAGCGCACGTGCCGACGCCGGCGGCGGGGTGGTCGGGTGAGGCGGCATGGGCTGCGCCAGCAGGAACAGCGTCACCCGCGTGCCGCGTCCGGGAGCGCTGTCGATCGCCACATGGCCGCCGAGCTGACGGATGAAGCCGAAGACCTGCGACAGGCCGAGGCCCGTGCCCTTGCCCACGGGCTTGGTCGTGAAGAAGGGCTCGAAGGCCCGGTCGCGGACCTCGGGCGGCATGCCGACGCCCGTATCCTCCAGCCCGATGGCGACATACTCCCCGGGTCGGGCATCCGGATTGCCGGCGAGCGCAGCCGGGCCGAGGCGGGTCAGGCGGGTGGAGAGCGTCGCCGTGCCACCCTCCGGCATGGCGTCGCGCGCGTTGATCGCCAGGTTCAGCAGCGCCGACTCGAGCTGCGCCGCATCGGCGCGGCAGCTCGGCAGCGTCGGATCGAGATCGAGGGCGAACGTCACCGCCTCTCCCAGGGCACGCTGGATCAGCGGCGCGAAATCGCGCACCAGGGCATTGGCGTCGAGCACCGTGGTGTTCAGCATCTGCCGCCGTGCGAAGGCGAGCAGGCTCGCATTCAGGGCCGCGCCGCGGTTGACCGCATCGCGCGCCGTGCCAAGCAGCTTCCGGATCCGTTCACCCGCCTCGGGGCCGAGGCGCTGCTCCAGCAGGTGCACGGTGCCAAGGATGGCGGTGAGCAGATTGTTGAAGTCATGGGCGATGCCGCCTGTGAGGCGCCCCAACGCCTCGAGCCGCTGGGCCTGCCGCAGGTCGGCCTCCGCCTCCTCGCGCCGCGCGATCTCCTCGCGCAGCTCCTGCGCGGTGCGCGAGAGCCTCGCCAGCACCAACTGCTCCGACCGCCAGCGCCTGATCGCCAGCAGGGTGACACCACCGAGGGCAAGAGAGGCCAGGAGGCACAGCACCGCCGTGAGGGCGGTGTTCGCCATCCACCTGGCCCGGACTCGGTCGAGCGAGAGGGTGACGCCCACCACCAGAGGATGCTCGCCGACACGGCGGAAGGCGGTGAGCCATTCGCCGCGGGCCCCAAGCCGCTCGATCGCCGGCTGGTAGCCTGCCTCGCGCACGCCACGCGGCACGGTCGCCGGATCGGGCGGGCCGATCAGGTCGCTCTCGCCGCGCGGATGCGTCGCCAGCACCTGGCCGTCCATGCGCAGCAGGGCGAAGCGGGCGCGGCCCTCGGGATCCATGGCATGCCATTGCGCCTGGAAGTATCCGGGATGGATCGAGCCGACGATGATGCCGTCGAAGCGGCCGTCCGGTGCGCCGCGACGGCGCGACATGGTGAAGGCGATGCGGCCGGTGAGCCGGGCCCGCAGCGGCTCCCCGAACACCAGCTTCGACTCGCCGGCGGCGAGACGCCGGAAATAGGAGCGATCCGCCACGTCGATCTGAGGCGTCGGCCAGGCCAGGCTGATGATCTCCATCCGCCCGTCGGGGCGCACGATGTGCAGGGCAGCGATCTGCGCGATGGCCTCGTCGAGTGCCCGCAGGTCCTGGTAAATCCCATCCCCCTGCGCCGCGATCTCTTCCCAGGAGAGGCCGTGAACCCGGTCCTCGATCCGGTCGAGCACCAGCGCATTGGTCTCGACCACCTTGAGCGCATGCTCCTTGGCGATGGCCGAGAGCCGGCTCACATCGGCATAGGCCCCGGCGACCAGCCGTCGGTGATCGAGCCAGGCCGCACCGGCGAGAAGCAGGAGGGGTACGAGCAGCGACGCGGCCAGCAGGGAGCGCAGCACCACCGGCACTGCCCTGGCCGCAGGCTCCGGTGCCACTCGCGGCGCCTGAGCAGCCTCCATGAGCCCATACTCCCGGCGAGTACGCCACAGGCTGCGCGCCCAGGGGGCGCGCCGCGAGCGCCGTCCTCGCGATGTGGTGACAACTATGCCGGAATCAATGCGCCTCGGCCCAGCTCCGTCCGTGGCCGACCTCAACGGCGAGTGGAACGCGCAGGGTGGCGACGCCTTCCATCACCTGCCGCACCAGCGTGCCGGTCGCCTCCACCTCGGCCTCCGGCACCTCGAAGACGAGCTCGTCATGCACCTGCAGCAGCATGCGGGCGCCGAGCCCCGCCTGGCGCAGGGCGCGTGGGAGACGCACCATGGCGCGCTTGATGATCTCCGCGGCCCCTCCCTGGAAGGGGGCATTGATGGCGGCGCGCTCCGCCCCGGCACGACGGGCCACGTCCTTGGCCCCGATATCCGGAATCCAGAGCCGCCGGCCGAAGGAGGTACGGACGAAGCCCTGCGCGCGCGCCTCCTCCTTCAGCCGCTCCATGGCGTCGCGGATGCCTGGGTACTGGGCGAAATAGGCCTCGATGATGCCGCGCGCCTCGCCGGGCGGGATACCCAACCGACTGGCGAGGCCGAAGGCCGACATGCCGTAGATGATGCCGAAATTGATGGTCTTGGCCCGCCGCCGGGCCTCGCGGTCAACCCTGTCGGGGGGCAGGCGGAAGATGTCGGCGGCGGTGCGGGCGTGGATGTCCTCGCCCTTCTCGAAGGCCTCGACCAGCGCCGGCACCTCGGCCAGATGCGCCAGCAGCCGCAGCTCGATCTGGCTGTAATCGGCCGAGAGCAGCACATGCCCGGGCTCGGCGACGAAGGCACGGCGGATGCGCGCCCCTTCCTCCGTGCGGATCGGGATGTTCTGGAGGTTGGGCTCGGTGGAGGAGAGTCGGCCGGTGGAGGCGATGGCCATGGAGAAATCGGTGTGCACCCGCCCGTCGCGCGGATCGATCGC
>Ga0180217_1005039_pt1 | contig 10176 bp, 9 predicted proteins | sample eDN3rd37CBELigOP_FD_128521 | JGI IMG/M metagenome (GOLD analysis project Ga0180217, IMG submission 128521) | Enriched Organic Plus compost microbial communities from Emeryville, California, USA - eDNA 3rd pass 37_C BE-Lig OP (version 2) (version 2) ... | reverse complement strand
TGGTTTCAAGAGAGGGTAATTCCCGTACTGCAACAGTTGGTCCAACAGATATTATACCCTACATGAGTATCCTCCCTCGGTTTCTATCCATAGTCCCACCTCGACGGCAGATCATCAACCACACACATAGGGTTGGTTGTCTACTCAAAGATCCAAAACAGCTGTAATCGGCTGTTTGAACCGTGTCCTAACCGGTTTGTCAGCTACCTTTCCAGGCTCCCATTTTGGGGATTTTTTCATAATACGAAGTACCTCACGCGAAAATTCGGGACTTACCCCATCCTTATTAAGCACCTCAATATCACAAACCTCACCATCCTCACATACCGTAAACTCAAGATAAGCAGTCTGTCTCGAACCATATTTTACATAGGCGACACTGTCCAAAGCTTGAACAGCCCTACCAATATCCAAATTATTTTCTAAAAACCGACGCCATCCCTGTAACCCTCCGGGAAACTGAGGGATCTTATCCACAACTCTTACAATACTCGTGTCCTTTGGTACAACAGTTTTTTCCTGAGCATAAATCAATATGCCCCAACAAATCCCAACAGCCACAAGCAACACTTTATTCACAACCATTATACCTCTTATCTATGAAATTACCCCTGCTAAACTCTCCACAAAACACAAGCCAAAATTCTTTATCCCAGCAAAGGTACATCCACATGTGCTCTGAAACTCCCCTCTTCATCCGTAAGAAAAGTCATAGGATGTTCGGGATCTTTAATGATTTCAAATAGTGTATATCCCCATGGTTTCCAAAAATTTTCGAGAACCTGTCCATAAATTTTGGCCTGCCAAGGATCGAAGATAGGCTTCAATGTCCAATCATTGAGGGGCATCGGCTCTACAAAAACTCTCTTTCCAGTATCCATATAAGTATATTCCGGCAAGCGATTGAATAAATAAGCAGAATAGAAATAACGCGCACAGATTTCCTCAAATTGTATAGGATGCAGCCTATAGCCATCTATTTTTTTCAAAACATCTTCATGATAGATAGCATTCGTACCATTGTCCTGCAAAGTGGCGATGATGGCAAGATCATGCATACGTAAGGAAAATATCAAGGTATTGATTTCGTCTCTATAGGAGAAGGTTTCAGGTGCATTTGCCACCGGAAAGATCTGAATGGTAAAAGGATTTCGCTGTTCGAACTCCATATTCACCACAATAGACTGCAACATAGCGTGCAGATTGCGAAACTTGTGTACCAAAGCTTGAGAAAAATTCATCGGCTCGCCAGAAAGCATCGATTGACGAATCCCGGTTTGTATCTCGTTAAAGACCACGCCATACAATATTTTGGCTACCCAATGGAACAAAACAAGTTCATCCAAGTTTCTTACCGCTTCATACCCCTGCTGCACAGCTTCCTCGACCTTGATTTCTGTTTGTTCAAATAAGGAAGCGACATCTGCTGAACAGGGCACCTGAAGCTGTTTGTAGGTTACGATACGCTCATCAAGCATCTTAAAAGGTTTTTCTTCCAAATCAAATGCACGCATCATCCATACCGGAAAGACTTGAATACGTTCGTCTTCCGATTGCAATTGCCTTCCAGTCAAAAAACAAGTTTGATTGTCAAATTGAAAATCTAAAAACGGATTGTAAAGTGTTGTCGCCATACCACAGCAAAGGTAAAGTTTTCCTACCACTTCATCACGTTAAAAACCTCCGAATCTACACAGCATATACCAGATCAACATTTTAAAACAATTTCACTACCTTTTTCATCTTATCAAAAATTTAACAGATTTTTACGGTCAATTGATCAAAAAAATGATACTTTTACGGCGCTAACAAACATAGAATCTAATTTTAACATACGAGGACAACAACTCTCAACCTAATATTATACATGAAGAAACTTTTCAAGACGCTTTATTTTCAAGTCATTGTGGCTATTATTATTGGTGCTACTTTAGGCCATATCTATCCTGAAATGGGTGTTGCGCTGAAACCGTTTGGCGATGGTTTTATCAAACTCATCAAAATGATCATCGCTCCTTTGATTTTCTGTAGTATCGTGTTGGGTATTGCAGGTATGGAAGATGTCAAGAAAGTAGGTAAGATTGGTGTTAAATCCATGATTTATTTCCAACTGACCACTTTTATGGCCATGTTTATCGCTATGGTGGTTATCAATCTTGCCAAACCGGGCGAAGGTATGAATGTCAATTTATCTACCTTGGACACCTCGCAAGTAGGATCCTACATCGAAGGCGGCAAAGAACAAAAAGGTGTGGTGCAGTTTTTATTGGACATCATTCCGAATAATGTCATTGGCTCCATTGCAGAGGGGAATATTTTGCAGGTGCTGTTTTTTGCTGTGCTATTGGGCTTTGCCTTTTCAAAGATGGGCGAAAGGGCCGAACCGGTAAAACGGGTCATGCAATCTTTTTTGGATGGAATATTTCTCGTCATCAAAATGATCATGAAAGTCGCTCCGATCGGTGCCATGGGGGCAATAGGTTTTACCGTGGGCCGATATGGCCTCGGCATCCTCAAATCATTAGGCCTGATGATGATTTGGTTTTATGTGGCTTGTCTGATCTATATTTTTGTTTTCCTCGGCATTCTACTGTGGAGATATAAGATCAGCATCTGGAAATTCTTAGGGTATATCAAAGAAGAGCTACTTATTGTACTAGGCACCTCTTCTTCCGAATCTGTATTGCCAGCCATCATGGAAAAGATGGAAAAGGCCGGATGCAACAAATCCCTGGTACGGTTGGTGATCCCCACCGGTTATTCCTTCAATCTGGATGGTACGGCGATCTACCTGACCATGGCGGCTATCTTCCTTGCCCAGGCCATCGGGCAGCCCATGGGATTGAGCGAACAATTGTTTCTGATCTTTGTACTTACTTTTACCTCCAATGGAGCAGCAGGCGTCACGGGAAGCGGCTTTATCATCTTGGCCGCAACGCTGCCGATCGTAGGGCATATTCCGGTAGAATCTATCGCGATCGTATTCGGTATAGACCGCTTCATGAGTGAAGCCAGAGCACTGACCAATATCATCGGAAATGCTTCAGCCACGCTCGTGCTCGCCAAATGGGAAAACGAGTTGGATATGGATCAATTGAATAGTGTCCTCTATAAAGAAAAAAAGAGTGAACAACAACCTCCAGTAGAACAACCCACCCCCATTCCCGACGAAATAGAAGGACCTTGACACCTTGAAAACAAAAGACTACAGTCGTTTCATCTAGTTATTTTTTGGCCCTCTCGGGCCAAAACTTTTTTAAAGCAAAATTTTAACAATATTTTATTTTCAATATTTTTTGAAAATTCAAAAAATATTTATACTTTTGAATAAACAAGTACAACAAGATGGAATTACAAGAAGCAAAACAACAATTTATAGATACTTGGGGTACACTAGGGACAGAATGGGGCATTAATAAATCCGTAGCACAGGTACATGCTCTCCTCCTCGCCTCCAATGCCCCTCTATCCACAGACGAGATCATGGAAAGGTTGGTCATCTCACGAGGGAATGCCCATATGAGCATCCGTCAACTCATCGAGTACGGTATTGTCTACAAAAAACACATTGCAGGTGACCGAAAAGAATATTTCATTGCTGAGAAGGATGTATTGAAATGGGCTATGAAAATTGCCATTATGCGCAAAAAGAAAGAGCTCGACCCCGTGATGGAGATCTTAAAAGACATCACCCAAGCAACAGAAGACGACAAAACGGAAGACGGCAAGGCTTTCCACCAAACGGTAAAAGACATACAGGTACTTACCGACCAATTGGAGACCATAGCCAATAAGGTCTTTCAATCCAATCGGGCAGATTTATTGATAAAATTGTTTAAACTCATTGTATAGCCATGAATTACAATATCCTTGCATACTTGATCTTTGGCACGATCACCATCTACATCATCGTATGGGTGGGTAAGTTGTTCCACCGCAATGGAAGGATATTCATCCTCACACTCTTTGATCAACGCAAGGAAATCACGGATACGACAAACAATCTGTTGCTAATCGCCTATTACCTGTTCAACATCGGATACACCATATTACAGTTTAGCACTTGGGGCAAGGTGTCCGATTGGAGCTCACTGATCTCCAGTGTTTCCGTCAAAACAGGTTTATTGATATTGCTACTAGCAGGACTCCATTTCAACAACATGCTTATCATCTATCTACTCTCAAAAAATAAAACACATTCATTAACCCTTAAACAATAAAGTCATGGAAAATCTAACTGTCATCGCTTATGCCATCTACCTGCCGGTCGCTATTGGTCTGACGTATTATGTAGCCATCATCTTGTTCAAAAACAGCATTGTCTACATGAACGATATATTTGAAGGGAGACCTGATGTGGCCAAAGCGACCAACAACCTGTTCCGTATCGGTTTTTATCTCTTGAACGTGGGTTTTGCGCTGTACATCTTGGAAATGTATCTCCATCAGGCCACCGTGCAGGAACTTATTGAAAAACTGAGTTATAAAATTGGAGGATTCAGTATTTACTTGGGCATTATGCTGTTCTTAAACATGTTTTTATTCTTCCGCGGTAAGCGGATTGCTAAACAAAGAAGAGCAGTTCCTCCGGCATTCAGGTAAGAAACGCGAACAACCAAATCCGACAGCAATGAAAAAGATACTAAAAGACAAAAGTTTTCGGTTATCCATCCTCATTACAACCCTATTTATCGGAACAGGTATCCTATTTCTGGTCTTGGATCTTACCGACTACAGTTGGACGTTATTTGTACTTCTTCCTGTTGTGCTCGGCATCGCTGTCGGAACCATGGAAGTCAGAAAATATGCCTTACATGGCACCATTCTCACGACAGTTTTGTTGCTCATTGCCATTTACATACCCGGCATGTCCGGTGTTATTTGTATTGTCATGGCAATAGTCTTGATTATACCGTTCATTTTTCTTGGGTATGTGATCGTTCGATTAGCGAAAAGATACCGAAAAATCAACGATACAAATAAATTATCCATTCTTACTTTACCTCTTCTCCCCTTTCTCATTATTGCGCCATCTGAACATTATTTAAAGAAAGAAAAAGAAGAAATCATTTCAGTAAGTACCGAAAAGATCTTCGACTACAGCCCCGAACAAGTTTTTGATGCCATCAAATCAGTCGATACGCTTGATGCCGAAAAACCTCTGTTATTGCAATTTGATCTACCCATTCCAGTGAAATGTGTACTGGAAAAAGAAGAGGTAGGAGCCAAAAGGATATGTTACTTCAAAGGAGGCAGGATGAGCAATGCGGACTTTGGCGGCGGCACGATAACCGAAATTGTCACAGCGTATGAAAGAGGAAAGGTATTAAAAATGGATGTGGTGGATTATACGCTTTTAGGGCGAAACTGGCTGGGTTTCAAGGAAGCTATCTATTATTTTGAACCCGTTGACGGGGGAAAATGCAAAATGACAAGGATTACGACGTACACTTCCGTTTTAACACCTAGGTTTTATTGGGAACCCATGGAAAAACTCGGTATCCAACAAGAGCACGAATATGTATTCAATAATTTAGAAAAAGATCTGAAAAACCAATTCGATTAAAAATGGAACGTAAAATAGTTATAGCAGGAGCAAGCGGATTCGTAGGAAAATATCTGACAAAACGGTTTCTGGCATCAGGCTATCAAGTTGTATCTATTGCACGGAGCAACGGTGGTATCCCTTGGAATGATTCCAGAAAAATCATTGAAGTATTAGAGAATTCCGAAATGCTGATAAATTTGGCGGGCAAATCAGTTAATTGTCGTTACAACAAACGCAATAAAGCAGAAATACTCTCTTCTAGGACCAAAACCACCCAAATCCTCGGCGAAGCGCTGTCTCAATGCTCCAATCCGCCCAAAATCTGGATAAACGCAAGTACAGCGACCATTTACAGAAATGCGGAAGACAGACCTATGACGGAAAGCCATGGTGAAATAGGCACAGGATTTTCGGTAGAAGTTGCCAAACTTTGGGAAAAGACTTTCTTCAGTTTCGAATTGCCCGATACCCGACAAGTTGCCCTCCGTATAACCATCGTGCTTGGTCCCGACGGAGGTGTGATGACTCCTTTCAAAAACCTGGTTCGTTTTGGACTGGGCGGCAAGCAAGGCAACGGTAAACAGATGTTCAGCTGGATACACATTGAGGATTTATACCGCATCATCCTATACATACAATCCCATAAATACTTGAACGGGGTATTCAATTGTGCCGCTCCAACACCTGTAGACAATCGCACATTGATGAAAACTTTCCGCAGGCTTATGCACGTCAAAATAGGCTTACCCTCCCAAGCATGGTTATTGGAACTGGGAGCTGTAATGATTCGTACAGAGACTGAACTTCTCTTAAAAAGCAGGTGGGTCGTCCCCGAACGTTTGTCGAACGAAGGTTTTATTTTTAAATTTCCTACTTTGGAAACCGCGCTTACAGATATATTGAGTCTTGAATGACAACTATACAACACCATACCTTGTACTTTTTGATAGACAATGCAATCTATGTAACTATGCCCGTGCAGTTTATCATCAAGAGAGATCAAAAAGAAAAGTTTAAATTTGCGTCACTGCAATCCGAGATCGGCCATAAATTACTGAACCAATCGGGAATGTCGACCGAGCACTTTGACACGGTGGTACTGATAAAAGACAATACCGTCTACACCAGGATCTTGCGCTGCACTCCATATCGCAAAAGAACTGTCTGGTATATGGGAACTGTACTATACCTTTATCCTGTTGCCAAAGCCTATTCGAGATTATTACTATAGCATAGTAGCCAAAAATCGTTATAGAATTTACGGCAAACAAGATACCTGCTTCATGCCTTAAAAAAATTTTTGGACATTTAGCTTTCTCCAAAAGCTAAAGATTTTTCACAAAGAATTTAATAACTCATTCAACATTCATTACTCTGTTGGTGAGCCATACCTATTTTAAACATCAAAACCCAGTAATGTAAAAAAAATATTACAAACATAAAATAAACAATTATTTTTTGCGTTTTAATGATGATTAATTCACACTATTATTTATTTGTACAGGTCGATACCCTTTGAAGTATTTGTAAAACACACATATACTATGCAGAAAACAAAACACCATTTTAAAACCAATAGTATTCATATTATCCTATTCATATTATTAGCATCTGCGCTTCCTCTTCCTTACGCACACGCACAAATTTCCACCATACAAACTGACACTTTAGCCAAAATTGACGTACAAGGTACTGTAAAAGACTATGATGGCACTTCACTTGCCGGTGTTACTATCCAAGTTCTAGGGACACAAAATCAGACACAAACCGATCAATCTGGTAGGTACAAACTATCCCAGGTAGAAAGCAATGCTCTCCTTGTATTCAGGATGGATGGCAAGAAAAATGTAACCGAATTGGTTGAGGGACGACAAAATATCGATGTACAGTTCGTTTCCAACGAAACAAAATCGATTGATGAGGTAGTCGTGGTAGGATACGGAACAGCACTTCGTCAAAACGTCACCGGAGCGATCAGTTCCCTGAAAGGAAGTGCTTTTCAACAACAGGCCATTAGCACAGCGGAAGAGGGGATTGCCGGCAAAATCCCCGGTGTACGCGTTAGCCAGCAATCCGGCTTACCGGGCAGTGCTATGAACATCAAGATTCGAGGAATGAATACCATCACCGCCTCCAGTAGCCCACTGTATGTCATTGATGGTCTTCCACAAAGCCACATGCGCAATGTTAATCCGCGGGATATAGCATCGGTCGAAGTATTGAAAGATGCAGCTGCTTCATCCATCTACGGATCCCGTGGTGCAAATGGCGTGATAGTCATCTCGACAAGGGGCGGTGCTGAAGGTGCAACGTCGATAGAATTCAATGGATATACAGGCTTCCAACAAGTAGAACGCATATTACCCATGATGGACACCTATCAATATACGGATTATATCCGTTTTGTACGAAATGAAAGATATCGGCTCACAGGCGGGGATCTATCTGCCCCTGTACACGAGCGTCCTGCTGAATTCCAATACCCCGACTCCTATAACGATCCTTCTTCTCTTCCCAATAACAATTGGCAACGCGCCATTTACAGATCTGCCCCCATGCAAAACTATGATCTCGCCGTATCTGGAGGAGGAGAAATCGGAACATTCAACGTTTCAGGGGGTTACATGAGCCAACAAGGTGTCATGCGTCACACAGGTTTCGAACGCTACAATCTTCGGGCCAATACACTATTTCATATACATGAAAAAATAGATATAGGAGCAAACATTGCTACAGCTTTGAGCCGTCAACAAGCACCACAAACAGAGGGAAAGGAAAGCAATGCCCACTATGCTATCGTCATGCCACCTGTCGTGGGTCTGGATGAAAATACAGAAAGTACAGGCTATTCCCAAGCACATACCTTCATCAACCCGTTGGTAAGGCTGGCCGAAATGACTGCCAAGGGCAGGGGACATAATCTCCACATTAATACTTTCGCAGAATACAAACCCATTGAAACGCTCAAACTACGCACGCAACTTGGCTACAATTATCACAATGCAACGTACAACGAGTTTATCCCTTTCAATGTCAGTGGTGGAACAAAGGCGACCGGATTTGCCACGAATCGTAATTCGTTCAATATGAGCATACAGAATACAGCGACCTACATCCCGAATTTGGGGCAAAACCATAGTTTGGAATTGTTGATAGGACAAAGTTTCGAACGCAATAGCGAGGAATACCTGGCCGGTGGCGGCACGGATTTTCCAAACGACCTAAATCCCTGGCTTGATAATGCAGGCACACCTACCCTAGCAAAATCCAATGCGACAGCCAATACCATAGCATCCTACTTTGGTCGTGCGCAATACCAACTTCTCAATCGGTATCTTTTCATGGCTTCGGCGCGCTACGATGGTTCCTCACGTTTTGGACAAAACTACCAATGGGGTTTGTTTCCTGCTTTTTCCGCCGGATGGAAGCTCAATGAAGAAGCTTTTTTAAAGGATGTAGACTTTATCGACTTGCTCAAGATCAGGGGCTCGTGGGGATTGGCAGGTAACGACCGCATAGGAGACTACGAACACATTGCCTTATTGGCCGCCCAAAATTACAACCTCAACGGCGCACTATTCAATGGGCTAGTTCCTTCCACCACCCCTAATCCGGATTTAAGCTGGGAAAAAACACAAAGTATCAATATCGGGCTAGATGTTTACCTATTTGCCGGTCGCTTACAATTTATCGCCGATGCCTATCGCAATAAAACAACCGACCTGCTTCTGAATGTACCCACGACAAGATTGTCCGGATTTGCTACTATTCGCAAAAACGTAGGTGCTGTAGAAAATAAAGGTTTGGAATTTCAACTTACAACTACCAACCTGGAAAAGGCCAATTTCAGGTGGACGAGCAGCCTCAACTTTTCACTCAACAGGAATAAGGTACTCGACATGGGGACAGCTGCAGATATTGTCGTGAATACCTGGGGAGCAGATGCTTTCATCACAAAAGCCGGACATCCCATAGGCAGCTATTATATGTACCAAACCGATGGATTACTATTGCCCCACCACTTTGACAACGATGGCAATGCATTAGTACCTATTGCCAATGGACAGCAGGAAGGCAATATCCGTATTGTAGATCAAGACCATAACAACATCATCAATACGGACGATTATGTCGTATTGGGGAGCAACCAGCCAGACTTTCTTTATGGTTTCAGCAATGAGATCACATACCAGGGATTTGATTTCAGTTTTGATCTTCAAGGTTCACAAGGAGGAAAAATATTCTATCAAGGAAGAAGAGGTTTTGACAATGGTGTCGGCGAAGGAAGTAATCAGTATGAACGATGGCTCCATTCTTACAAGACAGAAGAGATGAAAGCGTCCATTCCCGTAGGAGCCAATATGGAATGGGACGGAAAAACACCCAATTTCTTTGGTGTAAATCCCATTTACAACGATACTTGGCTATATGATGCCTCCTTCTTGCGTATCCGCAATATTACCCTTGGCTATACCCTCAGTGAAAAAAGCTTGGGTAGACTACGCATGAAAAAGGCCCGTCTATATGTGATGGCGGACAACCTCTATACATTTACCAAATATCCAGGTGCTAATCCCGAAGCAAACAACTCGGATGGCAATGAAAGCACAGCTGCGGGCATTGACTAT
>Ga0180217_1005038_pt1 | contig 10177 bp, 9 predicted proteins | sample eDN3rd37CBELigOP_FD_128521 | JGI IMG/M metagenome (GOLD analysis project Ga0180217, IMG submission 128521) | Enriched Organic Plus compost microbial communities from Emeryville, California, USA - eDNA 3rd pass 37_C BE-Lig OP (version 2) (version 2) ... | reverse complement strand
ATTAGGCGACGATGGAAGTGATGCCGCTTAGATCTGCAATAAAAGGTCATTTTGCTACCATTTTCAAACGGGGAGGCTATGCGCGTGACGCGGCTATCAATACGTTCGGAGTGGCCATTGCGGCGGCGGTGCCATTAATAACGCTTCCTGTGATTGCACGTCTCTATAGCCCTGCAGATTTCGGTGTCTTTGGCGTTTTCTCGTCGTTCGTTGGGTTGTCTGCGGTTGTGGCGACCGGAAGATATGAGGCGGCAATTATTCTGCCGGAAGAAAAGCTTGGCGCGTTAGAAACCGCATTCGCTGCTAGCATGTTTTCTTTGGGAGTCTCGATTATCTTTCTTATCAGCCTTTTGCTTGCCGTAGTTATACAAATTTCTTTCCTTCAAGAGCACTATTGGCTCGGCCTGATCGCTATCTTCACTATGGTTGCGGCTGCGACTGTCCAGATTCTTTTAAACTGTGCCATTAGAGAGCGCATGTTCTCTTGGATGAGTCTTGCGCGTGGTGCGGGGGCCTGTATTACGGCCATCAGTACGGTTGCTTTGGGAGTAATGAAATTCGAGATATGGGGGCTCGTTCTCGGACTAATAGCCGGCTACCTTACGACGATTGTCATCTTATCCTGGATGATCCTGAAAGTTTACTTGCCGGATATTGTTTGCGTAACATTTTCTGGCATCCGAATTCATGCGATGCGATATCGCCAGTTTCCATTTTTCTCCCTACCATCAGATTTCGCCAATACCCTGGCAACAAATCTACCGGTATTATTCTTTTCCACTTTCTTCGGTTCTGTATCGGCTGGATACCTGACGATGTTCCAGCGGATATGGGCAGGCTCTGGAATTCTCATCCAAGGTCTTGGAGAGACCTTCCGAGAGCGTGCAGCATCCGAACTAAAACTACTTGGAAATTTTAGGCGAGTATACCGTATCACGCTAATTCCACTAGCTAGTGTGGCTGCGGTTCTGCTTGTCGCATTGGTAAGTTCGGGACCTATGCTCTTTGCCATCGTTATGGGAGAGCAATGGCGTGAGTCCGGTGAGTATGGACGCATTTTAGCGCTGCTTGTTTGTACGCAATTCGTAGCATCACCCCTCAGTTGGTCGTTCTATATTGCTGAGCGACTGAAACTAATGATGGTATGGCAATGGTCCCTTCTCGCGATTTTCTTTTTGATTCTTTGGGTTGGATCACATCGATTCAATGAAACTACAACGCTGGCTTTGCTCGCCGGGGTAGGGACTGCTATGTATCTGGTCTATCTGTTTGCATCCTTTTGGATTTCCGGTGGCAATGGTAGTCGTGCTCAATAGTGATGAACTTCTGGCGTGGTCGAGCTAAGGATTCGAGAGTGCACTTAGCGTCCGATGAGCAATTGGTTCTAAATTTTGTAGGCGACGCTGTTGGGATTTTGGTCATGGTCTACGGTTTTTAATCGAACTGTCGAGCTGATTCTCAAAAAGAACAGAACGGGTTAAGAATTGTGGCTTTGAAGGCAGCCGGTCGGCCAGGTATCAAATTACCATCAGATTGGCTGATTTTCCTGCGTCCTTGACAGTCGTCAATCAAGGATTGTTATGAGGCCATAAGTGGGAAATCAGAAGGTCAGGATTAGAGCATGATCTCCATAATTAATTATGGAGTTGGTAATATAGGCTCTGTGGTAAATATGCTGCGCCATATTGGGGTAGAACCTGTAGTGGTCTCTACGCCTGGGGAAATTCGTTCAGCTAAAAAACTACTTTTGCCCGGCGTTGGTGCATTTGACGTTGCGATGCGGACTTTGGACGCGAAGGGCTTCATTAACCCCCTGCGCGATGCGGCACTCAAAGCCGAGATTCCTATTCTCGGGATATGTTTGGGAATGCAGCTTCTCGGTAATCGAAGTGAAGAGGGCGGTATTGAGGGGCTTGGCTTAATTGACGCTGATTTTGTTAAGTTTAGTTTTGATTCTAGATCAGCACACAAAGTTCCACACATGGGATGGAACACGCTAAAGGTCGTGCGAGCAAATCCGTTGCTTCATCAAGATCAAAGCGAGCAACGCTTTTACTTCGTTCACTCGTACTATGCATGTTGCCACAATCGAGGTGATATTATTGCAACTTGTGATCATGGCGGTGAGTTCGTTGCAGTGTATGGTCACGGCAATGTCTTCGGAGTGCAATTTCATCCTGAAAAAAGTCACAAGTTCGGAATGCAACTGCTTAAGAATTTTGCGGAACTTTGATGCTGAAACACCGTGTAATTCCTGCTTTATTGCTTCGCGGGGGTGGGCTTGTAAAAACAACACGTTTTGCCAACCCACGCTATATCGGGGATCCTTTAAACGCTATACGAATATTCAATGAGAAGGAAGTGGATGAGCTTCTAGTATTGGATATTATGGCGTCTCGTGAGAAGCGAGGACCTGATTTTGCCTTTATAAAGGAAATGGCTGGTGAGTGCTTTATGCCATTCTGTTATGGAGGCGGTATCACGAGTTTGGAGGATGCAGATCGCCTTTTTGGACTAGGGGTTGAAAAGATAAGTATCCAGACGGCCTCGAAGTCAAACGTATCTCTTATAACGGACATTGCACGTCGCTTCGGCAGCCAAGCAGTGGTAGCGTCCATTGATATCAAAACGAACTGGCGGGGAAGCTACCAACTCTATTGGTCCGCTACGGGCGCTACCGAGAAAGATTGGGAGGCGCATTTGCGACGTGTCGTCGATGCGGGGGCCGGAGAAATTTTGCTGAATGCGGTCGATCGCGACGGTGTCATGCAAGGGGTGGATTCTAGTTTAATTGCGATGGCTGCCAACTCTATCCAAGTGCCTCTAATTGCAATAGGTGGGGTAGGGAGCCTAAAGGATATTAAGGATGCGGTCGATGCCGGTGCCAGCGCGGTAGCTGCCGGTGCCTTTTTTGTGTTTCAGGGCAAGCACAAAGCGGTGTTGATCACCTATCCAGCTTATTCCGCGCTGGAACAGCTTTTGAGTGCGAGCCGATGACGCGTCCTTACCAAAGATGCACCCGCTGCGTAATGGATATCAGCGATCCTGAGATTATTTTTGATAAGGATGGTGTATGTAATCACTGCGCTAAGTTTGATGCAGTGACTAGTAAGCGATGGCATCCGGACAATTTTGGCGCCCAGCTTTGGACCCAAAAACTTGAAGAAATTAAAGCGGTCGGACGCCGACAGGACTACGATTGTATTATTGGTCTTAGTGGTGGCATCGATAGCTCGTACTTGGCGCTTAAGACTAAAGAGTGGGGACTACGTCCTCTTGTTGTGCATGTCGATGCCGGCTGGAATAGCGAACTGGCTGTGTCAAACATTGAATGTATCGTTAAGTACTGTGGATATGACCTGCATACTGTCGTAGTTGATTGGGAGGAGATGCGGGATCTGCAGCTTGCCTATCTAAAGTCTGGTCTTGCTAATCAGGACGTACCTCAAGATCATGCCTTCTTTGCTAATTTGTACCGGTACGCCGTAAAGAATAAGATTAAGTATATCCTCAGCGGTGGAAATATTGCTACGGAATCAATTTTTCCGACGTCGTGGCACGGCGATGCAATGGATGCAATCAACCTACGGGCCGTTCACCGGCGTTACGGTGCTCGTAGGCTCCGGAGTTTTCAGACGATTGGATTTTGGGAATACTACGTTTGGTTTCCTTTTGTGAAGGGAATGCGGACTTTACGTCCACTCAACTTCATGCCCTACAATAAGGCGAAAGCTATCGACGAGTTGGCGCGGACGACAGGGTGGCGTCCATATGGGCGTAAGCACGGAGAGTCTCGCTTTACCAAACTGTTTCAGAATTATTACCTTCCGGAAAAATTCGGTTACGACAAACGCATTCCCCATTTTTCGAGCTTGATAGTTTCCGGTCAAATGACTCGTGATGAAGCGTTATCGGCGCTTAAGGAACCGCTATATGATCCCCAGGATCTTGCTGCTGATCTCGCGTTTTTCTGTAAAAAGCTCGGTATTAGCGAGGACGAATTCCGAGCAATTATGGCCCAGCCGAGTCATCACTACAGTGAATTTGCAAATTGGGATCGATTGAAGAGCGCGATTAAGGCTGCTCAGGATATTGCGCGTACCGTTTTGGGGCGTGACATTAGCGTGTATTCATGACAGCCAAACTGTCGCAGCTAAAGCGCAACATCCATCTCTATCCAAGCGCATTCACGCACGAGAGTCGCATCCTTAAGGAAGCTGAAACGATCTGCACTGATCGAATATTCAGCGACATCTTACTCGTAGGTGTGAAGGGCCAGGGGCTGCAGGCGGTTGAACAAGTTAGCGATCGTATTACTATCTATAGAATAGGCCCAGCTAAACGTAAGAGCGCAGTTGGGAAGGCTATCTGGTATATATTTTGGTGTTTGCACGCCCTATGGTTCAGCCTTCGCCATCATCCAGCGTGCGTGAATTGCCATAGCCTCCCTGTTCTGCCCGTCGGTGCTTTGGTCAAGGTTCTTACTGGCGCCAGCTTGGTATATGATGCGCACGAGCTTGAAACTGAAACGATTGGACTCGCCGGAATTCGTAAGCGGCTATCCCAAGTGGTAGAGAGCCTGCTTATTCGCTATTCTGAACTTGTAATTGTAGTCAGCCCTGGAATTGAACAGTGGTATAGAGAAAAGTATAATCTTAATAATGTTGTCACGGTACTGAATAGCCCAAAGTACGTAGAAGGTACAAAGAGCAACAAACTTAGAGAGTGTCTGTCTATTGACGAGGCCTACGACCGGATTTTGTTATATCAAGGAAGTCTGTCGCCGGGGCGAGGTGTAGAGTATCTTTTGAATGCAGCTCCTCTACTAAGTAAGAAAAAATATGCTGTTGTGTTCATGGGAAACGGAGTCCTTGTCGAAAAGATCAGGAAGGTGGCTGAGAGTAACGTGAATGTTTATTTTCAACCAGCCGTGCCTCCTAAGGACCTAATAGAATATACCGCTTCTGCTGATGTTGGCGTCTCAATGATAGAGGATGTTTGCTTAAGCTACAAACTAAGCCTTCCAAACAAGTTATTTGAGTATTTGATGGCGCGGCTGCCTGTTCTTGCCTCCAGTCTCCCGGAAGTCAGAGAGATCGTAGAAATTAATCAAGCCGGCGCTTGTATCGCCACCTGGGAATCTTCTGTCGTCGTCGAGGCGCTTGAACGCATTCAGGCGATGACGGGGCCAACCTTAAAAGCCCGTTTGGATTTAATGGCACGTCGATATTGTTGGGAACAGCAGGAGAGAGTGCTGATCAAAGCTTACCGCGACCACGTTTCTCGTTCATCCAACGACCTCCGATTATCTACTTAGGCAACGTCGTGACAAGAGTAAGAGCAAGATTCATGTATCCCCCAGCTCTGAAGTCGCTTTTGGGGGATTTGCGATGAAGATTATTCAGGAATGCCGCCGTTGTATAATGTCGTCAGCTGCCGATCCTGATATTGTTTTTGACCAGGAAGGCATCTGCAACCATTGTCGTCGATACGATGAATTACTGCCCCAACGGGTGTTGTCTGGAGCTGAAGGACGCGCCGCATTAGGTAGGATCGTCGAAGCAATCAAATCTCATGGTTCCGGGAAAGAATACGATTGTTTAATCGGTATTAGTGGCGGTGTCGATAGCACCTATGTTGCCTATCTCACCAAACAACTTGGATTGCGGCCGTTAGCGGTCCACGTAGATAATGGCTGGAATTCCGAACTAGCGGTCAAAAATATCGAGCTGGCGCTGCGGAAGCTGGGGATCGACCTCTATACAGAGGTGCTTGATTGGGATGAGTTTCGTGACTTACAGCTTTCGTTTCTTAGGGCATCAACGACAGACATGGAAATCCCAACGGATCATGCCATCTTGGCTGTTCTTTGGAAACAGGCACTCGCTCATAATATCAAATACATCATTTCAGGGATGAACTTCGCGACAGAATCGACTTTCGTGCAAAGCTGGGCTTATGGGCATTGGGACTGGCGCTATATTAAAGGGCTGCAGAAGCGATTTGGCCATCGTCCCCTAAAGACCTTTCCACACTTCACGATGCTTGATCTTTTCTACGTACACGTCGTTCGGGGAGTAAGATCAGTTTCGATCCTGAACTACGTGGATTATGACAAGACCAAGGTAATGGAGACTTTATCAGATGAGCTAGGATGGCGGTACTACGGAGGAAAGCATTATGAATCCGTTTATACCCGCTTCGTTCAAGGATACATTCTGCCGCGAAAGTTCAAGGTTGATAAGAGGTATGGTCATCTCAGCGATATGATTCGGGCTAAGCAAATCACGCGAGAACAGGCTCTATCTGAGATTGCGAAATCTCCTTATCCAGAGGATCTGCTCGCGAAGGATTACAGCTTTGTTTTGAAGAAACTTGGTATCTCAGACAACGAGCTGCAGGAGATCATGAGCGCGCCCGTGCGATCCTTTGCAGACTACGATAATTCTCATCGAATGATGGCTGCGCTGCGTCGCGCAATTTCTTTCGCGCGAAATGCGGGTCTTTATCCGCGCTGATTTCGTTGTATCGAGCTTCAATCTGTTAGGTCAGAACGCTATGAAAACTGTAGCTACGATCGTTGGCGCGCGCCCTCAATTTATCAAGGTAGCGCCCGTAAGTCGAGCTATCCGTGAATCCGGGCAGCTTACTGAGATACTTATTCATACAGGTCAACATTTTGATGCAAATATGTCTGACGTTTTTTTTCAAGAACTCGATATTAGCGCTCCTAACTATGTTCTAGGCGTAAATGGCGGTGGCCATGGGGCTATGACAGGAACCATGTTGCTTCGGTTGGAGCCTTTACTTCAGCAACTACGGCCAGATATCGTGTTAGTTTATGGTGATACTAACTCTACGCTGGCTGGCGCACTTACGGCAGCTAAGTTGCATATCCCAGTTGCCCATGTTGAGGCGGGACTGCGGTCGTTTAATCGCAAGATGCCCGAAGAGATCAACCGGATTGTAACTGATCACGTTTCGGAGTGGTTGTTTTCCTCTACAGACATTGCAACCGCTAATTTGCGGCGCGAGGGAATCGCGGACACAAAAATAAAGCAGGTCGGCGACGTTATGTACGATGCAGCTCGCATCTTTTCTGCGAACGAGGCACGCCGGAAACACCTGTGTAGCCAATTATCAGTCGACTCTCACGAGTTTGTACTCTGTACTCTTCATCGTGCTGAGAACACCGACAACCGGCAACGATTAGAGAAAATTGTCCATGCACTGGAGGAAGTTTCGAGACGATTGCCTGTAGTGCTGCCATTACACCCACGAACGCGTGGCGCGATGACGCGCTTCGGCTTATCTTTTGATCGAGTCAAGCTTACGGAGCCCGTTGGCTATCTGGATATGATCGCGCTCGAGTCGAGTGCGGCAGTTATCGCGACAGACTCGGGAGGTGTGCAGAAGGAGGCTTTTTTCTGCAAGGTTCCATGTGTGATCCTGCGTGACGAGACCGAGTGGTCAGAATTGGTGGATTTAGGTTGGAATACGCTTGCTCCACCAGAAAATGCCGACATTGCTCGAGCAATTTTCTCGGCCGTTGGGCGCAAAGGAAGAGATGCCTGTCCTTATGGTAACGGCGCAGCGGCTGGAGACATCGTACGGGCGATCCTTGCATGAAGACAGTATGGTTGTTCAATCACTATGCACAAGAGCCGGGTGGTCCGGGCGGCACGCGCCATTATTCGCTTGCGCAGCAGTTGCGCAAGCGGGGATGGCGAATGATCATTATCGCTTCGAGCGTTGAGCATGGGACAAACCGTCAAAGACTGTCGGATAGAGAGCGTTGGCGGCTCGAGAGCTATAATGATGTTGAATTTCTTTGGTTAAAGGGAACTGGTTACGCTGGAAACGGTGCCGACCGCATTCGTAACATACTGGACTACACATTTGCCGCTGCAAGGGTTTGCAGAACGGTACTACCGCGACCGGACGTAGTGATTGGTTCAAGTGTCCATCCGTTTGCCGCCCGTACAGGCGCATATTTCGCGAAGCATTTTAATGTGCCGTTTATCTTTGAAATTAGGGATCTCTGGCCACAGACTCTTATTGATTTAGGACGGTTGACGCCACGTCATCCAATTTGTCTTGCCCTACGTTGGCTTGAAAAGGATCTATGTCATCGTGCGTGCCGAATTATCACTTTGCTACCATATGCCTATCAATATCTTGAGACGATAGGCGTTCCCCAGAATAGGCTCACTTGGATTCCCAATGGAGTTGAAATCGAAGGCGGTGATTTGCCAAATCGGCGGCCCAACGATTTGGAACAACAGCCATTTACATTGATGTATTTCGGTGCACATGGTCTAGCGAATGGGCTGGATAATGTCCTCAGAGCGATGCAGGTACTTCAACAGCGGCCGAATGCACCGGTTGTAAGGTTACGTCTAATCGGTGATGGACCAGAAAAGCCACGCCTGATGCAACTTGCACAAGAGTTACGGCTAACAGAAGTATTATTTGAGCCACCTGTGCGCAAATCTAATATCCCTGCGCTTGCGTCGGAGGCTGATACATTTATCTTCAATCTCGTTGATGCTCCCGTTTTTAGGTACGGGATCAGCTCCAATAAACTCTTTGACTACATGGCAGCTCAGCGGCCAATTATCTTCTGCTGTAAATCGAGCAACAATCCGATTGCGGACGCAGGAGCTGGGCCTACGGTGCAGCCAGGGAACCCAGACCTCTTAGCTGATGCAATTTGGAATATGGCATTGCGAAGTCCCCAGGAGCGTAACGAAATGGGGCTCGCCGCTAGGCGGCATGTGCAGACGAAGTACTCGTTTGATAAACTCAGCGTATTATTAGCTGGGGTCCTCGATGAATGCATGCTTGTTCGTTGAATTCGAGGCTAGCAAAAAAATTGCTTGCGGAGGGCGCCTACCGCCGACTTTAGTGGGCTGATCCCCATGTTGCTGCTGGCAAAGCATTTCTCAGCGACACTTTTGATTGATGGCACAGCCGAGATCTATTATACGAGCCCGGTTCCTTAAGCGTGTCCGAGTTTCGGAGCTGAGCATTGGGGAAATACGGAAAGACCGTCGGAATTTAGACGAACCTCGTCCTACCGTTGATAGAATCTTTTCTTATGATTAAGCATGATGACTGGATATCAGACACACCTGAAACTAACATCAAGTGATACTATGAATACTTTGGATGCTTTTAGCCGCAGTGCCGCATTTTTATTGTTTATCCTATTGGTAGCTGTCCATGCGATAAGCGTTTATTATGTAGGAGGCACGCAATTCATCTTTGCAGTCTTGTGGTTTGGTGTATGCGTTACCTCTTTTTATTTGCTATTCTTATTCTTTTTGGGAGATTCCCTGGCGCACATCTTTGATCGACTTCATGACAAACTCGCAGTGATAAAGCGTAAAAATATTCTAACAGTCATTGACATTATTGTTGTTGTTTTTCCTGCCTTCTATTTCGTAATGGTTGGGAAAATTCCAGTGATAGAAATGCTGAATACCAAAGATTATATCAGATCCTCTGGAATTCGACATGCCTTTTTTTATGACCTTCCAACGTACCTCCGATATTCAGGCGAATACTATATTCGAGCGGTTGTGCCTGTCTGGATAGTGTATTGTTACGTTGCTCAAAGAAGAGCGCTACTCCCCGTTATTTTTGCCGGGTCATTTTTTGCGTTTGCCATCGTAACCAAATCTACTCTCATTATTGCACTATTGCCCCTACTCATTTTTCTTGTATGCCGCGGCAAGCTGCTACTGGGAGTGCTTTTGATAGCTTGGATAAGCGCTCTTATTATAGCTAGCGTGGTTGCCCAACAGAAGTCGGACTTACTGATCGCTCCCCAAAATACGATAAGCGGTCCGGCCAACAAGGATGTGAATAGCCCCCCTTTTGGAGAGAATAGTGGTGTCGATTACGATCACCAGAAACGGGAGGTCTCCGTTGGAGAGGCTATTATTGCCTTCATTTATAAGCCAGTGGAGGCGATCGGTATTCGAGCATTGACTGTGCCGGGACTTGTGGAGAAGCAATGGTTGGAGACATATTCCGAGAAAACTAAGTTGGAGGGAGGCTGCGGTTATCGGTGGTTTGCTCCCTTCGTTCCTTGTACTTTTGTCAATCTGGCTAATAAGGTTTGGCTTAAATACTACCCAGATCTTGCTAAAGAGGGGCTTGATGGGACGGT
>Ga0180217_1005036_pt1 | contig 10180 bp, 9 predicted proteins | sample eDN3rd37CBELigOP_FD_128521 | JGI IMG/M metagenome (GOLD analysis project Ga0180217, IMG submission 128521) | Enriched Organic Plus compost microbial communities from Emeryville, California, USA - eDNA 3rd pass 37_C BE-Lig OP (version 2) (version 2) ... | reverse complement strand
ATCCGTAAGGATGACATTACTTTCTCTCCCTTCGCGCATTGTTAATGCTTCCGCAGGAGATAAGTATTGATAGCCTAAATGACACAATAATTTAAGCGCCGGTAATTGTGATATATTGTCTTCTGTGAATGGCATGGTTTAAGATATTGAAATATGTTTAACTCTAATAAGTTCTCTAATAATTCCTCTAATAAACTGCTTTACATCTTATTTTCTTTTTGACATAAAAATGATTTCAAGTTCTTTGAGCATTTTCTATTTTTCATCACAACCAACTTTTTGTAGTTTGGAAGTGCGGGGCGATCATTGTGTAACATAGTATTATCCATTTTGGTAGCTATAAAATTGTAGCCATTACATTTCCGAGTAGTAGTCTTGGTTTGTATTCCGAATCAATATGCTACACAAGGAAGGAAGCTTATAGCCCATAATTCTATTCTTTAATATGGTTTTTAATCAATCCTTTGGGATACCCAAACACTCTCATTGTTAATTCATACGTTTTTCTCTTTATGATGGTTATTTGATTTCCTAATATTGTAACCCCCAATGCTCCTAAGATTGCAAATACAAACTCATAATCGTTAATTAATTTTACGGTTCCTGGAGAGTAATTAGGAAGGTTAAGAATTCCGTAAATTAGTCCCGCCAGAATAAAAAACTGAAATATCCAAGACAATATTTTCATCCTCTTTGAAAATCTCGAATCAAAAGATTTTAGCAACTGTATCTCGCTTCCTTCGGGTGCTTCTTTTAGTAGTACTATTGAATTATAGGCGTGGATTGCACACAAGATTTGAAAATCACTTTTACTTTCAAGCAGTGCAGTGTTTTCGTTTATCTTTTTAAAAGTAGAATTCAGAATGTCATTGGTAATAAGGTTCTGATTGATGTTCTGCAAAAACATCAATACAATTTCTGGCAAATTGCTAGTACTGTAATAGTTCTCTGCTAAAAGATTATCTAATGTGGTTGTGATGGGATTTTTGCTTCTAATCGAAACGATGTATTTAATCCAAGCTTTGTCAATGTTGAATTTTGCAACACCCAAAATGATAGAGAATATCAGAAAATCATCATTTACAAATGGGGCTGGCGATTCTTTACTTGGATTGCTTTTGCTCTTATTACCATAATGTTTTTCAAATGCTGACTTGTCGTTGGACTGAATAGCTGAGATAATACCAAAGTAAATTTCATCGGTTTCACTTAAATTATTTCCGCTTGGTAGAATAATAGCTTTACCCGAAAGCAACTGGTCAAATGCTGCTAACTTAGGACTATCAACAATCCTGTTTAGATAGCTGATTTTATTTTCTATAGAAACCATTTCTTTCTTTTTAATCCATAATTCAGTTTATCAGCATCCCACCCTGGCACACTTCTCATTTTTCCAAGCAATCGAGAAATAAGGTTTGAATATTTCATTGTGGCAGGTTCTTCACCCGGTAAAAAGCTTCGCCATGACAAATAAGTGAATGAGAATATTTGCTGCGTGATGTAGCTTAAATCGTGGAAAATCAAATCATTCAATCCGTTGTTATCGTAGTTGCCTTGTGGGGTTCGTATTTTTATTTGAATGGGTTTGCTCATTCCCTGCTTTGCTGTTTTCAGTTCGCTTGCTCCTAACATTTGAACTATACAGGTTTCCGAATCCAGAAAAATATTGCTCCCTCTATTAGGAATATATGCTCCAATTGTGTTGCTGTTTCCATATTTCTGCACTCCCGGCTGGTTAATATCGAACAGCATATAGGGGTGGTGTTGGCTAATGGTTACAAAAGCAAACTTTATATTGAATTGATTGATTTCCCTTACTAATTGGCTGATTACATCAAACTCTGTGTTTTTAATGGGTTTGAAAATGTGAAAAATCAATCGAACAGTTTCTCCTTCAGACCAGCCCTGTTCGGATGAAAGTCTTTGGATAGAATTTTTTAAACTTTTGAGTAATTCTGTAAAATAGTCTTCAAATGCGACATCCTTTACCTTATCAGCTAAAAGGTATTGCCCATCACTCGAAAGAAAAGTAGTAATGCCAACCACTCTGTTTTGTTCCGCTCCGGCATATTGATTTTTTCTAAGCCAACTATGACCAATTCCAATTACAATTTCTCTGTCAACCGAACGCTGAGAAGGCAACACCCAAGGGATGCCACCCATTTTAGCATACATCTGTAATGCCAAGGAATTTAAGATATACTCATTATGACTATTGATAACTTCGGACGTAACATACTGTACTGGAATTTCAAGAGAAAGCAATTTGGCTTTGATAGCATAATAGGGGTTGTTCCTATCATCATATCTCTTGAAGGCTGCTGGAATTTCTATGATAGCCAAATGTGGTTTTCTTTCATCTTCGCTTCTTATTGCATCAAGATATTCATTAACCGTAAAGTCTTGAATCTCCTTTACGTTAAATAACACATCCTGTAAATCATATTTTCTTTGCAGTCCCTTTTGAAAGTATTTTGATTGTGGTAAGCCATCTTTTAAGCCTGAAAGAAAGTTTGTGAAAACTCCACGGTTATTCTTGTTACAAATGCAAAGTATGTTTGGGGTCTTTATGTCGAATGTAATACTATCATAGGGACCAAAATTTGAGAGACCTTCATCTGGATTACTATTATTGTTCTTTGTCCCGGCATGGTCAAAAATAAAAGTAGGTTTCCTTAGCTGAATAGTATTTGATATGTCTAAAGGTTTTCTATTTACCGTAAAACAAAAGCCATCTTTGTTTTGAAACAAAACTGGTTGACCATTTTCAGTAAACAAATGTTCAGCTATTCTGGTTATTTCAGCATATAGGCTTTTGGGATTATAAATATCGGAACGTTTGCTTTCAATGATGTTCAGAATTTCATCGCTTTTTCGTTGCGAAGTAGCAAAGCTCAGATAGTTCCAAATGTTGAATTTTGTTTTTCTGATAAACAACTCTTTCAACTCAAATTCTTTCAGACCTTCGTTGGTTTCAACTGTGGCTTTGGTTCCTACTATTTCTTTTAATGTGCCCACAAATTCTTCATTTGGGGCAAGTATATTAGTCAATCCAGGAAGTGTTTCCGCATGTAAAACATCCAAATTTTTTAGGTCAAAACCTTCGGCATGCAATTCGGCACAACTGATATTGAAAATCCAGTTTCTTCGGATATTAATTAAGAAACCGAAACGCTTTACTCCATTGATTTCGGTTAAACGCAACTGAACTTCAATTAGCTTTTTATAACAGATTTTATCTTTCAGTTTATCTGGTAAAGCGTGCTTTATAATGTCATCTTTGCCCGAGAAGAAGCGGAAAGGATAAAAATCTACTGGAGTATATCGTTTAAAACGGTCTTTGAAAGTTCTGAAAAAGATATGTTTAATTAGAGACCCTGTAACTTCATTATCACCAAAAGTATTTCGTTCCGCTAACTTTCCTAACACAAGGTTTTCATCACCATCTTTGTTGGAAATGTATATTTTATCTCCGTTCTTAAAAAAAGAGTGCGTTGAATTGTACATACTGCGAAGCTCAGAAAGACGCTCTGGAGAGTACGGTTCAGTAAAAATCTGATACTTTTCAAAATCAAAATGAATTGGGAAATAATTTAGTTGCATATTCTTTATTGAATTTTAAGTCTGACTTTTCCTGTTAAAAGCTGCTGCATCAACCCCTTCTTCTGCCCTTTTAACTGCTCTGCTTTGGCTTTGAGCAGGCTGATTTCTTTATCTTTCATTGTCTGAATCAGAATTTACTGAATTTTTGAATTTTCTGAATTTGGTTTGGAATGATATTTAGGATTAAACAAAAGCTTGTACTGCAAACTTTGACCACCGAAATTGATTAATAATCCATTAGGGAAATCGTAAGCAACCACATAATTTTTTGCCTGTGCCAAGTGCACATCCTCCAGATTTACAAGAGCTTTTATTTCCACGACTATTTTATTTTCCACCACAAAATCCGCTCTGCGAGTACCCACATCAATTCCATCATAATAAATAGTATGTTCTTGTTCTCTTACAAACTCCAATCCTGCCCGCTGTAATTCAATAGCTAAACATCTCTGATAAATCACTTCCTGAAACCCCGGACCAAGAGTATTGTGGACTTTCATGGCACATCCGATTATTGAGTATGTAAGTTTATCTTTCTCCATTGTCTGAATCAGAGTTTACTGAACTTTATAATTATCTGACTGGGTTAATTGTCTCAAATTTTATCATTTCCTGTTTTCTTATTCTGTCAATTTTAAATTCTGTAAATTCTTTAATCCTGCAAATTCAGATTCAGACGTTTTTTGCCGGTTAGTAATTGCTGCATCAACCCCTTCTTCTGCTCTTTTAATTTCTCCGCTTTGGCTTTGAGCAACTCGATTTCTTTATCTGCAGCTTGCAAGACTTCTGCAATGGCGGTTTGTTCTTCTTTTGAAGGAAGAATGATACTCAACTTCATCAGATTATTCTTTGATAAATTGAACCTTGTTGCTCCTTGCGAAAGCTTATAAATTTTCGCTCTAAAAGTATCTGCTCGTAACAAGTAAGAACTAAACTCAGGAATCAAGGTATTAAAATCAAAAAGACGAAAACCAAAACAAAAGCTATTCAAATACAATTCATCAACTTCATCGAGTATTACAGATGCCATTCCAACCTCATTAGGTGTTTCTGAGGAAACGGTAAAGAATATATCTCCATACTTGACTTTATTTTGCTTATCATCCTCAGTTATTTTGACATAATCCAGATTCTTAATGTCAATACGAGAATTGTTGAAAACATTCAGATAAGGGATATAAGGCTTACCTTTTCCAAAATCTTCCTTACTCTTTCCAGTTAGCCCAGTGTAGGTATCTCCTAAGCTTCCCAATTTGCACTCCTTCCACTCCCCACTAAACCCTTTCAACCTCTTCATCCCCGTAAGCAACTGCTGCATCAGCCATTTTTTGCGTTGTTCTTTTTGGCGGATGAGTTGTTCGGTAAGTTGGATGGCTTTGTCCCAAGTGCTGAGCACTTCGGCAATGCGCTTCTGCTCAGAAAGAGGTGGAAGGGGGAGTAACAACGAAGAATATTCATTACTATTTAATCCTGGTTGTCCACTTCTTTGTGAAACTTTTCTAACCCAATTTTCATACTTTGTAGTCTTAGTATAAGACCATACAAAGTATTTGTCTGCGATTTTATCATCAATTTTAAATCGTATCAAAAAGCCCGCAAAAACCAATTCACCATCATCTTTTTTATATAAATAAGCTTTGCCAGTAGTTGCACCTGTTCTTACAAAAAGAATATCTCCTTCTTTTAAGGAATAGTCTGAGGCTGTTTCACATATAACTGATGTTATTTTTTCAGTTGAAAAATTTCCTTCATCATCAATATCAGTAATTCTTATATACTTGGGTAAATTTTTATCATAAGGAACAGCTGGAGCATTTATTCCGTATTCACCCTTTCCTTTAATAATCTCCCCCAATCTCTTTACCTCCCAATCGGCAGGGATTTTTCCGATGGGTGTGTCTTTGTAGGCAGTTTGTGTATGTGGTGTTGTTGTGGTGCTCATGGTTTTATTATCCTTTTTTCAGTTTTTTTATTGCTTTATCAAAGTCCGATTCAAAATTTCGGTCTTGTATAGGAGCAAACTTTTCGTATTCCTTTTCGGCTAATTTCTTAGCTACTTCGGCAGACATTTTTCCGGCATCTTTCAAAATTTGATAGTCGTTGAAATTCAGAAAAGCATCCAATTTGTCCACCCAGTCCTGCATCTTCATAGCAATCTGTCGCTTGGCTTGATTTTCAGCGTAATCCAAATACATAGAAACAATACGCTCCAGCTCTTTCAGCTCCTGCTCATTCAGGTAATTTTTTGCCACCGAAACATCTGATTTCATAATCTTACCATGTGGTGCTGCTTTCCAGGTTTGCAGACCCATATTTGGCTTGGTGGCGTCTACACGTTGAGCAATAAGTTCTGCAGCGGTATGTCCGGTTATAGCCCAGTGCAATTTGTTTTGTACCGTTTGGTAAAACTTCTGGGTAATGGGCGATTTGGGGTCATAATCAATACTGGCTTCCGCATAGATATCCGTAATCTTTTGGTAAAACCTCCGCTCCGAAGCTCTTATCGAGCGTATGCGCTCTAAGAGTTCATCAAAGTAGTCCTTTCCGAACTTTTTACCTTGTTTCAGGCGCTCGTCATCCAGCACAAAACCTTTAATGATGAACTCTTTGAGAGTATTGGTAGCCCAGATACGGAATTGAGTGGCATTGTAGCTATTCACTCGATAACCTACTGCTATGATGGCGTCTAAATTGTAGAAGTCTAACTCCCTGCTTACTTGTCGATTACCTTCTTGTTGAACTATTCGAATTTTTCGAATAGTTGAACTTTCTTCCAGTTCTCCAGATTTGAAAATCTCTTTTAAATGGTAGTTAACAGTATTGACTTCTACATCAAATAGTTCCGCAATTTTCTTTTGCGTAAGCCAGAAGGTTTCATCTTCAAAGCGGATTTCCACTTTGACATCGCCCTTTGGGGTGGTGTATAATATGATTTGAGATTCTTGCATGGTAATACTTTTTTTGTCTGAATCACGGATTTTATTGATTACACGGATTTCACGGAGTTGTTTTTTATTTAGTATACCGAAAATTGTATCCAACTTAGCCCTGAAGGTTCTCTTTTATGTTTCATTTTTTTTCTGATTGTACAGGTTGTTATTCAATTTTAAAAAAATATGTGCTATCCATTAATCTTTTAAATCTGTGATTCTGACGATAATTATTTATAATACTAGCCTTTTGAAGGTTAAACTTTTGCTTCCGAAGTTGATAAGCAGTCCAACTTCCAGCTTATATGCTTTCAAATAATTCAATACTTGAGCTAAATGGACGTCTTCTAGCTGTATAATTGCTTTCAACTCTACTAAAATTTTTCCTTCCACTATAAAATCTGCCCGTCGCGCTCCTATAGGTTCGTCAAGGTCCTTATAATAAATTTCTTGTTCTTTTTCTCTCTCAAACCCCAAACCAGCCTTAAACATCTCATACGCTAGGGCTCTTTGATAGATTACTTCCTGAAATCCGTTCCCAAGAAATTTATGCACTTCAAATGCAGCACCTATAACTTTTTCTGTTATGTCCTTATATTTCAGTTCAGCGTTCATAACTATTTAGTGTTTAATTGTCTGAATCACGGATTTTGTTGATTACACGGATTACACGGATTGATTTTTTTCATAATAACTTATCTATTATATCCTGTTTTAACCTGTGCTAAAGGCTCACTTTTTCTGTTTTACGTTTTTTCAGTTTGTACGGGTTGTTATTCGATTTTAAAAAATATGTGCTATCCATTAATCTTTTAAATCTGTGATTCAGACACCCAGCTCCTTCAAATACACTTCCATCTTCGCTTCTACCTCTGCCAACTGCAGCTTAAGATTGCTTATCTCTGTTTGTACGGCTTTGATGTCCACCTCTGGTTCTTCTTCAAAGGTATCCACGTAGCGGGGGATGTTCAGGTTGTAATCATTCTCACGGATTTCAGCCATATCCGCTATATAGGCAAATTTGTCTTCCACCACACCGGCATTCATCTCTTCATCATGGAATTGCGTAAAGACATCTACGATGTGCTTTATGTGCTCAGGACCAAGTATGTTTTGATTTTTTCCCGGAACAAAATCTTTGCTCGCATCGATAAACAATACTTTGCCTTTGTTTACCTTTTGTTTGTTGAAAATGATAATAGCCGCCGGGATGCCCGTACCAAAGAATAGGTTGGCAGGCAATCCTATTACCGCTTCAAACAAATCTTCCTCCAATACCTGCTGACGAATCTTGCCTTCAGAAGCTCCTCTAAACAATACGCCGTGAGGCACAACAACGCCTGCTTTACCCGAAGCATTCAAAGACTCAATGATATGGGATATAAATGCCCAGTCGCCTTTGGATTTGGGAGGCAAGCCTCTGTGAAATCTATTATAGATATCAGACTGTAAGTCGTCTGCACCCCAATTGTCCAAAGAAAAAGGAGGATTGGCTACCACGGTATCAAATAGCATCAAGCTATCGCCTTCTTTGTGCTTAGGATTGCGCAATGTATCTCCCCAACGAATCACTGCACTGTCGTAGCCATGCAAATACATGTTCATCACCGCCAAAGCCCAAGTACTACCATTGGCTTCCTGCCCGTACAAGGAGAAATTATTATCTCCCACTTCACGTCCGGCTTTAATCAATAAAGAACCAGAACCACAAGCAGGGTCGTAAATGCGCGAGCCCGGTTTGGACTTGGTCAGCTTGGCCAATAAAGTAGAAACTTCGGCAGGCGTAAAGAACTCTCCGGCTTTTTTACCCGAATCGGAAGCGAAATTGGCAATCAAAAATTCATAAGCACCGCCTATCACATCATTGTTCTCCAAATTATCAGAAGACAACTTCAGTGGATAAAAATCATTCAAAAGATTACGTAAACGTGCTACTTTATCTTTTTCATCGCCCAAATTCGAGGAGTTGAAATCGATGTTTCTAAAGATATTGGAACCATCCTGCCCGCCCAGTTTTTCACGATTGGCTTCTTCTAATTCTGCCAAAGCGTGGTTAATCATTTCTCCAATCTTGGGATTGTTGCGGTGTTCGTACAAGTAGAAGAAATTGGATTCATCCGGTACTATAAAACGCTCACGAGACAAAGCCCTCTTGACACGCTCTTCGTTGCCATTGTATTTTTTGATATATTCTTCCTTCTTTTCGTTGTAAACATCTGTTACATATTTCAAGAAAAGCATGGTCAAAATATAGTCCTTGTACTGTGAGGGGTCAATAGTTCCACGGAATTTACCACAAGCTTTCCAAACGATATTGTTAATGTCTTTCTGAGTGATTTTATTTGCCATTTCTGATTGTTTTATAAGTTAATGCATCTATGTATGCTTCTTGTGTAGCTACTAACTGTTTTAAAATTTGGGTTCGTTGTTTTTTCAATTGATCTAATTGAACAATTTTTTCTTGTGTGGATAGCTTTGGAATGATTATTTCCAATTCACCGAGTTCCTGCTTTGTGATGGATGGAATGGTCTGCGAAGTCTTTTTTGTATTAAAAATTTTCAATGTTTCCGGATGATTCAGGTACCAAGTTAAATAGGCCGGATTAATATTTTCATCCACAATCGTCAGCACCAAGAAAACCGCACTGGCAATAGCATTATCGTATTCATTTTGAAACAAATAAGCAAAAAATCGATTTCCCTTTGCGTTAAAAAGGATTTCGTTGCTCTGTAAAAAATTTCGACTGATGCTATCCTTGTACAAGACATTCGGCTCCAAATCTTTTCTCAAATTCAAATCCTCATCAAAATCCGATGTCCCTATCATGCGCACGAAAGCATCCGGCAATAGACTTTCATCCTTATTAGAGGTTTTAGCCACGACCATCCCGGAACGGATTTTTACCACATCTTTTAACTTACAATGATAATTCACTTTGCATTTTTTTTATTAATTATTCGATTACAAAAGTAGAATGGGTAAATGAATTTTCAAAATTTTTCTAACTTTTTTTAAAAGTAATTCAATTACTAAATTTTCAATTATTTGATTTGCTTAATTTTACACATTATATAAAATGCTTATTTATTATAGGTTATGAGGTATTTAAAAGGAATAAAAGATTCTTATAGAACTTGTCATGAATGTTAGTTTATATGTTCGTATTTATTTAGTTCAAACAACTATTTTATGTAAAGCCATAAAAACGAAAAGTGAATAAGAGAGGTATCCCACAAGGCAAAAAAGGCTTAAGACAGGTAATAAAATTTAAGCTAGAATGGGAGTATCAAAAAACAACACTACAAAAAACTAAAGAGTCAAATGTACTGTCCAATCTTTAGCCCTTAATGCTTTACAATAATTGATGGAATTAATGAAATGAATATGCTAAACATCCAATATTGCCTGCCTCAATATCTCCCATTAGGATATGGAAAAACCCGTAGCTAGAACCTGGCGATAATTTCTCACTCCTTGAGGTAAATGCCGATGAAGCGTGCGCAAACAATCATCCACAATGCTGCAGATAAAGTTGACGAGTTTATTGTGAGTTTGATGATTCATAAAGAACAAATTTGAAAGTTAACAGTTTTGAAATACCATTGAGGAATTCAAAGGCCCAGCATCCTTTTGATATAAAGCAACT
>Ga0180217_1005034_pt1 | contig 10181 bp, 9 predicted proteins | sample eDN3rd37CBELigOP_FD_128521 | JGI IMG/M metagenome (GOLD analysis project Ga0180217, IMG submission 128521) | Enriched Organic Plus compost microbial communities from Emeryville, California, USA - eDNA 3rd pass 37_C BE-Lig OP (version 2) (version 2) ... | reverse complement strand
TGCTTTCTCTCGGCTTGGCCCACCGTTTCGGGCTTTTAAACTAACTGCGAACGATAACTTCGCTGAAGAAGTCCGTCTGGCTGCGTAAGCGGTCCGATAGATTTCGACCTAAACTCCTAGCGTTTTAGCAGCGCTAGGCGGGGCCAGGAGGGGGCCTTGCAACAGAACCCCTCCACCTTCACCTAAAAGCTTGCGATAGAACGTCCCGCGCGGTTCGTGCCGCCTTGCGCGCCGACGCCGAAACGCTACCTTCGCGGAATTCCAAGTACCCCGGAGTTTCGATGGCCCAGGATCCGCCGGCCCAAGACCAGATGCACTATGACGCCATGGCCCAAGAGGCCCTGCGCGGCGTGGTGAAGGCCGCCCTGAAGCGCGCCGCGGCGCCGGAAGGCCTGCCGGGCGCGCACCATTTCTACATCACCTTCAAGACCAATGCGGCCGGGGTCTCGGGACCGAGCGACCTGCTCGGCAAATATCCCGACGAGATGACCATCGTCCTGCAGCACCAGTATTGGGACCTGGCGCCCGGCGAGACCTTCTTCTCCGTCACCCTCAAGTTCGGCGGCCAGCCCAAGCGCCTGTCGGTGCCCTATGCGGCCGTCACGCGCTTCTATGATCCGAGCGTTCAATTCCTGCTGCAGTTCGAGGCGCCGTCCGCCCCGGCCACGCTGCCGACGGCCGAGCCGGAGCCACCGCCGGCGCCCGCCGCCGATCCGAACGCGCCCAACGTCGTCTCCCTCGACACCTTCCGTAAGAAGTGATCCATGACCGACGTGGCGCCTGAGCCCGAGACGCTCACCGACGAAGCCATCCTGGCCCGTTTCCAACGTTCGAAGAACCAGCCCACCGGCTCCCAGACCCTGGGGTTTCGCCTGGTCGCGGTCAGCCAGGCCGAAAAGTCCGTCGAGGTCGAGTTCGAGGCCAAGGCCGAGCTGCTGCTCAATCCGATGAAACAGGTCCAGGGCGGCTATCTCTGCGCCATGCTGGACGAATGCATGTCCGTCGCCTGCATGGTGGCCTCGGGCATGACCCATGTGGCGCCGACAGCCGAGATGAAGACGACCTTCTTCCGGCCCGCCGCGCCGGGCAAACTCAAGGGCGTCGGCCGAGTCGCCAAATGGGGGCGGACCATCGCCTTCACCGAGGGCGAGCTCTACGACGCCGAGGGACGCCTCCTGGCCAAGGCCACAGGAACGGCGGTGCCCACGCCCTTCCAGCGCTACAAGAGCTGAGATGCTCGGGCGCGCTGGCATTGTCGGCGTGCTTTTGACCTTCCTGCTCGCTTTTGCGCGTCCAGCCTTCGCGGAGGGCCCGTTCGAAGACTGGGCGGCGGTCGTGGTCGCGGGAGACTTCCACGGCAGCGGCGGAGGCCCGACCGAGGCCTTCGACAACGCGCGCCGCGACATCTCGAAAGAGCTCCAGCGCCTCGGCTTCGCGGCTGAAAACATGCGGCAGTTCTCGGTGCGCCCCACCCGCTACAAGGAGCCTCTTCTCAAGTCCGATCCCCGTGCGATCTACGAGAGCCTGAACGAGCTTGCCGGCCGCGCGAAGTCGGGTTGCCTGCTCTACTTCACCTCGCACGGCGCGCCGCAGGGCGTGGTCATCGACAAGCAGATCCTGCCGCCGGGCGTGCTGGGACGTATCCTCGACCTCACCTGCCCCAATCGGCCGACCATCGTGATCATTTCCGCCTGCTATTCCGGCGTCTTCGTTCGGCCTCTCGCCCAACCGAACCGTATGATCCTCACAGCCGCCCGTCCCGATCGGACCTCCTTCGGCTGTGGAGAGGACAACATCTATCCGTTCTTCGACGACTGCGTCCTGAAGTCGAGCCCCGCATCCAAGGACTTCGCCGCCCTCGCCGGCGCGGTGAAATCCTGCGTCGCGGTCCGCGAGGTGGCCGAGGGCATGCGCCCGCCTTCCGAGCCCCAGGTCTGGATCGGCGGCGAACTACTGCCGATCCTCCCGCTCTACGCCTTTCCCAGGCCTCCGCCCCGAGGCGGCTGACGAGCTCTCCACAGGCTGAACGATCTCCCGACGCGCCGGCCCCTAGCGACTCCGACGCGGGGCGCCCTACAACAGGATTCTCCAGATAGATCAGGGCCGTTCGTCGATGCGTTTGATCTCCAAGGCGGCTTTCGCCTTCGCGCTTGCTTGGTTCGCTGCGCCTGCCTTGGCTCAGGATGCTCCGTCGTCGTCCGCCGCCTCGGCCGCGCTGCCTAAGGCGCCGGTGCCCTATACCAGTCTGCAGAAGAAGGCCGCGCCAAGGCCAAGGCCCGCGGCGGCGCCCGCCCAGGCCCCGATCACGGCGGCGCCCCCTCCCGCAGCCCTTCCGGTGACGCCGACCGGCGCGCGCCTGGCGCCCGGGCAGCCCATTCCCCAGGCGGAGCTGGAGGCCTTCATCGACGGCGCGGTGCGCAGCGCCATGGCGCACGATCACATCGCCGGCGTCACCGTCTCGGTCGTCCAGAACGGTCAGGTGGTGCTCAAGAAGGGCTATGGCTTCGCCAGCCTTTCACCGGCGCGCAAGGTCGATCCGGACCGCACGCTCTTCCGCATCGGCTCAATCTCCAAGACCTTCACCTGGATCGCCTTGATGAGAGAGGTGGAGGCCGGCCGCATTCGACTCGACGCCCCGATCAACCTCTACCTGCCTGAGCGTGTTCAGGTGCGCGACCAGGGCTATCAAACGCCGGTGCGGGTCATCAATCTGATGGACCACTCGCCGGGCTTCGAGGACCGGGCTCTCGGCCACCTCTTCGAGCGGAACTTCGATCGCGTGCGTCCCCTCGCCGACTATCTGCGCCAGGAACGGCCCAGCCGCGTGCGCGCTCCCGGCGTCAGCTCGGCCTATTCCAACTATGGGGCGGCCCTGGCCGGCGAGGCGGTCTCCTACGTCTCAGGCAAGCCTTTCGAGCGCCAGGTCGAGGAGACGATCTTCCTGCCGCTCGGCATGAACAACACCAGCTTCCGCGAACCGCATCCGCCGAAGGCGGGCGTCGCTGGGCCGATCCCAGAGCGCTTGGCTGGCAATATCTCGGACGGCTACCGATGGACCCCCGGCGGCTTCCAGAAGCGGCCGTTCGAGTACATCGGCCAGGTGGCTCCGGCGGGCTCGGCCTCCTCCACCGCCGCTGACATGGCGCGCTACATGCAGCTGCTGCTCGCCGGCGGCGCCTTGGACGGCGCCACCGTCTACGGCCCGCGCGCGGCCCAGGCCTTCCGCACGCCCATCCGCAAGACGCCGCCGGGCATCAATGGCTGGCGGCACGGCTTCATCGAGTATCCGCTGCCCGGCGGGCGGACCGGCTTCGGCCACGCGGGCGGCACGCTCTCCTTTCTCTCCAACATGGTCGTCGCCCCCGACCTCGGGCTCGGCGTCTTCGTCAGCACCAACACCGAAACCGGCGGCAAGCTCGCCATGTCTCTGGCCAGCGACGTCGTCCAGCAGTTCTATGTCGCGCCGCAAGTCTTCCCGCGCGCCGGCTCTCGCCAACTGGCCGACCGCGCCGGGGATTTCGCCGGCCACTATGTCGGCAACCGTCGCGCCTATGGCGGTCTGGAGGGCATGGTCGGCCTGATGATCGGCGGCGCTTCTGTCAGCGTCACGCCGGACGGGCGGCTCGTCCTCGCCTCCAAGGGAGAGGCGCGGCCCTATGTCCCGGAGGGCGATCCCTCCACCGGCCGTTTCATCTCGGTTTCGGGTCCGGAACGCCTGGTGTTCACCATGCGCGACGGCAAGGCGGTCAGCTTCCGCACCAGCATGGGCGAGCAGACCTATGAGCGCGCAGGTTTCTGGCATCGGCCCGGCGTGCTGGTCGGCCTGGCCGTCCTCACCGCCTTGGCGGCGCTCGCGACGCTCGGCGGCCTCTTCCTTCGCAATCGTCGCGAGTTCCGGGAGACCTCCGTCCAGCGCCAGGCGAGCCTCCTGCAGAACACCCAGGCGATCCTCTGGCTCACCGCCTTCGTCCTGTTCGCTGTCTGGGCGATCGGCGTCTCGGACGCGGCGAACGCGATGTACGGCTGGCCCGGCCCTTGGCTGATCATCGCCTCGGCCTGCGTGCTCGTCGCGACCGCCCTCACCATCGGCGGCCTCATCCTGCTGCCAGGCGTCTGGCGGGGCGGGCGCCGGGTTGATTCGTGGTCGGCTCTGCGCAAGTTCGCCTATTCGTTCACAGCCTTGCTCTATGCCGCCTTCGCCGTAATCCTGGGCTTCTGGGGAGCACTTAGCCCTTGGAATGGCTAGGCTTTTTCGAGCCTGCTTGAGCGATCCCGTTCAACGAAATGAGGCGAAGGCGCCTCAAATCTAAACGCGTCGTTTACCATCGACTGGGTAAATCCTGCCTAGCGGCGGGCGAGTGGACGTCCGTCCCGCGTACCCTGGGAAGGACGCCCGCCTGTGAACAACCTCGTGGCTGCTTTGCAGAAGTTCGGGATTGGCCGGCTTGCGGCCATTCTCGGCATCGGAGCAGGCGTGGCCGCGGCGCTGATCGCCCTCACCATGAATCTCGGCGAGCCCAAGGCGCTGCTCTATTCCAACCTGGACCTCAAGGAGGCAGGCTCCATCACGGCCGCCCTCGACCAGGCGGGGGTGAAGTACGAGGTCAAGGGCGACGGCTCCACCATCATGGTCCCCCGCGACCAGGTCGCCTCGACGCGGCTCATGCTGTCGAGCAAGGGCCTGCCGACCTCCGGCTCCGTCGGCTACGAGATCTTCGACGAGAGCTCCGCCCTCGGCCAGACCGATTTCGTCCAGCAGCTTAACCGCCAACGCGCCTTGGAGGGCGAGCTCGCCCGCACCATCCGCAGCCTGGATGGCGTGACGTCGGCGCGCGTTCACCTGGTCCTGCCCAAACGCCAGCTGTTCGAAGAAGAGGCCGAGCAGCCCTCGGCGTCGGTCACCATCGGCGTGGGCGGACGCCCCCCTTCGGCCGATCAGGTCCAGGCGATCCAGAACCTGGTTTCCAGCGCGGTGCCGAACCTGAAGCCCGGCCGGGTCACGGTTGTCGACCAGCACGCCAAGACCCTCTCGGCCGGAGAAGATGGCTTCGGCGGGCAGGTCGCCGACGGGCGCCGCAACGAGATCGAGCAGCGCATCGCCAAGACGGTCACCAAGCTCGTCGAGGGCGTGGTCGGACCGGGCAAGGCGCGCGTGAACGTCACCGCCGACCTGAACCTCGCGCGCGTCACCCTGCAGCAGGAGACCTTCGACCCCGACGGGCAGGTGGTGCGCTCGGAGACCACCAACGAAGAAAACGCCAACGAGAACCAGCCTGACGCCAATGGCGGCGTCACCGCCGCCGCCAACATCCCGGGCGGGCCGGAGCTGGCCGGCCAAGGCTTGAACCAGTCCTCCAGCGGCCGGACCGAAACCACCACCAACTACGAGATCTCCAAGACGATCCGCACCGAGGTGCAGGAGCCTGGCGAGGTGAAGCGCCTCTCCGTCGCCGTCGCGGTCGATGGCCTCACCGCGGCCGGAACCGAGGGCAAGCCCGGCGCCTACACGCCCCGCTCGGCCGAAGAAATGCAGCGCATCGAACAGCTCGTGCGCACCGCCGTCGGGTTCAACGCCGACCGCGGCGACCAGGTGACCGTCGTCAATGTCCGCTTCCCCACCGCCGAGGCCGAGGGCGGCGTCGAGGCCGCCAATCCGCTGATGGGCTTCGACAAGAACGACATCATGCGCGCCGTCGAGCTGGGCATCCTGGCCCTCGTCGCCATCCTGATGATCATCTTCGTGGTCCGTCCGCTCCTGAAGCCGCCCGCCGGGGGCCGCGGACTTCCGGCCCTGGCGGGTGTGGGCGGCGTTCCGGTGACGCGCCTGGCGACGACGGCCGACGGCCAGCCCCTGCAGGTCACGGTCGATCCGGCCACCGGCCAGCCCCTCGCCCTGCCCGGGCCGAACGAGCTGGAGCAGCGGATCGACATCGCGCGGGTCGAGGGGCAGGTGAAGGCCTCCTCGGTCAAGCGCGTCTCCGAATTCGTCGAGAACCATCCCGAGGAGTCGGTCTCGCTCCTCCGTAGCTGGCTGCACGAGTCGCAATGAACGCGCGTCTGAAGGCCATAACAGATCCAAGCAAACTGACCGGTCCGGAGCGGGCCGCGGTGGTTCTTCTCGCCCTGGGGGAAGAGCACAAGACCATTTGGCAGCACCTGGACGAAGAGGAGATCAAGGAGATTTCGCAGGCCATGGCGGGCCTTGGGACCGTCTCCTCCAGCGCGGTCGAACAGCTCCTCGTCGACTTCATCTCCGGCATGTCCGGGGCCGGCGCGATCATGGGCTCCTTCGAACAAACCCAGCGGCTGCTGCAGGCCTTCCTGCCGGCCGACAAGGTCGACGCCCTCATGGAGGAGATCCGCGGCCCGGCGGGCCGCACCATGTGGGACAAGCTCGGCAATGTGAACGAGGCGGTCCTCGCGAACTATCTCAAGAACGAGTACCCGCAGACGGTCGCCGTCGTGCTCTCCAAGGTGAAGTCCGACCACGCGGCCCGGGTGCTCGCCGCCCTGCCCGAAGACTTCGCCCTCGAATGCGTGACCCGCATGCTCCGGATGGAGCCGGTGCAGCGCGAAATTCTCGACAAGATCGAACAGACCCTGCGCACGGAGTTCATGTCCAATCTTGCGCGGACCTCCAAGCGCGACAGCCATGAGATGATGGCGGACATCTTCAACGCCTTCGACCGCCAGACCGAAGCGCGTTTCCTGACCGCCCTGGAGGAACGCAACCGCGAAAGCGCCGAGCGCATCCGCGCCCTGATGTTCGTTTTCGAGGATCTTTCCAAGCTCGACCCGGGCGGCGTCCAGACGCTGCTCCGCAATGTCGAGAAGGACCAGCTCGCCCTCGCCCTCAAGGGCGCCTCGGACTCTCTGCGCGAGATGTTCTTCTCCAACATGTCCGAGCGCGCCGCGAAGATCATGCGCGAGGACATGGAAAGCATGGGCCCGGTGCGGCTTCGCGACGTGGACCAGGCTCAGATGGCGATGGTCCAGGTCGCCAAGGACCTCGCCGCGAAGGGCGAGATCATGCTGGCCGGCGCCGGCGGCGACGACGAGTTGATCTACTGATGGACCGTTTCTCGCCCCTTCTCCTCGACCCGCGCCCGTTCCGAAGGAGGCTCGCATGACCTCCCACCAGAAGTTCGGTTTCGACACCGTTTTCGACAGCGTCGGCCAGACCCATGAGCCGCCGCGCCCCAAGCGCCTGTTCCCCGCCGATGAGGTCGAGGCGATCCGCGCCCACGCCTTCGCCGAAGGTGAGCGCCAGGGCCTCGCCTCCATGGCCGCCCTGGAGGCCCAGGCGCTCTCCCAGATCGCCGCGGCGATCGGTCAGGCGCTGCCGCGGCTCGCCGGCGTCGCGCACGAGCATCGCGAAGGTTCAGCCGAACTGGCCCTCGCCTGTGGCCGCGCGATCGCCGACGCCGCGCTCGAGGCGTTTCCCCTCGCCCCCATCCGCGCCGCCCTGGAGAGCCTCGCCCGCGAGATCGAGGCTTCGCCCCGTCTGGTGGTGAACGTCTCCCCCGCCTTGGCGGAAGGCCTGCAGGCCAAGCTCGAAGAAACCGCGCAGGCGATCGGCTATTCCGGCGCGATCCAGGTGCGGCCTGCGGGTGCCGGGCCGGCGGCCTTCACCCTCGATTTTGGCGACGGGACGGCGACGTTCGATCCCGCCGCCGCCGCCGAACGCGTCGCCCAGGCCCTGCGCGCGGCCCTCGCCGCCGAGGGTCTGCACGCCGAACCTCTCATCCCCGGAAGCGAAAGCTGACCGCCATGTCCGACAACGACCTCAAGCTGGACGAATTCGCCCCCTCCGGCCCGATGGAGATCGGGACCGAGATCGAGGAGAAGACCGCTACGGATCTGGCGCCGGTTTTCGATGTTCCGGTCTCGATCTCGGCCGTGCTCGGTCGGGCCACCATGTCGGTGGCGCAGCTCCTGCAGTTGCAGTCCGGCAGCATTCTCGACCTCGACCGCAAGGTCGGAGAGGCCATCGACATCTATGTGAACAACCGCCTGGTCGCTCGCGGCGAGGTCGTCATCGTCGACGATCGCCTGGGTGTCACCATGACCGAAATCATCAAGGACGGCGACGCCCAGGGCTGATCAGCCCCGATGCGTCTGTAGGAGAAGTAGCTATGCGGCTTTTGGTCGTCGGAAAACTGAACGGGCAGCTCGCCAGCGCGGTGAAGATGGCGATGACGGCTGGCGCCAAGGTCAGCCATGTGGAAACCGCCGAGGCCGCCACCCACGCCCTGCGCGCAGGCCAGGGCGCCGACCTGCTGCTGGTTGACTACGACCTCGACATCGCCGGGCTGATCGCCGCCAACGAGGCCGAGCGGATCCGGGTTCCGGTGGTCGCTTGCGGCGTCGACGCCGACGCCCGCAAGGCGGCCAACGCCATCCGCGCCGGCGCGAAGGAATTCATCCCGCTGCCGCCGGACGCCGAGATGATCGCCGCCGTGCTCTCGGCGGTTTCGGACGACGACCGCCCCATGGTCGTGCGCGATCCGGGCATGCAGGCGGTGATCGGCCTGGCCGACCAGGTCGCCCCTTCGGACGCCTCCATCCTCATCACTGGCGAGAGCGGTTCCGGCAAGGAGGTCATCGCCCGCTACGTGCATCAGAAGTCGCGGCGCGCCAGCCGGCCTTTCATCTCCGTCAACTGCGCCGCCATCCCGGAAAACCTGCTGGAGAGCGAGCTCTTCGGGCACGAGAAGGGCGCCTTCACCGGCGCGGTCGCGCGGCGGGTCGGCAAGTTCGAAGAGGCCAACGGCGGCACCCTGTTGCTCGACGAAATCTCCGAAATGGACGCCAGGCTGCAGGCCAAGCTGCTGCGGGCCATCCAGGAGCGCGAGATCGACCGGGTCGGCGGCTCCAAGCCGGTGAAGGTGGACATCCGCATCCTCGCCACCTCCAACCGCGACCTCGCCCAGGCGGTCAAGGAAGGCGCGTTCCGCGAGGACCTGCTCTACCGCCTCAACGTCGTCAACCTCCGTCTGCCGCCCCTGCGCGAGCGGCCCGGCGACGTCGTGGCCCTGGCCGAGTTCTTCATCCGCAAGTACGCCAAGGCCAATGGCACGCCCGAGCGGCCGCTTTCGGCCGAGGCCAAGCGCCGCCTGGTGGCGCATCGCTGGCCGGGCAATGTCCGCGAACTCGAGAACGCCATGCACCGAGCGGTTCTGCTGGCCACCGGTCCGGAGATCGAGGAAGGCGCGATCCGCCTGCCCGACGGTCAGCCGCTCGCCGCCCCGGACCCGGCCGCGCGCGCCGCCCAGGCCGCCGCCGACACGGCCGAGGCGGTCACCCGCAGCTTCGTGGGCCAGACGGTCGCCGACATGGAGCAGCGGCTCATCCTCGACACGCTGCAGCATTGCCTCGGTAACCGCACCCATGCCGCGAACATCCTCGGCATCTCGATCCGTACCCTCCGGAACAAGCTGAAGGAGTATTCGGAAGCCGGCGTCGCCGTGCCGGCCCCGCAGATGGGCGCCAGCGCCGCCTAGTCACGAGACTCGAAGATGACGGACACGACGCTCTCATCCTCGCAGCGCCCGACCGCCCGCGACGTCGCAGGGTGGCTGATGAAGGGCGAGGTCGCCCTGGCGCTGGGCGTGATCGGCATCGTCGTCCTGCTGATCCTGCCGATCCCGCCATTCATGCTGGATCTGCTGCTGGCGGTGTCGATCACCTCGTCAGTCTTGATCCTGATGACCTCGCTGCTGATCAAGAAGCCGCTCGAGTTCACCGCCTTCCCCACGGTGCTCCTGGTCACCACGCTCTTCCGCCTCGGCCTCAACGTCGCTTCGACGCGCCTGATCCTCGGCCACGGTCATGAGGGCGCTCACGGCGCCGGCAAGATCATCGAAGGCTTCGGCAAGCTGATGATGGGCGGCAACTACGTCATCGGCGTCATCGTCTTCGCCATCCTGGTGATCGTGAACTTCGTCGTCATCACCAAGGGTTCGGGGCGAATCGCCGAAGTCTCCGCCCGTTTCACCCTGGACTCGATGCCCGGCAAGCAGATGGCCATCGACGCCGATCTCTCGGCCGGCCTGATCGACGAGACCGAGGCCAAGACCCGCCGGAAGGAACTGGAGCAGGAGAGCACCTTCTTCGGGGCCATGGACGGCGCCAGCAAGTTCGTCCGCGGCGACGCGATCGCCGGCCTGATCATTGTCGCG
>Ga0180217_1005028_pt1 | contig 10188 bp, 10 predicted proteins | sample eDN3rd37CBELigOP_FD_128521 | JGI IMG/M metagenome (GOLD analysis project Ga0180217, IMG submission 128521) | Enriched Organic Plus compost microbial communities from Emeryville, California, USA - eDNA 3rd pass 37_C BE-Lig OP (version 2) (version 2) ... | reverse complement strand
GGCGAACTGTGGTGCGCGACGCCGACTCCCGCGTTCCTGGCAACGCGCGTTGTCAGATATAGCCCACGATCGGGGGCGCCCGTGGCGAAATCGCCATCCGTGCATGTCAGGATTGGGTCATGACTATCGGAACACTTGTTCTGCTCCGCCACGGCGAGAGCGAATGGAATGCGATGAACCTGTTCACCGGCTGGGTGGACGTGCATCTGACGGACAAGGGGATCGCCGAGGGTAAGCGGGCCGGTGCCCTCCTCGCCGAGCACAACGTGCTTCCCGACGTCTCCTACACCTCCCTGCTGCGCCGCGCGATCAGCACCGCCAACTTCGCGCTCGACGCCGCCGACCGGCACTGGATCCCCGTCATCCGCGACTGGCGTCTCAACGAGCGCCACTACGGTGCGCTCCAGGGCAAGAACAAGTCCGAGATCAAGGACGAGTTCGGCGAGGAGCAGTTCATGCTGTGGCGTCGTAGCTACGACACCCCGCCGCCGCCGATCGAGCCGGGTTCGAAGTACAGCCAGGACGCCGATCCGCGCTACGCCGACATCGACGAGGTCCCCCTCACCGAGTGCCTCAAGGACGTCGTCACCCGCCTCGTTCCGTACTGGGAGTCGACGATCTCCCAGGATCTGCTCGCGGGCAAGACCGTGCTGGTCACCGCACACGGCAACTCGCTGCGCGCGCTCGTCAAGCACCTCGACGGGATCTCCGACGACGACATCGCCGGCCTCAACATCCCGACGGGCATTCCGCTTCGCTACGACCTCGACGAGAACCTGCGCCCGCTGAACCCGGGTGGCACCTATCTCGACCCCGAGGCCGCGGCTGCCGGTGCGGCAGCGGTCGCCAACCAGGGCGCCAAGTAACAGCTCTTCGGTACCGAACCGACCCCGTCTCCGATCGGTGACGGGGTCGGTTCGTTCGTGCAGGTGCCGGGCGAACAATCGGTGAACAACACTCCAACAACCGAAAAATGCGGTGTGACGTGCGGGGAATGCCGTCGACCCGGTGTCCGGTGGGGTACCGGTGTCATTACGATTCGAAGTGTGAGTGTTACGCAGGCCGTGTTGCTGGCCGTGGTCGCAGCGGTCCTCGGCGGGATCGTCACCGTCGCCGTCGGGAGGCTGGTGCAGCGCCGGGCCCACGGTAGCGACGAAGCCGACCTCACGATGTTCGACGTGCTCGACCGGGTCGTCCACGGGGCGTCGACCGGGATCGCGGTGGTCGACAAGTTCCACGACGTCGTCCTGTCGAACCCGCGCGCCGAGGAACTCGGACTCGTCCGCAACCGGCAGATCGACGACCGTGCCTGGGTGGCCGCCTGCCGCGTGCTCGAGACGAGGAATTCGATAGAAATCGACCTGGGTGCGAAGGCCTTGCTCGGCCGCGAACCCGTCGCGGTGCGCTGCACCGTCCGGCCGCTGCTCGACCGCGACCCGCGTTTCGTCGTGCTCTACGCCTTCGACGACTCCGAGCACGTCCGCATGGAGGCCACACGGCGCGATTTCGTGGCCAACATCAGCCACGAACTCAAGACCCCCGTCGGTGCGATGGCATTGCTCGCGGAGGCATTGCTCGAATCCGTCGACGATCCCGACACCGTCCGCCACTTCGGCGAACGGGTCCAGCGCGAGGCGACGCGCCTCGGCAACATGGTGACCGAACTGATCGCACTCTCGAAGCTCCAGGGCGCCGAGAAGCTGCCCGATCTCGAGGTCGTGGACGTCGACGCCGTCGTCGAGGAGGCCCTCGACCGCACGCGCCTGACCGCCGAGAACGCCTCGATCACCATCAGCACCGACCGGCCGAGCGGTCTCGAGATCCTCGGCGACCGAACGCTGCTCGTCAGCGCCCTCACCAACCTCATCGAGAACGCGATCGCCTACTCGCCGGCCGGCTCACCGGTGACGATCAGCAGGTCGCTGCGCGAGGGCAAGGTCGCGATGGCCGTCACCGACCGGGGGATCGGTATCGCGAAGGAGGACCAGGAACGGGTCTTCGAGCGTTTCTTCCGCGTCGACAAGGCCCGGTCGCGGGCCACCGGAGGCACCGGCCTCGGCCTGGCCATCGTCAAGCACGTCGCCGCGAACCATCACGGCGAGATCACCCTGTGGAGCAAGCCCGGTACCGGCTCCACCTTCACCCTTCTCGTCCCGGCCCACCTCGAGGACGCCGACGACGACGAGGACGACACCGCCGGCCGCACCGAGAAGGCGGTCGGATCGTGACACAGACCCCCACCCGGGTTCCCGGGCGGACGGACACCGAGAAACAGACGGAGGACCAGCTCGTGACGCGTGTGCTGATCGTCGAGGACGAGGAATCGTTGGCGGATCCGCTCGCCTTCCTGCTGCGCAAGGAGGGGTTCGAGACGACCATCGCCGGCGACGGCCCGTCGGCCCTCGCCGAGTTCGACCGGAAGGGTGCCGACATCGTCCTGCTCGATCTGATGCTCCCCGGAATGAGCGGCACCGACGTGTGCAAGCAACTGCGGACCCGCTCGGGTGTGCCGGTCATCATGGTTACCGCCCGCGACAGCGAGATCGACAAGGTCGTCGGGCTCGAACTCGGCGCCGACGACTACGTCACCAAGCCGTACTCGGCGCGCGAGCTCATCGCCCGGATCCGCGCGGTGCTGCGGCGCGGATCCGACACCGAGAGCGAGGCGGCGGCGGACGACGGACTGCTCGAGGCCGGGCCCGTGCGGATGGACGTCGACCGTCACGTCGTGCATGTCAACGGCGAGCCGATTGCCATGCCGCTCAAGGAATTCGACCTGCTCGAATATCTCCTGCGGAACTCCGGGCGGGTGCTCACCCGCGGACAGCTCATCGACCGGGTGTGGGGCGCCGACTACGTCGGCGACACCAAGACCCTCGACGTCCACGTCAAGCGACTGCGCTCGAAGATCGAGGAGGACCCGGCCAAGCCGCGCCACCTCGTGACGGTGCGCGGCCTGGGTTACAAGCTCGAAGCCTGATCGGAACCGGCAGCCGAGTGCGCCTGTGCTGCCGACGTCGCGGGATGGATCGCGATCAGACCCAGTCCCTGGCGTCGCCGGCACAGGCGCGCGAGCTCGTCGTAGGCCGCCGCACCGAGGAGTTCGGTGAGTTCGGGGGCGTACGACTGCCAGACCGGGCGCTCGCCGACGTGAGCGTCGGGGGAGCCGGAGCAGTACCAGTCGAGATCGTGGCCACCCTCACCCCAGCCGCGCCGGTCGTACTCGGTGATGACCGTGCGCAGGATCTCGGTGCCGTCGGGACGCTCCACCCAGTCCTGGGTGCGGCGGATCGGGAGCTGCCAGCACACGTCGGGCTTCATCTCCAGCGGTTCGATGCCGCGTCGCAACGCCATGGTGTGGAGGGCGCAGCCCTGGCCGCCCTCGAATCCGGGACGGTTGAGGAAGATGCACGCACCCTTGTAGCGGCGGGTGCGCAGGGCGGGCTCGTCGTCGATCTCGTCCTCTTCGAGGTAGCCCTTCTTGCCCAGGCCCTTGTCCATGAACTGCCAATCGGCCGGCGTGAGGTGTTTCACTGCCTTCGCCAGCTTCTTGCGATCGTCGTCGTCGGACAGGAACGCGCCGTGCGAGCAGCACCCGTCGTCGGGGCGCTCGGCGATGATGCCCTGGCACGCCGGAGTGCCGAACACGCAGGTCCACCGCGAGAGCAGCCATGTCATGTCTGCGGCGATGACGTGTTCGTCGTTGTCGGGGTCGGTGAACTCCACCCACTCCCGAGGAAAGTCCAGAGGGACTTCGGGGGCCGGGTCGAGTTTGTGTGGGGCATGGGACATACCTGCTGTCACAGGTCCCGACGGTAGACCCAGTACCGTATTGATGTGCGCTTAGGGGTACTCGACGTCGGAAGCAACACCGTTCACCTGTTGGTGGTGGACGCCCATCGTGGTGGGCACCCCACGCCGATGAGTTCGACGAAGGCCACGCTGCGGCTGTCCGAGAACATGGACGACAACGGCGACATCACCTCCAAGGGCGCCGATCGGCTCGTCGAGACCACTGCCGAGTTCGCCAGTATCGCCCGCACCTCTGGATGCGGCGAGCTCATGGCGTTCGCGACGTCCGCGGTGCGCGACGCCGGCAACTCCGAGACCGTCCTCGATCGGGTGCGCCGGGAGGCCGGGGTGTCGCTGGACGTGCTCTCCGGTGAGGACGAGGCGCGGCTGACCTTCCTGGCCGTGCGCCGCTGGTACGGCTGGAGCGCCGGGAACATCCTCGACCTCGACATCGGCGGTGGTTCGCTCGAGCTCACCTTCGGTGGCGACGAGGACCCCGAGATCGCCTACTCCCTCCAGCTCGGTGCGGGACGGCTCACCCGCGACTGGTTCCGCGAGGACCCGCCCGGCAAGCGCCGGATCTCCGCGCTGCGCGACTGGCTCGACGCCGAACTCGCCGAACCGGCGAAGGTGCTGCGCAGCGCGGGCGACCCCGACCTGTGTGTGGGTACCTCCAAGACCTTCCGGACCCTGGCCCGCCTGACCGGCGCGGCCCCCTCCTCGGCCGGCCTGCGGGTACAACGGACTCTGACGGCGAGCGGACTGCGTCAGCTCATCGCCTTCATCTCCCGGATGACCACGGCCGACCGGGCGGAACTCGAAGGCGTCAGCTCGGATCGGTCCGAGCAACTCGTCGCCGGCGCCCTCGTCGCGGAGGCGAGCATGCGTGCCCTCGGGGTGGAGACGCTGCAGATCTGCCCGTGGGCGTTGCGCGAAGGCCTGATTCTTCGGAAGCTCGATACGGATATGGGTGGCGAACTGGTGGTGGCAACCGGATGAGCGAGAATCGCAGCAACGACACGGGGCAGATCTCCGTGGCCGAGCTGTTGGCGCGTAACGGCCAGAAGGTGGGAACGCGGGCCGGGGGACGACGCCGACGAGGCGCGAGCGGCGGCATCTCCGTCGCCGAACTGACGGGTGAGATCCCGATCACCCGCGCAGACAGCAAGGTCGAGCGGCACACCGCGACCGATGCGGAAAGCGCTGCCGGGCAGGCGGATTCGTCGACCTCGACGGCTGCTGTCGAGGCGGAGACCCCGCCGAAGGCCGTCCCGGCGCCACGCAAGGTCGAGACCCCGAAGCTCGAGACGCCGAAGGCGGCGACCTTCGCGCTGTCCGACATCGAGAAGACCACCGTGACCCCGCGGGTCGCCGTCGAGACGAAGACGCCGCCGGTGAAGACCGGAACGAGCACGCCTGCCGTCACGAAGACGCCGCCTGCCGCGAAAACGCCACCCACTGCGAAGACACCGTCCGGCCCGGCGTCGAAGGTGCCCACAGCCGCGGACGCAGTGTCGAAGACGGACACGGTGTCGAAGACGGATGCAGTCTCGAAGACGGCCGCATCGACGGAGGCAGCGTCCAAGGCGGCGCCGCCCAAGATCGAGTCGCCGACCGAGGTCATCCGTCCCGAGGCGCTTCCCCGGCGCGCGCGGGCGCATCTCGGAGCGGCCGCGCCCGGCTCGCAGTCCGGTGAGGGAGCAGCGGTCGCCGACAAGAAGGCGGACAAGAAGTCCGAGAAGGCGAGCGCCCCGGCGGTGTCGGTGCGCAAGGCCGACGTCGCCGAACCGCGACTGCTCTCCGGCCCGGCCAGCGACCTGCAGGGCACCGGCTCCGGCGCCGAGGACTCGACCGACACCATCGGTGCCGCGGACACCGGGTCCGACGCCTCCGAGAAGGCGGCATCGTCGCGGTCGCGGAAGTCGCGCGGCAAGGGCGGGAAGGCAGCGGCCGACGCCGCCGACGATTCGGCACGGAAGAGTGTGGACGACGACGAGTCCGCCGACGCGGAGCAGGGCAGCGGCCTCAAGCAGTGGGCGTTGCTGATCGGCGAGAGTGTCGCCGCGATCGTCGCGGGCGGATTGCTCTTCAAGGGATTCGAACGATTGTGGGATCTCCTGCCGTGGGTCGCCTTCGCGCTCGCGCTGCTGGTGATCGTGGGCCTGGTCGCACTGGTGCGTGTGCTGCGGCGCACCGACGACATCACGAGTCAGCTCATCGCGCTCGCGGTGGGAGCATTCGTGGCCTTCGGGCCGCTGTTGTTCCTGCTGCCCGGGTGAGCCGATGCCGACCGCGCAGGGAATCCGGGTAGGGTTGTCCACCGCTTCGGTCTATCCGGAGAACACCGAAGCGGCGTTCCGCTTCGCCGCCGATCTCGGTTTCGACGGGGTCGAGCTGATGGTGTGGGCCGAACCGGTGAGCCAGGACCCCACCTCGGTGGAGCGTCTGGTCCGCGAGTACGGCGTGCCGGTGCTCGCCGTGCATGTGCCGTGCCTGCTGATCTCGCAGCGCGTGTGGGGATCCGATCCCGCCGCCAAGCTCGACCGTTCGGTGCGTGTCGCCGAGATCCTCGGTGCGGAGACCGTCGTGGTCCATCCGCCCTTCCGGTGGCAGCGTCGCTATGCGGAGGGATTCTCCGACCAGGTCGCAGCACTCGAGGCAGACAGCCACGTGGTGGTCGCGGTCGAGAACATGTACCCGATGAGAGCCGATGTCGTCTTCGGCGGTCGTGATCGCGGCGCCGAACGTCTGCGTCGGCGCGGGCCGGGCCGCGCGGTCTCGGCCTACAGCCCGTCGCTCGACCCCACCGACACCGGCTTCGCGCACTACACGCTCGACCTGTCTCACACCGCGACTGCGGGGGCCGACGCCCTCGCGCTCGCGGATCGGATGGGGGAGGGGCTCACCCACCTCCATCTCGCCGACGGCCGGGGCTCCTCGCTCGACGAGCACCTCGTCCCGGGAACGGGCACGCAGCCGTGTGCGGATGTCTGCCGCCGGCTCGCCGAGAGCGATTTCGGCGGTCACGTGGTCCTCGAGATCAGCACTCAGAGTGCACGGACGCGTGCGGAGCGCGCCGGGATGCTGGCGCGTTCGCTGGCCTTCGCGCGCACGCACCTGGATCGCTCGGCGACGCGCGCGATCACCGCCGGCCCCGAGAGTCCCCGGCACACGGACATCGCGCGCGTCCCCGCCTCAGAGGCCGGCGATTCCGGCGGCGAGCACGGCGACGCCTGAGATCAGCACGCCCGCGGTGAGGGAGGCGGCGCCGAGCCACACCGCCGCGAACATCCGGCCGGGCCGGGCCGGATCGGGCCCGAGCACCGACAGGAAGAAGCCCGCCGGGATCAGGATCGCGGCGACGAGCACAGCGATGGCACCGCCCGCGGACCAGCCGGGTGATGCGCCCACGACGTGCGTGAGAACGGCGATGAGCAGCCCCAGCGTGACGAGTACGCCCGCGTGGGCATGACCCGCACGGAAGAACGCCTTCTGCAGGTCGTTGGTGGGTACGCCGCCTGCGGCGACGCGTAGCAGGAAGGCGCCTCCGAAGGCGATGCCTGCGACGGTGAGCACGGTGCTCCCGAGAACGATGGTCAAGAGCGGATGCATGAGGCCTCCTCGGCCGGGACTCCAATATTGGATAGTTTCACTATCCAATATTGGATAGTTGTAGTATCCGATGTCAAGGGATGGAGGTGAACCGTGCGGATCTCGGAACTCGCCGAGCGCTGCGGCGTACCGCTGCCGACGGTGAAGTACTACCTGCGCGAAGGACTGCTCATGCCGGGCGTGGCGACGAGCGTCACCTCGGCGACCTACGACGACCGGCACGTCCGCCGCCTGGGTCTGGTCCGCGCTCTCGCCGCACAGGGCCTGCCCCTCGAGAAGATCAAGACCGTCGTGGATCTCGTCGACAACCCGCGCGACGACCTGTTCGTCGAACTCGGCCACGCCATCGCCGCGCTGCCGCCCTACGTCGAGGACTCGGCCGGTCCCGACTATCCCCGCGCCCGCCGCCTGCTCGAGCGCCTCGGCCAGATCTACGACCCGCGGTTCGCGGCCGTGGCGCAACTCGAACATGCGCTCGCAGCCCTCGAGGCCGCCGGCCTGCGGATGGACGACCGCCGGATCGACGCCTACGGCCGGCACGTCCGCGCCATCGCCGAAGTCGACCTCGAGTTGCTGCCGACGCACTCCCGGGAGGCCACCGTGGAAGCGGCCGTGCTCGGGACGGCCCTGTACGAACCGGTCCTCACGGCCATGCGCCGACTGGCCCACCAGCATCTCGCCGCCCGCGTGTTCGGGTCCGGTGAATCTCCCACGACCGGCGCCGATCAGGCCCCGAACGACGACCAGGAGCAGCAATGACTCTCACCGACCAGCCCTTCCTCGACCTGACCTCGGTCACCCGGGTGCCGGGGGAGCACCCCGACGGCACCTCTGCCTGGCAGGCGCACATCGATCCGGTGTGGACCATCGGACCCAAGGTGCACGGCGGATGCATGCTCGCGGTCTGCGCGTCCGCAGCACGCAGGTCGGTGCTCGACGCCGGTGTCGACCCGCTCACCCAGCCCCTGGCCGTGAGCGCCTCGTTCGTCGCCGCGCCCGATCCCGGCGACGTCGAGCTCACCACCGTCCTGCGCAAGCAGGGCAAGCAGATCGGTCTCGTGGACGTCGAACTGTCCCAGGCCGGACGCGTAGCGGTGCGGGCGAGTGTCACCCTCGGCGCCCCGGACACCGGAGAGCCCTTCCACACCGTGCCGCACCGCGCGACCACCATGCCCGCCGACCCGCCGGCCGAGTCGGTGCTCGTCACCCCCGAGCACCCCATGGGGCAGATCGTGAAGTTCGCCGCAACCTCCCGGCTCCGGATCGACTCCTCGACCGCACGCTTCCTCGACGGGCAACAGGGCGAACCACTCGTGTCGATGTGGACGCGGCCGTCGCCGGGCGACGAGGCGGACGTCGACACCTCGGTGCTGTTCGCGCTCATGTGCGGCGACGTCTCGGCTCCCGTCGCGATGAACCTCGGCCGCTTCGGCTGGGCGCCGACGGTGCAGCTCACCGCGTACCTGCGGCGGGTGCCGGCTCCGGGATGGCTGCGTGTCATCGCCGAGAGCAGCGTCCTCGGCAACACCTGGTTCGAGGAGGACCACACCGTCGTCGACTCGACCGGCCAGGTCGTCGTGCAGTCGCGTCAGCTGGCCATGATGCCCCGCTGACACACCCCACTGTGGTGTAGGCCGCACGGGCGGTCGTGGCAGGCTGTCCCCATGACGAGAATCGCAGTGATCGGTGGCGGCAGGATCGGCGAGGCGCTGGTCTCGGGCCTGCTGAAGAACGGCTTCGCGACCAAGGACCTCGTGGTCGCCGAGAAGTTCGAGGAACGACGCAAAGAACTGTCGCGGACCTACTCGATCCGGGTCACCGACAGCACCTCCGACGCCGCGGAAGGCGCCGATGTGGTGGTCGTGGCCGTCAAGCCCAACGACGTGGACGTCGTCGTCACCGCCCTCGCGGCGGTCGACGCCGGGAACGACGACGAGCAGATCCTGGTGTCGCTGGCCGCAGGCATCCCGACGGTCCGTTACGAGACCAAGCTCCCGGCGGGCTTCCCCGTCGTGCGCGTGATGCCGAACACCCCGATGCTCGTCGGGGAGGGCGCGAGCGTGCTGTCCGCCGGTCGGTACGTCAAGCAGCAGCACCTCGACACGGTCCGCGAGATCCTCGCGAGCGTGGGAACGGTCTCGGTGGTCCCTGAGTCGCAGATCGACGCGGTCACCGCGGTCTCCGGATCCGGACCGGCCTACTTCTTCCTCGTCGCGGAAGCGATGATCGACGCCGGTGTCTCGCTCGGCCTGACGCGGGCTGTGGCCACCGATCTGGTGGTGCAGACGATGACCGGCTCTGCCGCGATGCTCGCGCGTTCGGGGGACAACGCCGCCGATCTGCGCGCCGCGGTCACCTCGCCGGGGGGCACCACGGCGGCTGCGGTCCGCGAACTCGAGCGTGGAGGACTGCGTACGGCCTTCTACGAGGCGCTCGACGCCGCGAAGCGTCGCTCCGCGCAACTCGGTGCGGGATCGGATCAGCCGTCGCCCGCGGCCCGGGAGGGACTCTCCGGAACCGCCTGACAGGCGCCCTACCCGGGGCCCCGACAGGTCCCTCCGGAGAACGCGGACAGGCGCATCTGCGGAACGCTGACAGACGTCCCTGCGGGGCGTAGCGTGGCGACGAACAGCCGCCCGCCGGAAATTCCCCAGCTGCATCGTCGCACAGGAACCATTCGTCACGCTAAGCTCGAATCAGCACGTGCGTGTCTGTTCCGCCGGAGGGGAAGCCGGCGGCGCGGGCGTGCCGGAGGTGTGTAATGGTTTCAGGAAACACGCCGTC
>Ga0180217_1005027_pt1 | contig 10191 bp, 9 predicted proteins | sample eDN3rd37CBELigOP_FD_128521 | JGI IMG/M metagenome (GOLD analysis project Ga0180217, IMG submission 128521) | Enriched Organic Plus compost microbial communities from Emeryville, California, USA - eDNA 3rd pass 37_C BE-Lig OP (version 2) (version 2) ... | reverse complement strand
TTCATCTCGCTCGTGAAGGACACCTCGCTCGCCTCGCTGATCCTCGTGACCGAGCTCTTCCGCCGCGCGCAGAACATCGCCGCCTTCACGTACGAGTTCATGATCGTCTACCTCGAGGCGGCCTTCATCTACTGGATCTTCTGCCTCGTGCTGTCGACGGGGCAGAGCGCGCTCGAGAGGAGGCTCGACCGCTATGTCGCCCACTGACGTGCCGGGGGCTGACGCGCTGGCCCCGCCCACCGCGGCCGACGACCTGCCCCTGCTCACCGTGACCGGCCTCGAGAAGAGCTTCGGCGCGAACCGCGTGCTCGACGGGGTGGACTTCGAGGTGCGCCGCGGCGAGGTCGTCGTGCTGATCGGCCCGAGCGGCTCGGGCAAGACGACGGTGCTGCGCTCGCTGAACGGCCTGGAGATCCCGGATGCCGGGGTTGTCGCCTTCGACGGCGGGCCGGTGATCGACTTCTCGCAGCGCCTGTCGAAGAAGGACCGCCTCGCCCTGCGCGACCGGTCGGCGATGGTGTTCCAGCACCACAACCTGTTCCCGCACCGCACCGTGCTGCAGAACGTGATCGAGGGGCCGATCCACGCCCACGGCGTGCCCAAGGCCGAGGCGATCGCGCGCGCCGAGGCGCTGCTCGACCGCGTCGGGCTCACCGACAAGCGCGACGCCTACCCGTTCCAGCTCTCGGGCGGACAGCAGCAGCGCGTCGGCATCGTGCGCGCGCTCGCGCTGCAGCCGGCACTGCTCCTCTTCGACGAGCCGACGAGCGCGCTCGACCCCGAGCTCGTGGGCGAGGTGCTCGTCGTGCTGAAGGAGCTCGCCGACGAGGGCTGGACGATGGTCATCGTCACGCACGAGCTGGGCTTCGCCCGCCAGGTCGCCGACGAGGTGCTCTTCTTCGACAACGGCGCGATCGTCGAGCGCGGCGCCCCGAAGGACCTCTTCACCAACCCGCAGAACGAGCGCACGCGCCGCTTCGTGGACCGCATCCTCCGTCCTCTCGACGACTGACGCCCTCGATTCCGTGCGCGCGGTGAGGGATGCCGGGGCTCACGCCGTCGGCAGAACCTCGAAGGTGCGGTCGCCGGCGGGCTCGGCATCCGTCACCATCGCCGTCTCGACGAACGAGCCGGGCGGGCCCTGCGCCATCCACGCGAGCATCTCGTCGACCTGCGCGGGCGTGCCCTCGACCTCGGCCTCGACGCTGCCGTCGCGGAGGTTGCGCACCCAGCCGGTGACGCCGGCCTCGCGCGCGACCATCCGCATCGCGTAGCGGTAGCCGACACCCTGCACCCGGCCCCGGACCATCACGTGCACGCGCCTCATGCCTCCATCGTGCCGCGGTGCGCAGCGCACGGCGACCTGCGGCGGTCAGTGGGGGAGCACGAGGCTCACGCCGATCGCGATCATCACGACGGCGATGATGCCGTCGAGGATGCGCCACGCGTGCGGCGTCGCGAGCCAGCGGCTGAGGAGCCGGGCGCCGAACGCGAGGCCGAAGAACCATACGACGCTCGCCGTCGCGGCCCCGAGCGCGAACGGCCAGCGTCCGTCGCCGTGGGTGTTCGCGACGGTGCCGAGCAGGAACACGGTGTCGAGGTAGACGTGCGGGTTGAGCCACGTCAGCGCGAGGCACGTCAGCAGCACCGGCAGGAGGCGCGTCCGCGTGGCGACGGCGGTGCCCCCCGCCGGACCGCCCGCTCCGCCCGGCGCCTCGGTCGCGGTGGTGAGGCCCTGGCCCGACGGACGCCAGGCACGCCGCGCGGCCAGCAGACCGTACACGACGAGGAAGGCCGCGCCCGCCCAGCGGACCGCGTCGATGAGCCACGGGACCGCCTGCAGCACGAGCCCGATGCCCGAGACGCCGAGCACGATGAGCACGGCATCCGACACCGCGCACACCGCGGCGACGGCGAACACGTGCTCGCGTCGCAGGCCCTGCCGCAGCACGAACAGGTTCTGGGCGCCGATCGCGACGATGAGCGACAGGCCGAGGCCGAGGCCGGCGAGCAGGGGAGTGACCACGCTTCGACGCTAGGGGTGGGCAGAGCTACAGTCCAACTCATGATTCTTCAGTACATTAAGCAGCACTGATGTCGCGCATTCCGTTCGAGCTCGCCGAGACCCTCGCCGCCGTCGTGGACGAGGGGACGCTCGACGCCGCCGCGCGCCGCCTGCACATCACGCCGTCGGCGGTGAGCCAGCGCATCAAGGCGCTCGAGGAGCAGCTCGGCCGCGTCGTGCTGGTGCGATCCAAGCCGGTGCGGGCGACGGATGCCGGCACCGCGGTGATCCGGCTCGCCCGGCAGGCCGCGCTGCTCGAGCACGACACGCTCGCGGCCCTCGGCGAGGATCCGGCCGACGGCGGTCGCACCAGCGTGCCGCTCGCCGTGAACGCCGACTCCCTGGCGACGTGGTTCCTCGCGCCGCTCGCACGCCTGTCGGCGCAGCATCCCGTCGTCTTCGATCTGCATCGCGACGACCAGGACTTCACCGCCGGGCTGCTCGAGTCCGGCACCGTCATGGGCGCCGTCACGTCGCGCGCGACGCCGGTCGCGGGATGCCGCGTGTCGGTGCTCGGCGCGATGCGCTACGAGGCCGTCGCCACACCGGAGTTCGTCTCCCGCTGGCTCGACGCGCCGCTCACCGAGGCGCTCGTCGCCGCGCCACTGGTGGACTTCGACCGGCGCGACGACATCCAGAGCGCGTGGCTCACGGCACAGGGGATCGAGCCCGCGCGCCCGCCGCGGCACTACGTGCCGGCATCCAACGACTTCGCGACGGCGGTGCGGCTCGGGCTCGGGTGGGCGATGCTGCCGCGGTTCCAGTCTCATGACGCGATCGAGCGCGGCGAGCTGGTGGTGCTCGGCGGCCCGCCGGTCGACGTCACGCTGCACTGGCAGCAGTGGAACCTGCGCTCGCCGCTGCTCGACGCGATCGCCGACGAGATCGTCGCCGAGGGGCGCCGCGTGCTGGCCCCCGTAGGCTGACCTCTGCCGCACGTAACGGCTGCCGTTTCCTGGTGTGGCGCCACAGGTTTCGCGCGCCCGACCAGGAAACAGCAGCCGTCAGCGTTCCGGCGGCCCGGCGTCAGTCGTCGCTGACGCGCAGGACGACCTTGCCGCGGGTGTGTCCGGTCTCGACCTCGCGGTGGGCGTCGGCGGCGTCGGCGAGGTCGAAGACGCTGTCGACGTAGACCTGCACGGCTCCGGAGTCGAGCAGGCGGGCGATGGTGGCCAGGGCGCCGCCGTCGGGGATCACCTTGTACGACGTCGCGCGGACTCCGGCCTCCCGAGCGGCCTCGGCGTAGTCGGGCCACGCGCCGGTCGGGACCATCGCGTAGAGGCCGCCCGGGCGCAGCACGCGCAGGGAGCGGGTGCCGGTGTCGTCGTGGACGTTGCCGACGAGGTCGATGACGACGTCGACGTCGTGCACGTGGTCCTCGAAGCGCATCGTCGTGTAGTCGATCACGACGGACGCGCCGAGCTCGCGCAGCCAGGCCGCGTTGCGTCCCGATGCGGTGGCGGTGACGTGCGCGCCGAAGTAGGCGGCGAACTGCACCGCGAAGTGCCCGACGCCGCCGCTGCCGGCGTGGATGAGGATGCGCTGGCCCTCGTGAGCCCGCGCGGTCTCGACGACGAGGCCCCACGCGGTCAGCGCCGCCAACGGCACGCCCGCCGCCTCGACGTGCGACAGCGCCGCGGGCTTGCGCGCGACCGACAGCGTCGGCACGACGGCGTACTCGGCGTACGTGCCGGGCGTGCGCGGGAACGAGGCCATGCCGAACACCGGCGTGCCGGGCGGCAGCGGGTGGGACTCGTACGGGCTCTTCACGACGACGCCGCTGAAGTCGTAGCCGAGGATGGCGGGGTACTGCCCGATCGCGCCCGAGACGCCGGCGCCGCCGCGGGTCTTCGCGTCGATGGGGTTCACGCCCGCGGCGATGACGCGCACAAGCAGCTCGCTCATGACGGGGGAGGGGACGGGGACCGATGCCGCACGCAGCGCCTCCGCATCGCCCGGGGCGTCGACGACGACGGCGCGCATCAGCTCCGGAGGCGGGCTCACCGCGATGGCGTCGGTCGCGGGGGAAGGTGCCGAACGCAGCGGTCGGAATCTCATGTGGTGCTCCTTCCCGTGCGTGCCGTCATCGGCAGCACCGTGCCTTGCGATGACTCCAGTCAACCCGATCAATGTCTCGACCGTGTTACGCGCACGCTAAGGGCCGCCTCGACCCGCGACCCGGCCCGCAATCCCGACGCCGCGCCGCGCGTGTCCGGTAGGCGGGGACTCAGCGGAAGCCGGCGGCGATGCCCTCGGGAGAGAGGGCGTACTCGACCGCCAGCATGCTGGCGCCGAGGACGGCCGCGCGCTCGGCGGTGACCGACTGCACGATCGAGAGGTGCTCGGTGCCGAGCGGGGTGGAGCGGGTGTAGACGATCTCGCGCACTCCGGCGATGAGATGCTCGCCCACGCGCGCCATCGAGCCGCCGATCGTGATCACCGACGGGTTCACCAGGCTCACGCACGCCGTGAGCACCTCGCCGATGTCGCGGCCGGCCTGCCGGACCGCCTGCACCGCCTCGACGCTGCCGCGCTTGACGAGGTCGACGACGTCGGAGCCGGAGGTCGCCTCGACGCCCTGCGTGCGCAGCGCCCGCGCGATCGCAGGGCCGGACGCGACCGCCTCGAGACAGCCGCGGTTGCCGCATCGGCACGCGACGTCGGCGGCGCGGGCGACCTGCACATGGCCGATGTCGCCGGCGACGCCCTGCGCGCCGCGCAGCAGCGCCCCGCCCGAGATGAGGCCCGCGCCGATGCCGGTCGCGACCTTGACGAACAACAGGTGGTCGACGCCCGGCCACGCGACCGAGCGCTCGCCGAGGGCCATGATGTTCACGTCGTTGTCGACGAGCACCGGCACGTCGAGATGCTGGCGCAGCCAGCCGGGGATGTCGAAGCGGTCCCATCCGGGCATGATCGGCGGGTTCACCGGCTGGCCCGTCGAGTGCTCGACCGGTCCGGGCACGCCGATGCCGACGGCGGCGACCTCGCGCCGATCGCGTCCGGTCTGCTCCACGAGCGCGGTCGCGCTCTCGACCAGCCACGTCAGCACGGGGATCGGTCCGAGGGCGATGTCGAGCGGCTCGGAGCGTTCGGCGAGCACGGTGCCGGCCAGGTCGGTGACCGCGACGGTCGCGTGCGACGCGCCGACGTCGGCCGCGATCACGACGCGGGCGCCGGGGTTGAGGGCGAACTGCGAGGGCGGCCGCCCGCCGGTCGAGACGCCGTCCGCGACGGGGGTGATGAGGCCCATCCGCATGAGCTGCTCGACCCGCGCCGCGACCGTGGAGCGGGCGAAGCCGGTGGACTTGGCCAGCTCGGCGCGCGTGCGGGGCACGCCGTCGCGCAGCAGCTGGAACAGCTGGTTGACGCCGCTCGCCGAAGTGGAATCGATGCTCATGTTGTCTGGGTTCAGGATAGCCGCCGCCGGATCGCTCGCCGTCACCGGGTGGGATGCGGACGGCGGTCGACGGAAGCGGAGCGGACGGGGCGGGGGGCGGCTGCGGGGCTCATGTCGCGCGCCCGGTCGGCTTGGCGAACCGCTGCTGCAGCAGCACCGCGACGACGATGATGACGCCCTTGACCACGGCCTGGATCGACGAGTTCAGGTTGTTCTGCACGAACACGTTGGTCAGGGTCGTGAAGATGAGGACGCCGAGGACGGTGCCCATGATGGTGCCCCGGCCGCCGACGAGCAGCGTGCCGCCGACGACGACCGCGGCGATCGCGTCGAGCTCGAGCAGCTGGCCGTGGGTCGAGGTTCCCGCCGTGGTGCGGCCGAGGATCATGACCGCGCCGATGCCGGCGCACAGCCCGGAGATGGCGTACAGCCACATGGTGTGCCGCTTGACGTTGATGCCCGCCAGGCGCGCGGCCTCGCGGTTGCCGCCGATGGCGACGGTGCGGCGGCCGAACGTGGTGCGGTTCAGCAGGATCCAGCCGATGACCGCGACGACCGCGAAGATCCAGATCAGCATGTCGACGCCGAGGATGTCGAGGTTGATGAAGCGGACGAAATCCCGGTCCTTGACCTGGAGCGTGCGGCGCTCGGCGAGGGTCTCGGCGAGACCGCGCGCCGCGATCAGCATGGCGAGGGTGGCCATGAAGGCGACGACCTTGCCGTAGGCGATCACGATGCCGTTGATCAGGCCGGCGGCGACGCCGACGAGGAGCGCGATCACGATCATGACGATCCAGTGGATCTGATCGGCGAGGTCCTGGATGACGGCGAGGGTCGCGACGACCGACGCGAGCCCGAGGACCGAGCCGACCGACAGGTCGATGCCTCCCGCCGTGATGACCAGGGTCATGCCGACGGCCACGACGCCGAGGATCGACGCCTGGCGGAGGATCGTGAGGGTGTTGCTCACGCTCAGGAAGGTGTCGGGTGCGGTGATGGCTCCCACGATCACGAGCAGCAGCAGCGCCACGACGAGACCGAGATTGCGTCCGACCGATCCCGACAGCAGGCGGCGGATGCCGGAGGTCTCACGGCCGTCGGGCGGGCCGGAGGGCGTCGGGGCTTCGGAGGCCGTGGGGACGCCGGCGGTCCCCTGGGTGGTCTGCTCGCTCACGCGGCGTTTCCTTTCATGACGAGGTCGAGCACGCCGTGCTCGTCGATCTGGGAGGCGGGACGGGTGTCGAGCACGCGTCCCTCCGCGATCACCAGCACCGTGTCGGCGAGTCCGAGGACCTCCTCGATCTCGCTCGAGACGACGACGATCGCGTTGCCCTCCGCCGCCAGACGGCGGATGAGCGCGTAGATCTCGGCGCGCGCGCCGACGTCCACGCCGCGCGTGGGCTCGTCGAGCAGCAGCACCCGGGTGCCGTGCACGAGCCAGCGGGCGAGGAGGATCTTCTGCTGGTTGCCGCCGGAGAGCGTGATCGCCTCGCGGTCGGGGTCGGCGGGGCGCAGATCGAGCGCCTCGATCTGCTCGCGGGCCGCCTTGCGCTCGGCGCGCTCGTCGAGGAACCCCGCCTTGGCGAACCGTGACATCGACGAGAGGGTGACGTTGACGTAGATCGGCTCGTCGAGGACGAGACCCTGGCTCTTGCGCTCCTCGGGCGACAGGCCGATGCCCGCCCGCACCGCGGCGACGACGGATCCGCGCCGCAGCTCGTTCCCGCCCACGCGCACCGATCCGGCGGTCGCGCGCCGCGCGCCGTAGATGGTCTCCAGGATCTCGGAGCGCCCCGAGCCGACGAGGCCGGCGAGGCCCACGATCTCGCCCGCGCGCACCGAGAACGACACGTCCTCGAACAGGCCGGCGACCGACAGGTCCTCCACCTCGAGCACGACGGGCGCGTCGGCGGGGACGGGCACCGCCGGGGGGAAGACGTTCTCGACCGAGCGTCCCGTCATGAGGCGGATCAGCTCGGGGGTCGGCGTGTCGGCGACGGGGAGACCCGACGCCATCGACCGGCCGTCCTTGAGCACGGTGATGCGGTCGCCGATCTGGCGGATCTCCTCGAGGCGGTGGGTGATGTAGACCACCGCGATGCCCTCGGCGGTGAGCTCGCGGACGACGTGGAAGAGGTTGCGCACCTCCTCGCCGTCGAGCACCGCCGACGGCTCGTCCATGATGATGAGCTTGATGTCGTGCGAGAGGGCGCGCGCCATGCTGACGATCTGCTTGTTCGCGGCGCTGAGCTGACCGACCTCGGTGTGCGGCGACAGGCTGCCGTGGCCGAGGCGGGTGAGCAGCTCCGTCGCGCGCCGCGCGGCCTCGCTGCGCTTGGTGAAGCCGCCGCGCGCGAGCTCGTGGCCGAGGAAGATGTTCTCGGCGACAGTGAGCCCGTCGACGACGTCGAGCTCCTGGTACATCGTGGCGATGCCGAGTTCGATCGCCGCCTCGGGGGTCGGGATCTCGACGGGCTGTCCGAGCCAGGAGATCTCGCCCTCGTCGGGGCGGTGGACGCCGGCGAGCGTCTTGATGAGCGTCGACTTGCCCGCGCCGTTCTGGCCCAGGATGCAGTGGACCTCGCCGGGGAGCACCTGCAGGTCCACGCCCTTGAGCGCCTGCACACCGGCGAACGATTTGGTCACTCCGCGGACGTCGAGTAATGCCGAGCCATGGTCATCTTTGATCACGCGATGAACATAACACGCTGTTCCGGCTCCTGCCGAGCCCCATTTTCCGGTGCGGAGTCCCGGCCTGGTGCGCCGCGGTGGAAAGGGATGACCCGGGAAAACGGCAAAAAGGCCGAAATGATCTTTTGCCGCAACAAAAACAAAAGATGTCCAAAGTGCCGACTGTTCTGCTACGGTGAGCGCGTCAGCGTCGATGCGTCGGGTTCTGGGTCCCGACGGCTCCTTGCGGGATCGGGCGCTGTCAGAGCTGCATCACATTCAAGGAGGAAACATGCGCTCATTCATGAAGGCGCGGTCGCGGCTGGTTCTGACCGGCGCGGCGATCGTGGCGGTGACGGGCCTTCTCGCCGGGTGCACGGGCTCCGGAGCCGACGAGGACGACGTCGTCGACCAGGGCACCAGCGTCGAGGAGAACGCCGAGGCCGGCGAGACCGTCGTCATCGGGTTCTCGGGTCCGGCCGCCGACCACGGCTGGCTGGGTGCGATCAACTCGGGAGCGCAGGCCGCCGCCGACAGCTTCCCGGACGTGGAGCTGCGTGTCGCGGAGGGCACCAACGACCCGATCGCGCAGATCGCCGCCGTCGAGACCTTCGTGAACGAGGGCGTCGACGCGATCGTGCTGCTGCCGTCGGACGGCGCGGCGCTGACCGAGGCCGCCATCGCGGCGATGGAGGCCGGCATCCCCGTCATCAACGTCGACCGCGAGTTCTCGAGCCCGTTCGCCGCGCGCACGACGATCCTCGGCGACAACTACGGCATGGGCGTCAGCGCCGGCACCTACATCTGCGAGCAGCTCGGCGGCAAGTCCGACGCGTTCGTCGCCGAGATCGCCGGCATCGACTCGCTGCCGCTGACGCAGGACCGCTCGCAGGGCTTCAAGGACGCGCTCGCGGACTGCGGTCTCGAGGTGAACGCCCGCGTGGCGGCCGACTTCACGGTCGCGGGCGGCGAGGCGGCGGCATCGCAGCTGCTGGCGGCCAACCCGAAGATCGACGCCATCTGGAACCACGACGACGACCAGGGCATCGGCGTGCTCGCTGCGATCGACGCCGCGGGCCGCGACGAGTTCTTCATGATGGGCGGCGCCGGCAGCCGTGCCGCGATGGAGGCCATCGAGGCCGACGACACGGTGCTGAAGGCGACGGTCATCTACCCGTCGACGCAGGCGGCCGACGGTGTGGCGCTCGCGCGACTGATCGCCCAGGGCAAGACGATGGGCGACCTCATCACGCCCGGCGTCCCGGCGCGCATCGTCCTCGACGCGCCCGTCGTGACGAAGGCGAACGTCGACCAGTACATCGGTCTCTCGTTCGAGTAGGAGCTGCCAGGATCGGGGCGCCCGGCATCGTCGGGCGCCCCGACCCGACAGAGAGGACATCCAGTGACCGACACACTTCGCGTGGCCATGATCGGCCACGGATTCATGGGCGCCGCGCACTCGCAGGGCTGGCGCGTCGCCCCCCGCTTCTTCGACCTGCCCCGTCCGGTCGAGATGGCCGTCGTCACAGGGCGACGAGCGGATGCCGCCGAGCAGGCGGCCCGGACGTGGGGATGGCAGGAGAGCGCCACCGACTGGCGGTCGGTCATCGCGCGTGACGACATCGACATCGTCGACATCGTCACCCCCGGCGACTCGCACGCCGAGATCGCCGTCGCTGCGCTCGAGGCCGGCAAGCACGTGCTGTGCGAGAAGCCGCTGGCCAACACCGTGGCCGAGGCCGAGGCGATGGACGCCGCGGCACGGGATGCCGAGACGCGCGGCATCCGCTCGATGGTGGGCTTCACGTACCGGCGCGTCCCCGCCGCGACGTTCGCGCGCGACCTGGTCGCGTCGGGACGGCTCGGCGAGATCCGCCAGGTGCGCGCCGAGTACCTGCAGGACTGGCTGATGGACGCCGAGGCGCCGCTGACATGGCGCCTGCAGAAGGAGCGCGCCGGGTCCGGCTCGCTCGGCGACATCGGCGCGCACGCGATCGACATGGCCGAGTTCATCACCGGGCAGCACGTCGTCTCGGTGTCGGGCATCCTCGAGACG
>Ga0180217_1005024_pt1 | contig 10195 bp, 13 predicted proteins | sample eDN3rd37CBELigOP_FD_128521 | JGI IMG/M metagenome (GOLD analysis project Ga0180217, IMG submission 128521) | Enriched Organic Plus compost microbial communities from Emeryville, California, USA - eDNA 3rd pass 37_C BE-Lig OP (version 2) (version 2) ... | reverse complement strand
CAAACATCCTGAATTTGTGCAACGTGTACCACAATATCTTATTGCATCCTTTTTAGGTTTTACGCCCGAATATTTAAGCGAAATCCGTAAGAGAGTTGTTTCTTAAACCAGTTTAAGTTTTTTAGGTTGGGGATTTTTCAACTTTGCATTGAACAATTTAAACAAAGTAATACAATGCAAAAACGTGTAAACATCAATTCGGCAGAACCCAATGCTTTAAAAGCGATGATGGGTTTGGAAACCTACCTTTCCAACATTTCCATTTCCAAAACACTGAAAGAACTCATCAAAATAAGGACTTCGCAAATCAACGGCTGTGCTTACTGTATTGATATGCATACCAAAGATGCCCTGAAAAATGGCGAAACCAACCAACGTATCTTTCTGCTTAATGCGTGGAAAGAAGCAAGTGGTATTTTTACTGATGAGGAAAGAGCGGTACTGACGATAACTGAAGAAGTAACATTAATTCATCACAACGGTTTGTCTGATGAAACCTACGAAAAAGCCTTGCAGTTTTTTAGTGAAAACCAAATTGCAGAAATCATCATGGCAGTAATTACCATCAATGCCTGGAACAGAATTGCTTTGAGCGGACATTTCCAACCCGGACAAGCCTTTGCTTAAACAAAGAATACAAGATGAAATCGCAGGATTAAACTCCTGTGATTTTTTTTCGGTGCAATTTGCCCCATTTGGTCAAAGCAAGCATCACTTCGTGTAAAGTAAATTCCAAGTTCACTTCTAATTTCAAACAAAATATGCAATAAGGTAAAATTCAATATTCTACCTTTGTAACAATGACTAATATAGAAAGCCTTTTATGGATAAATCCACAGAAAAAATAATCGGGTATTTACAACAACGTGTAACGGTAACGGAAAGCGAAGCCCTGGAATTTGCCGGGATGTTTCAGGAGAAGAAAGTACGTAAAAAGCAGTTTTTGGTACAGCCCGATTTTGTTGCCCGCCATCGTTATTACATTATTGACGGGGCTTTGCGTTCTTTTATTGTGGATGACAACGGACAGGAAACCACCATTGCCCTGGCCATTGACGACTGGTGGATTACCGATTACAACAGTTACATCTACCAGCAGCCTGCCACCTTGTTTGTAGAAGCTGTATCCAACGCTACGGTTTTACAATTGAGCTATGAAAACGAACAGCAACTCAAAACATCCAATCCTAAGTTTGAAACGTTTTTTCGCATCATTGCCGAACGGGGGCTTGCTGCCCAACAACGCAGAATCATTACCAATTTAACACAGAATGCCGAACAGCGTTACGAAAGTTTTGTGCAGAAGTATCCCAAATTTGTTAATAGTATCCCTCAATATATCATCGCTTCCTTCTTAGGAATGTCAACCGAGTTTCTCTCCAAAATCAGGAACAATAAGGTAAACAAAAAATCTTGAACTACTTCAACTTCTTTTTTTAAGCTACTTCATTTTTGCTTTTGGTAGTATTGGCGAGCTTTGTACTATACAAAAGCAGATAAAAAATGAAGACACTTTTTAGCCCGCTGCGGTTGCGGGATCTTACGATCAAAAACCGAATTGTACTTTCTCCGATGCAGCAATACAGCGCTGCTGAGGGCATTCCCGGACAATGGCACTTGGTACACCTGGGCAGCCGTGCCGTAGGGGGCGCCGGGCTTATCCTTACGGAATGTACCGCCGTTTCGCCGGAAGCGATGTGTACGCCGTATGACACGGGGATATGGAATAAGGAACAGGTTTCCGGCTGGAAAACCATTGTGGATTTTGTGCATCAGCAAAACGCAAAAATCGGTGTGCAGCTATGGCACGCGGGCGGTAAAGCCAGCAGCACACATCCCAACGACGGCATGAAACCTTTATCCATCGCGAAAGGTGGCTGGATACCCAAAAGTTCGTCGGCGACTTCCATTAATGCCCATCGCCCGCAGGCAATGACATTGGCGGAAATACAGGAAGTAAAGCAACAGTTTGTACAGGCTGCAAAAAATGCGGTGGATGCGGGTTTTGATACCATCGAACTGCACGCCGCACACGGCTATCTGCTCCATCAGTTTTATTCGGAATTGATCAACAGACGGCAGGATGAGTATGGCGGAAGTTTTGAAAACAGGATAAGGCTATTGGTTGAAGTTGTAGCGGCGGTGCGAGATGTTATCCCTGACGGAATGCCTTTGCTGGTGCGCCTTTCGGCCGTTGATTACAGCGATTCGCCCAAGGCCTGGACGCTTGAAGACAGCTTAAAATTATCGGAGATATTAAAAGACAGCGGGGTTGATCTGATCACCGCTTCGGGAGGCGGATTTGTGAGGGTAGATCCTGCAATTGTAAAACCATCTTATCAATTGCCGCTGGCAACTTCCATCAGGCAGGCAGCCAAAATGCCCGTAGGAACCGTGGGGATGATTACCGGTGCCCGGCAGGCAAATGATATTATCGAAAAGAACAAAGCCGACCTTATTGTGGTGGCGAGGGAGCATTTACGAGATCCTTACTTTGCCATTCATTCGGCAATTGAATTGGGACAGGTGGCGGATATTCCCTGGCAATATAAAAGAGCCTATTAAACGCAATATTAAATCAATAAAAAAATGGATAAAATACTTTGGATAGCAATGGCGTTTCTGGCAGGGGCTTTTCTGCCGCTGCAAGCAGGACTAAACAATAAATTGGCTAAAACAGGCGGCAGCCCTGTACACGCATCTATGATTTCTTTTGCTGTGGGCGTAGTGGCTTTAGTTATCTATATCCTGCTCACGTCGCAAAATGTTTCGTGGAAAGGAATACGGGAAGCACCTGCCTACGCTTGGGCTGGTGGTATTCTGGGAGCGTTTTATGTAACGGTTATCGTACTGGCTTTTCCCAAAATCGGCCCGGGTCTTACATTTGGGCTGGTAGTTGCAGGGCAGCTGCTGATTTCTATGCTGATGGAGCATTTTCAGGTTTTGGGGGCACAGCCGCAACCGGTCAGCATCGGAAGGATAGTGGGTATGTTGCTGATTATTGGAGGTGTGCTGATTATGAAAAGGTTTTAAAAGCATAGGGGCTATGTTCCGCCATCTTTAGGGAGAGATTTTATAATTCTCGCGTTTGAATAGGATCGCTTGCTTGTGTAGCAAAGATAGTAGGAGAAGTTCTTTTTGTAGTAGATTAAGCCCCTGTGATTTTTTTTCTGTGCAGCTTGCCCCATTTGGTCAAGGCAAACATCACTTCCTGCAAAGTATCGGCGTGTTCGGTAATTTCGTATTCAACAGTTGGCGGAAACGTATCATAAACGGTTCGTTTTACCAGTAAATTGGTTTCAAGGTCTTTCAATTCCTTGGAAAGCATTTTATCGCTAATGCCTTCAACCTCTCTGGCGATTTGTCGGAAACGCTTTGCCCCGCCTTTCAATGCCAATAATATGGGCAGCTTCCAGCTTCCGTTCAAGGTTTCCATAGCATCCCGAATGGCTCGGAATGTGCTGGCATCACAAGGTAAATGTTCTTTGGTTTTTGCCATATTTATCGCTTTACTAACCCCGATGAAAGCACTAACCAACGGGTTAGTACTTACCAATGGTTAGCAAATATACATAATTTTGCAACCGAAATAATAAAAGGATATATGAATAAGCAAAGAACCGTATTCATAACAGGCGCAACAGGCGGTATAGGAAAAGCAACAGCGGTTGCATTGGCAAAACAAAATTATCGTGTGGTCATACACGGAAGAAATAAAGAAAAAACAGCCACTGTATGTGAAGAAATTAAAAGGCTTTCGGGCAACGACAAAGTAGATTTTATCATTGGCGATTTACTTTTAATGAATGAAGTAAAAAAAGTTGCCCAAACGTATATCGAACGGTACGACCGTTTGGATATTTTAATCAACAATGCAGGTGGCATTATGAGCAAAGACCGGAAGGAAACAACAGAAGGCATGGAAACGACTATCGCTGTGAACCTGCTGGCTCCGTTTTTACTTACCGAACTGCTGCTGGGTGTACTGAAAAAGAGCGATGACGGCAGGATTATCAACGTATCCTCCAATTCGCACCAGCTCAATGCAAAACCCGATTTTGACGATTTGGAACTAAAGAACAATTACAATCCGCTTACCGCTTACGGAAACGCAAAACTATTCCTGATTTGGAACAGTCAGCACCTTGCCGAAAAACTCATTCAGGATGGTTACGGAAACGTTGCGGTAAACACCTTACACCCCGGAGCAGTTGCAACCAACTTTGGCATAAATATTAATTTGGGTGGCTTGTTAAATTTTTTGGGTAAATTAGCACGCCCATTTTTCAAAACACCGGAACAGGGTGCAACAACCATTTTGTATCTGGCTACATCGGAAGATGTAAAATCAATTAGCGGAAAATATTTTGAAAACAAGAAAATAAAAACGGCTTCTCAAAAATATTACAGTAAAAAAAACGAACAGTTGGTTTGGGATTATTGTAAAAATCGAATGAATAAAATTTAATAGTACAACTATGTGGACAAAAGAAAATATACCTGAATTAACAGGCAAAACGGCTATTGTAACAGGAGGAAATACCGGCATTGGTTACGAAACGGCAAAAGCACTTTACGAAAAAGGAGCCAACGTAACGATTGCGGCAAGAGATGAAAAGAAAGCAAAAGCAGCGGTTGAAAAAATCAAGTCCGAAACCCAAGGAACCGGAACCTTGGAAATCGGAATTTTGAATTTAGCAAACCTTGCCCAAATCAAAACCTTTGCAGATGAATTTAAAAGCAGGCATAACCAATTGGATATTTTAATCAACAATGCCGGCGTGATGATACCGCCTGCATCCAAAACCGATGACGGATTTGAATTGCAATTTGGGGTAAACTTTTTAGGGCATTTTGCATTGACCGGGCATTTATTCACTTTATTAAAAAACTCGTCAAATGCAAGGATAGTAACGCTTTCCAGTGGTGCAGCCACTTTAACCGATGGCATTGATTTTGAAAACCTGAAATTGGAAAAGCCTTACAACGAATGGCAGTCGTATGCGGTCAGCAAGCTGGCTGATATTTTGTTTACTTACGAACTGGACAGAAAGCTAAAATTATCAGGTTTGAATATACTTTCCGTAGCAGCGCATCCGGGTGTTACCCGAACCGATTTGCAACGCCACATTCCCGGAGAAAAATTGGAAGGAATGTTTGCCGAATTTGACGAAGTAATGCTGCCCTGGCAGGGAGCTTTGCCATCGTTATTTGCAGCAACAGATGCATCGGTAAAAGGAGGCGAATTTTACGGGCCGGACGGAGAGAAAGAATATTCGGGCTACCCGGCTTTATCCAAACACAGCACGCCAACAATGAATGACAAGCAATTAGCACAAAAACTTTGGACATATGCGGAAGAAGCAAGTGATGTGAGGTTTGAGATATGAAAGACTGCAGGTAACATCGGTTTTGCAAAAGAGCGGGTTAAGAGCTAAATTCAACGACAGTAATTCTATCACCGCATAAGCCATTTTTATTTCCTTTTTTTGTAATTTAGCAAATAGAAAATGGCTTATGCTACTGTTGTGCAAAATTGAAAGTCCGTGCTTCTATTTCCGCTCCTTCGCAAAGCCGTTTCCCGTTAGCGGTCAGCAGCGGACGACCCGAAAATTAACAGAAATGACAAACGATTTTGTAAATAGAAAAGGACAACTTGACGACTTGAAAGAAATGCAAAAACTGTTTGTGGATACCATAACGGCAATTTGCAAAACTGACTACGACAGTGACCAAATTTTAGCGTGGATATCGGGTGTTCACAACAAACAACGTTGGGACGACATTCTTACAAAACAATTTGTCTTAGTCGCTCAACACGCAGACAAAATTGTTGGCTTTGCGACACTTGATAGCGGAAATTATATTGACCTTTTTTACGTTCACAAAGACCACCAACGACAAGGAATTGCACAGCGACTACTTGACGAAATTGAAACTGAAGCCAAACGACTAAAACAAACGACTTTAACTTCTGACGTAAGTATAACTGCAAGACCGTTTTTTGAAAAAAATGACTTCAACGTTTTGAGAGAACAAACTGTCCAAGTAAAGAATGTAAGTATGACAAACTATAAAATGACAAAACACTTGACAAAATAAAAATGCCGAACCGCTAACACGGGTTTTGCGTCAGGCGGGCTGACGTATAAACTTGTAGCTTTGTGCTTCTAATGAACTTTAGTAATAAATTGAAACTTTGTGCTCTGAAACCCGCCCGAACGCAAAGCCCGAAAACGTTGTGCGTCATTTTAAAAAGACCCTACAATGACAGAAAAAAATTATAAAATATTACTTGACGACAAATTGCTTGGGACGACAAAATTGGAATATGGCGACCCAGCTATGGGTGTTGTATTTGGACAAATAAACTTTGATGAAAAAAGTATTGGGTATGATTTTATTAAGCAATATTGCATTGACAATTTAATTGAAATTCAAACAGACTATCCAAGCGACAAATTGATTTCAACAGGACAAATTGCAAATCTCAAAGTTTACAATCCTGAAAATCTTGAACTTGTTGGAATTGGAAATAATATTGAAGGAATGGACTCTGATAATTACACAATTACTATTCTTGGGTTAGACAGTGAAATTTACGAAAAAGAATTTCCAAAACACATTGCTGAATATGAAAAGATATTCAATAGTTAGAGATGAACAGAAATAATCAGAAAGAACCACTTTACAGAAAGGTAAATACAAAAGCAAGAAATGTACATCACAATTTCGGTGGCGACTTTAAATATTCAAGGCACAAGAAAAAAGAAACATTAGAACAAACCAAAGGAACTATGTTTGGAAAGAAAGAACGAGGTTTAGACTACACCCCACTTTTTAGATTTTTGCTTTCCAAAGTTGGTTTAAATTGGAATGAAATATATAGTGAGGCGAAAGCAAGGTTAGACAAAACAGAACCAATATTTTGGTTAGTAGCATTAAACGAAAACGACAAAGAGGACGTAGTAAGAATTGGCGAAGCAACATATTTCTCAGGACTGTATGTTGACGAAGGTGGAATTTTGCAATTATCAAATCCAAATTTACAAACGTCAGACTTGAAACATTATTGCGATTGTTGTACACATACATTTAATGGTCAAGTATATTGAAATGAAAAAAACGAACGCACAACATCGTATTGGCAATAGTGGGGCTGACATTAGCAAACTCAACATTTGTAATTCTATTGAGCATTTGTGCAAATGTTGGGCTGACGTTTTTCAAATGCCCCACCATCGCCAATACGTAAACCGTTATGCTTCACCCCAAAAAACAACGAGACATGAATAAAAACATTACAATTTTAGGATTTCTAATTTTACTTGGACTTATTGGATGTGAAAAAGATGATACCGATTTCCCATCGGGAGTATATCTTAAAAAAGTTTATTATCACAAAAATGCAGACCAAGTGAGACTCTTTGATTATAATTCTAAAGGACAGCTTGCTCAACGTGATTACCAGTTCAATGATGTGATAGGAGAAAGATTTGAATTTATAAGAGAGGATAACAAAACCTCGATTTTATTCTATGATGTAAAAAGTCCAAATGATTACACATTGATTTTTAAGGACAGACTGGATATTTCCTATGAAAATGAGAAGATAGTAAAAACTAATTACTATTCTTCAAAAAATGATTTGGAAGTGCTTTTCTATTATAACGACAATAATAGAGTTAATAAAATAAAATATGTAACAAAGCGATTTGTTGACGATTCCGAAATGACAATTGAAATGATGTATGATTATGATAATTTGGGGAATATAACAAAGGTAGACGATATTAGGGATGGTGAACTTTGGAGTACTTCGGTTTATGACTATGATACACAAAAGAATCCATATTACCTAGTTGACCCTATTAACAATTCATTTAGTAGGATTGATATGATTAGTTATTTATCACCTAATAATCCGATACGCTGTGTTTACATGTATCCAAATAATGATACTCTTTCAGTTACTCAATTTCACTATGAATATAATTCAGATGGATTTCCTACGTTTTCATATGAGTCTATTGATTCAAAATATGATGTAAATGATTATGATTCAACTGGAACAAAGTATTATGAATATGAAATAAAATAATGGGCGAAAGCATAACACGCGGTATAGTTAATAAGGGTTTCAATGGTTTTCGAGGCGTAGTAACCCGCTCCGAAATTTGCTGTAACTTGATAGGTAAAAAGCCCGCAATCCCTTACTAACCATACCGCCATCCGTTAGCGGAAATATTTCCAAACCAGAACTCTAGAATGACACCAGAACTAAAAAGTATTGAAAAGCAAATTAAAAAAACTCACAAATTTGCTTTTACCCCAAAATATAAAACTGAATTTCACACTCAACTTTCTGAGAAAGCATTTTTTGCAATTACAAACCAAACTTTTGAAAAATTAGATTGGGACATAGTTTATGTTGATGAACACTCCGTTGAAGCTAAACGAAAAGCAAAGAGTTTAGGAATGAGTCAATATACAGAATCGATTATCGTTTCCTTTAATTATGGCAATGTAACTGTAAAAAGTGAATCTTTAGGTAATGAATTTTGGGATAATGGTCGAAATTCAAAAAGAGTTCATCTTTTTATTCACGTTTTTTTAGATATTGAAAAAAATTACAATCGAGAAGAATTAAAAGAACTCGAAAAACAACAAGAATCAAAAGAAAATTGGGATGATTATCAAATCCCAGCTGAATTACCTAAGCCCAACCCTATTCGTAAATCAAATATTGTTTTTCCTATCCTATTTGCATTTATTAGTGCTGTAGTTTTAGCATTTTTAATTGCAAAAATATCTTTGACAGGAAAATATATAATATTCCTATTTGAATTTATTGTTGGTTTAGCTTTAGCATATTCATTAAAGCTTGGAATCAAGTTTGGGAATTTTACAGATTTCAATAAATTGAGAAATATTTTAATAGTTTCTATTTTTATAATTTTTATTGGAAATCAACTGTTTCAATATAATCTAATTTTAGCTGAAAACAATTTTGAAAGAATTGGATTTTTTGAATTTCTAAAACTTCGACTTCAACAAGGTTTAACAATTAAAAGTTTAAATCTTGGTTCTGTTGGATTAATAATTAGTTGGCTTTTACAACTTGGATTAACCTTTGTTTTTGGTTATTTAAACTTAACTCGTTTTTTAATTTCTTATGTTATTAAAAGAATTCCAACTGAAGTAATTGACTTTGCTTTTTATCATTTTGTAAAAGGCAAAGACGAGGCTCAAGTAAGAACCGAACTATCTTCTTTAGGTTGGACTAATGAGCAAAATCAAAACGAAGTATTTGAAGCAATAGATGGAATTCAAGGAAATAATGAAATGAATAGAACAACATAAAAATACTTCCGCTAACACGGTATTGCCAAAAGCGGGGCTAAGGTGCTAAATTCAAAGTTTGTGCTTCTATCTCCGCCAAAAACGAATTTTATTCGTTTTTTATTTTTAAATTTAACTCACAAAAATTCGTTTTGGCTCGTCTCGGTGCAAAATCGAAACTTATCGCTTCGATTTCCCCGCCTTCGGCAATACCCAAAACGTTACCTGCAATCTTACCGCAACACCGTACAAAAACAAAGATGTCCGAAATCTTCAAAAAACATATAGAAAAATTCACAAAAATATCCCATGAAGAATTTGAGGAAATCTTGAAATATTTTGATGAAAAACAAATTGCGAAGAAAGAAAATCTATTGGAAGAAGGACAAATATGCCGTTACCACTATTTTGTTTTGGAGGGTTTGCTCCGCAAGTTTTACATAAACGAAAAAGGTATAGAACAAACTACAGAATTTGCTATTGAAACCTGGTGGATTACTGACAATATTGCTTACGAGCATAAACTGTCTACGGAGTTTTATATACAATCTGTAGAAAAATCAAGAATACTCTACATTTCACAGGATAATCAGGAAAAATTGATGAAAGCATTCCCCAAGATGGAACGCTATTTCCGGTTTGTTTACCAAAGGGCTTACGCTGCTGCTCAAATGCGTGTCAAATATCTTTTCTCGCTTTCCAAAGAAGAATTTTATTTTGAATTGCTTCGCAAACATCCTGAATTTGTGCAACGTGTACCACAATATCTTATTGCATCCTTTTTAGGTTTTACGCCCGAATATTTAAGCGAAATCCGTAAGAGAGTTGTTTCTTAAACCAGTTTAAGTTTTTT
>Ga0180217_1005021_pt1 | contig 10199 bp, 10 predicted proteins | sample eDN3rd37CBELigOP_FD_128521 | JGI IMG/M metagenome (GOLD analysis project Ga0180217, IMG submission 128521) | Enriched Organic Plus compost microbial communities from Emeryville, California, USA - eDNA 3rd pass 37_C BE-Lig OP (version 2) (version 2) ... | reverse complement strand
TGCTCGCCGGGTTTCGGCTGGCCAAACGCACCGCCGTGCAGACCACCGTCCGCATCATCACCACCGGCATCCTGCTCGCCCTCATGGCGGGCATCGCCATCAAGCTCAAGATCTTCGGTCCGTCGCCATAAGCCTCGGCCACGTCCGAAAGCCCCATCGCCCGCCTTCACCGACGAGCGGGCTTTTTTGTGCCTGGAGACCTGCGATGACGACAATGACCTACAAACACTGGCGCGACGTGCCCGAGCGCTCGTGGCGCTGGAAGGATTTTTCCCCCGCTGAGATCGCCTGCCGAGGCAGCGGCTCCCTGCGGATCAACGAAGATGCGCTCGACAAGCTCCAGGCGCTGCGCGATCGGCTTGGCAAGCCCCTCATCGTCCGTTCGGCCTACCGCAGTCCGGCGCATAACCGGGCCGTCGGCGGCGCGCCGCGCTCAAAGCACATGGACGGCACGGCCTTCGACATCGCCATGTCGAACCACGATCCGGTCGCCTTCGAGGCCGCTGCCCGAGCCGTCGGCTTTCTCGGCTTCGGCTACTATCCCCGTTCGGGCTTCATGCACATCGACCTCGGTCCTGCTCGGCAATGGGGCGAGCGGTTCCCGGTGCAGGCGACGGGGTTCGCCGCTGAAACGGCGCCCGCGCGGGAGGTTTTGGCCGACAGCCGCACGATGAAGGGCAGCGGCGCGGCAGGCGCGGCGACGCTCGGCGCCGTAGGCGTCGAGGTGGCGCAGAGCGTCCTGACGGAGACCCAGTCCGCGATCCTGCCGCTCGTACCCTATCTCGACACGTTGCGCTGGGTGTTCATCGCCGTGGCGCTCGGCGGCATCGCGGTCACGATCTACGCCCGGCTCGATGACTGGAAGCGGGGGCGTCGATGATCGCTGCTCTGTTCACCGGGATCGTCGCCAGCCCGTGACGGCACCTACCTCTTCGGCGCGACGCTGCTCTACAAGATCAACGCCAGCGCCACGGCGAGGATGCGCGGGCGGCTGGTCCTGAACGGCACCACCGAAATCCGCGGCTCGATGGGGGAAATCTCCGCCACCCACGTCTCGCTCGCCACCGCGATCTGGCTGCAGACCATGGTGCCGCTCAACGCGGGCGATACCGTCGAGCTGCAGGGCAACTTCCGCGCCGCCGACGGCTACTTCGCCGCCGATCAGACGTCCTTTTGGGGCTGCAAGGTCGGCTGAAGAAGGCGCGCCACGGCCCCAGAACGGCCCGAGAACAGTCCTTTCCGTTTGGCAGAACAGACCGCGAGGCTGCAACAGAGAGGCGATCTCTCTTGCCCCGCCGCTAAGCCGGCTTGTGGCATATACGCGTGCCCGCGACGTAACTTAACCCACTGATTTTTCACTGGACTATGCACTTCGGTCACGCCTGTTGTGCAAGTGACTCAAGTAAGGACCTCCTCCCATGAGCCCGAAGCATCCGGACATCATCGTTGCGCTGACGGGACACGACGGCAACGCGTTCACCGTGCTCGGCCGATGCTGCCAGGCGGCACGGGAGGCGGGCCTCTCTGAGAACGAGATTGCGGCTTTCATGGCGGAGGCGACGTCGGGCGACTACGATCACCTCCTCCAGACCGCGATGCGTTGGTTCGAAGTCGTTTGAAGGCAAGCGGCTTCCTCTTGCGCTTCGACAGGGCTACCTATTTTTTTCGCGCTTGCGAGCGCGGGTGGGAGTCAGGCGGCGTCGACCGCGTCAGGGAAAGCGTCGAGCCAGCCAACGTCAGATCGAGTGCCGATCGGCTCGAAACTGATGACATGACAACGGGTCTTCCGTACTTACGAGTAATATAGAGAAGTTTGGAGACCATGCATGAAGGCCGCCGAAACCCGCGTAGACCGATTCCTGGCCAGCAGCGAGACGGCATTCGCCATCCCCGTATACCAGCGGAACTACGATTGGACGCGGGTTCAGTGCCAGCAGCTTTTCAACGATATTCTTACCGCCGGTGCAGATGAGAACCTCTCGGGTCACTTCATTGGCAGCATCGTGTATGTGCATGACGATGTTTACACCGTCTCGGGTCTTCGTGAGCTTACAATCATCGACGGGCAGCAGCGGCTGACCACGCTGACCCTGATCTTCATCGCCCTGTATCGTCATGCCATCGCGGCCGAACGGGAACAGCAGGCCCAGCGTATCTATAAGACGTTCCTGATCAACGAGTTCGCCGAGGATGCCGAGAAGCTGAAATTGAAGCCAACGGACAACAACAAGGTCGCACTCGCTCAGATCATGGATCCGAAGGAGGCCGTGAAGGTCAGTGGATACTCGCGGCTGGTCGAAAACTTTCGCTTCTTCGAGAGTCACATCGACGATGCCAATTTCGACATCGTGCAAAAGGGGCTGACGAAGCTGATCTTCGTCGACATCGCGCTGGAGCGCGGCAAGGATAACCCCCAGCGCATCTTCGAGAGCCTGAACTCGACAGGTCTGGAACTTTCCCAGGCCGACCTGATCCGTAACTACATCCTGATGGGGTTGCCGAGGAAGGAGCAGGAGCGGGTTTTTCGCAAGTTCTGGGAGCCGATCGAGGCCAACGCGCGAAACTTGGACGTCAACGACAGCCGAGTTTCGGACTTCATCCGTGACTTCCTGACGCTGAAGCAGAAAGATATCCCGAACAAAGGGGCGGTCTACGAGAAGTTCAAGGAGCGCTATCCACTCCCGAACTCACCGGAACTGATGGAGGCGCTGGAGGAACTGCGCGAGCTCTCCAATGTCTATGCGCGGCTCCTGAACCCGCAGCTCGAGAAAGACACGGTGATCAGCCGTGAGCTGAACTATATCCGAACGCTGGAAATCAACGTCGCGTATCCGTTCCTGATGCCCGTCTACCGAGACTTTGTGGCCGGGGCCATCTCGCGCGACGAGTTCGCATCGGTCCTCCGACTGGTGCAGAGCTACGTCTGGCGCCGGTTCATTCTGAGCCTGCCGACGAACGCGCTGAACAAGATCTTCATGAGCCTATACGACCGTGTCGACCACGGGGACTACCTCCCTTCCATCGAGCGATCCCTGATGCAGCGCAGCGGCACCCAACGCTTCCCGCGTGATGCTGAAGTCCTTGCGATGCTGAAGGACAAGGACTTGTACAGCACCAAGAGCCGCACCCGGACCTATTTCTTCGACCGGCTCGAGAACCACAACAACCGCGAGCCTGTGGACGTCACGATGCCGGGCATCACGGTCGAGCACATCTTCCCGCAGAATCCGGAGCCAGGCTGGCGCAGTGCGCTCGCCCCGGATGAGTATGCCCTGCTAGGCGAGAAGTACCTGAACACGGTAGGTAACCTCACCTTGTCCGGAAACAATGGGCGTCTCGGGAACAAGACCTTCCTCGACAAGAGGGACATGAACGAGAACGGGGGCGAGCAGGGATACCGGTTCAGTCGTTTGTGGCTGAACCGCGACCTGCAGGGACTTGAACGGTGGGGAGTGGAGCAGGTCGAGGCGCGAGCGGACCGTATCGCGCAGCGCTTCCTGGAGGTCTGGCCAGCACCTAGCGTTGGCGTTGCGGCCGATGCCGACACCGACGAAGTGAACATCTTCGATGCCGAGGAGCCGCGCCACAAGCGCCTTGAGTACGCCGTGTTCTTCGGCAGCCGACTCGAGGTGACCCAGGTTGCAAGGCTGTATGCCGAGGTGTTCGAGCAGCTGCTTGTGCTCCAGCCCGAGGCGTTCCATGGCACGAGGCTGGGTGAGCGTGTCCAGTTGAGCTCGGACCCCAGTATTCTCCGGCAGGCCATTCAGGTTGCGGACGGATACTTTATCGAGGGAAACATCGACAATAAGGGAAAGTTCGACCGGCTGAAGCTGGCGCTTTCGGAGCTTGGCCTAGAGGAAGACCTCTTCGTCAAATACGCCTAACAGGTCGCTGAAATGGTCCAGCGGCTGCACGGATTTCCCAGCCCACCGCTCGTGAGGCCGGTATCGCGTGGGTGGGTTATTTTCCTTCGGCCTGCGACCCGTGTCAGGCGGCATGCAGCTTCGGCAGGCTAGCGAGGTCGCAGGCGGTCATGATGAAGGTGAAGCGGGCGACGACGCAATCGAGACCGCGGTAGAGCCTCTCGAACTCGGCACCGAGGCTCGCAAGGGCGCCGTTCACAACCCGCCGGATCCGCCGCAGCCGATGGCTCGCCGGGATCCGCGCCTCGATGTCGACATTGCTGAACAGCGACCCGCTCGTCTCGTCCGCGCCCCGCATCCCCCCCCCCTGGCGACCGCCCAAAGGGTGAATCATGTCCGATCATGTCCTTCACCCGGCGTTCAGAGCAGAGTTCTTCAGCGACTGTCAGATCTCCGAATGCGCTCGATGGCTGACCTTTCCGGATGAGGCCACTAGCCCGGAGCTACCTTCGGCACCAACACCCCGCGACGGTACTGATAGTCCGTGGACTCATAGTCACCAAAGAATAATCATTATGCCATGTCGAGCGAAAGCAAGAATTCAAACAGGTTCGGGCACGCTGTTCGCACGGCGCGTGCGGCAGCTGGCCTCACTCAGGAAGAGTTGGCGGACCGGGCAGGGCTCGATAGGAGCTATATCGGCGGCGTCGAGCGCGGCGAGCGCAATCCGACTCTAAGTGTCATCGAGAAGATCGCCGAAGGTCTTGGCGTCACCCTGGCCGAACTGTTCTCCTACTCGGCCAAGGGGCCAAGGGCATGACATGCTGAGGTTTCCCAACCCCGGTTCTACCATCGAAAATTTCGTAAGCGTGTACGGCGCGGCTTTCGAGCGCCTGAATGGCCGTACTGTTGATCTCGACGACATTGTTGCGGCGGTGGTCGCTGCCAATCTGGCAACCTCGTCCGGTTACATGGGAGAGGAAGCGGTGGCGCGGTCTACTCGCGCTGATCGCAGTCGTGATCCGCTCTACAATCAGCTCAAGATGTATGCCGAACTGTTCCGGACGTTGGGATGGCTGCATCCTACTCCGCAAAGCGCGCTGAAATTCACGTTCACGCTGCTTGGCGAGCAAGTTGTCGCAGCCGGGCGCGATTTTTGGGCGCTGCTCGAAGAATGCGTGTTGGGAGTTGTTTACCCCACGCCGATTCTCGCGGTGAAGGGTGATTTCGACCTCCGGCCTTTTGCTTTCATCCTACGCGTGATGGCGGCCTGCGACGGCCACCTGTCACGCGACGAAATAATTATCGGGCCGCTGAGTGCTGCGAGTGATCGCGGCAAGAAGAATCTGGACGCGGTGGTGGCGACTATCGAAGCCGCACGCGAGAGCGCCGCAGCCTTGGGAGAGGCCGTGCAAGCGGTGTCGGATGCACGGAAGATTCAGGTCAATACGTTGCAGAACTACACGCGGTGGCCGATTGCCCTGCTGCGGGATTTGGGATGGGCGACGCGGGGAGCGGCGAGATTCAGAGATGGCCGCAAATACGGAACCTTCCATCTGACCGATAAGGGCCGTGCATTGGCGGCGCGCGTCGGTGGGTGCGTCGATCTGCGCGTCGATGACGCGGCGCAGCTTGCGCCGGAAGAACGCAAGGCGCTCGCCGTCGTGGCGCATTTTCGGATGCTGGAACGGTCGGGCTTTGACATCGAGCCGGTCGGGGAGCGCATCGCGGAGGCGGAAGCAATAGCGGCGCCGGTGTTCGGGCGGTTGGGCACGGACGGGCGCAACCTGCTGTTCTCGCCGTTCCAGTCCCTTTCGCTCGATGATATTGCTGCCGCCTTTCCCGGGCGTGTGCAAACCGTCCAAGTGGACGAAGTGGCGGGAGGGGCGGCGGGCGCGGCAGCGCCGAACGGGGGGCGCGACGACCGTTCCCACCTCTTCGTGCATCCGAACATGGTGGCAGCGGAAGGGGCTGGTGCAGGCGGCCCCGACGCGCTGAAGGCGGAATTGGCCGGGCTGCTTGACGCGCACGGCAAGATCGAAGTCGCGGCGGCGGCCTTCGCGGAAAACCACGCGCGCGACACGCAAACCGCCTTCTATCCGCTGGTCACGCACCTGTTCCAAATCCTCGGATTTGAGAGTGATTATTCGCGTGCGGGCGTGAATTACCAGCGGTGGGATGCCTACGTCATGGTTGATGGCTATGCCCTTCCGGTCGAGATCAAATCGCCGACCGAAGAGTTTATGCTGTCTACGAAGGCGGTTCGGCAGGCGCTCGAGAACAAGGTGATCCTGCTGTCACGGGGCGGGTTGGAGACACGCCCCGAATTAGCGAGTCTCGTCGTCGGCAACCGCCTTCCCAATGAGCGCGGCGAAATGTCGAACCTGATTGACGACGTGTTCAAAGCCTTTGGCCTCCGTCTCGGCGTGATCGACTTGACGACCCTTGCCCACCTCACGCTTCGCGCCATGCGCGAGGGCGTGACGATTGACGCAGGACAACTCAGCCAGCTTCGGGGGTTCCTCAATGTCTGACTTCGTCGTTCACAAGGGCCGACGGGCGGCAGGGACGCTTGCGAGGCACTACGGCGCGGAAGTGGCGGAGGTGCACTACGGGCACGGGGAATGCACAACGGTCGCGCTGGCTGACGGGCGCGCCGGAGCGGGAAGCTGCCTTGGATGCGGCAGCGCGCCTTGCATGGAAATGGACGAAAGCGAGCTGACGCTGTTCGGGACGCTCGATGCCTTTCCTGGCGATCCCAGTCGGGATGTCTGCCCGACAAAGGCAATCCGCTGGGACAGCGAAAACGCCGTCGCCTCTGTCGTGGTGGCTGATTGCATCGGCTGCGGCTTATGCGTCAGCCGATGCCCCTATGGGGCGATCAGCATGGCTGATGGCCTGACCGCCAGTGTCGAAACGACGGACCCTGACGGGCTGGTCGTTGTAGGCGCGACGAAGGGCGAGCACCCGAAAGTAAATCGCAGCGGGCAGATTGCAAGGATGGACGCACCCGCCGCTTCCAATCTTCCGGCAACAGTGGGGGCGCTGGACGATGGCCGGACGACGCTTCTGGTCAGGAATCTTCTAAACGAAGTCGGACTGAACGCGCGCACAAGGCGGCGCGGGGATACCAACGTGCGCATCGACGCTGTGGGGTTCTCTCGCAGCGAAAGGCCGTTCGTGGCGGAGATTGAAACCGGTGCGGGCGTACTGGAATCTCCGCGCGCGCTTCTCGAAGATGTGGCCGTGCTCCACTCGCGCTATGGCTATGTGGTCGACGGTATCGACCCCGTGAGCATCATCCTGTCATTTCCCAATGTACGTTCGGAATACTATCAGGTGATCCGCGACATCGAGAAGGTGCTTGGGCTGCGCTGCCGCACCGTCACGGTCGGCGCGCTCGTTGCCTTGCTGTGGAATTTCTCGCGCCTCGACGGCTTCGACGGCAATGCCTTCACCGTCGGCGAAGGGACAATCGACCTATCCGATTGTCTCAACCTTAACGATGCGAAGCTGACAGAGCCATATCCAGGCGCGTTTAGACCGGCGAAGTAGCGAGCAAATCTGCCTGTTCCGGACGATCAGCATTCTGCACGTTGGAGATGCGTGCCCGCGCCAAATCAACATAGTCGTGATTCAGCTCAAAACCGATGTATCCCCGCCCTTCCATGACGGCGGCGACGCACTCGCTGCCGCTACCCGCGAAAGGCACCAAAACGATGTCGCCCGGATTTGAGAAATGCTTGACGATCCTGCGAGAAATCGAGAGGGGTTTTTGGGTTGGATGATTGACCTTCTCGTCACGGAAGCGGCGACCTGCGAGCGTGGGGAATGACCAAATATCCCCGGCCATACGTCCCTCGGGATTGGGTTCCCATACCTTGCCGTTCTTGATGATCTTATGTTTCAGTCGTTCCTGGCTTTTGTAGGGTTCTCGGATCGGCGTGTAGATGTAGCGATCTGTTTTGGAGAACCACAGCAAAGGCTCATAGGTGGCATTAAGAGAACGCTTGCCATATCCGGCAAAGCCGTTCTCGTAGTGCCAAATGATCTGCCGACGGTAAATCAGACCCATTTCTAGCATCATGCACTGAACCCAGCACATATGGTGATGAATACCATAGACGAAGATGTTTCCTTCGTCAGAGAGAAGGCGGCTGGCTTCCTCAAGCCATGCACGTGTCCACTCTCGCCACTCGGCTTTGCGCTCGGTTTCCTTCCACGGCCCGAAATCCTTGTTCAGATTATAGGGCGGGTCGGCAACAATCAGGTTGAATGAACCGGCATCGAGGGCAGCCATGCCCTCGATACAATCGCCATGAATGATGCGCGAGTCTGACATTATTTCGGCTTCTGCAAGATCAGGATGTATTGGTTGTGGATGTTGGGAACGTAGGAATACGGATACCCGTAGGGGAACACCTTCTTGTGCCGCTGATATAGGACTTTCAGGCCGCGCATTTCCATGCCGTAGGCTTCAAGCGCGCGCGCAAGGTCGGCATGGAACATGATGTATTTTGACTTGTCGCGGAAATCGCTGACGATGATCGCCATGTAGCGGCCGCGTTTCAGGACGCGGGCGCACTCGCCGAAGATCGCCGTCAGCTCACGCAAGAAATCGTCATAGTTTTCGATCTTGCCAAGGTCGCGCTCATGTTCGCCGTAGTCTTTGGCAAGCCCCTTACCAGTGCGCTCCTGACGCACCTTGTGATCTACTTTTTTCAGGATTGACCAATAGGGCGGACTAGTGACGACAAAATCCACGCTCTCGTTCGCAAGCGTCGGCAGATGATCGCGAGCGTCGCCTTCAAGGATGCGCTGGCCGTCCACGGTCGAGAACATATCGCGGACCTCGGTGGCAAGCCTCTGGCGCGACAATTCCGCGAACTCTGGGTTCAGCTCGATGCCGATGCCGTGGCGCTCGTCGATCGCGCAAGCCTTCAAAGTCGAGCCGACGCCGACGAAGGGATCAAGGACGGTATGGCCCTTCTTGGTAAAGAAGCGAATGAGGCGGCCAACGTCAGTGAAAGAAAAAGGCGCAGGGTGTTGGCGCTCTATCTGCGCGTCAGGGTGGCCTGCACCGAGCCCACGCTGGTTCCACACAGAGACCGTCTCGGGAATCCACTCCTTGGCGGTAAGGTCGTTAAGTTGATTGCGAGGGTCAACGGAAGCGGGGAAGTCGTCGTCGCTAATGTCCTCTGCTTCAATTTTCGTCTTTGGTGCAGCGTCCTTTCGCGGGCGCCCGCGGCGCTTTGCGGGCTGAGTGGCTGTGAGATCTTCGTCGATGAGAGATTGGGCGGCGGGTTTCATGCTTTCCCTTCGATTTGCTCTTTGAGCTGCACGATCTCAGTACGGTCATACATGCGATAACCATTCATCGGATGGCGTCGCGGTTTCAGTTTTCCCTGCCTATCCCAGTTGCGCAGCGTTGAAACGGATACTCCCAAGAGGTTTGCGGCCTCCGTTATGGTGAGATGACCCGTCTGCGAGACTGCTTCGTTCATGGCTATCAAACTGTTCCAAACCCTACTAACATGGGTAGCGCGCGGACGCAAGAACAAAGCATGATCTTTCTGCGGATGTGATGGTGCGTGTCCCGCGGCAATGCTATGCCTTGTACCGTCGACTCTCGGGGTATGAAGGATGGCGATCATCGCCGGTCTGCGATTATCCCAAGGATTGCCTGAGGTTCTGTGCCACCGCATCCGCCGCCATCCGCACAGGCTCGGCCGCGAGATGGGCGTATCGCGCCGTTGTCTGGACCTGCGTGTGGCCGAGGAGCTTGCCTATCATCGGCAAACCCTGACCCGAGGCGACGGCGGTCGACGCAAAGGTGTGGCGCAGATCATGGATGCGGACGTCCTTCACCCCGGCGCGAGCACGGACGCGCTGCCAGAAGGGCTGGAGATCGCTCAGGCGCTTGCCTGGAAGGGTGCCGGTGATGACCCACGGGTTGCCGTCGATGCGCTGGGCGTCGCGGAGCAGGTCGACGGCGGGCTGGCCGAGATGGACGACCTTGGCGCCCGACTTGGAATCCGGCAGGCGCAGGACGCGCTCGGCCAGATCGACGTGGGCCCATTTCAGCGTCATGATCTCGTTCAGCCGACAGCCGGTCAGGATGAGCAGGCGGGCGGCGAGAATGGCCGAGGGCAGTTCGATCCCCTCCGCCTCCATCTCGCGCAGCACCTCGCCGATCCGGCGCAGTTCCGCCGCGCTTAGAAAGCGTTCGCGCTTCTCCTCGGGGTACTTCCGGATGTGCTTTCGCGGGTTGGTGCCGTCCGGACGCAGGCCCCACATCTCGGCGAGGCTGAACATCTTCGAGACCACTTCGAGGCA
>Ga0180217_1005019_pt1 | contig 10201 bp, 10 predicted proteins | sample eDN3rd37CBELigOP_FD_128521 | JGI IMG/M metagenome (GOLD analysis project Ga0180217, IMG submission 128521) | Enriched Organic Plus compost microbial communities from Emeryville, California, USA - eDNA 3rd pass 37_C BE-Lig OP (version 2) (version 2) ... | reverse complement strand
TCAAGTTTTCTATGGCAACAAAGATTGCTAACGGTTGGACCAATCCGACTGCCAACCCACAGGCTGCAAATATCGCACCCATTGATTTCAAAACTGGGTGGTTTAACACATAACGGAAGCCGTCCATAAGCTCCTTCTTGAAATCCGGTTGTGTATCCGTTTTTTCCTTTTCTAAATCCTTAGGCAAGGATAGTAAAACGACTGCAGAAAGGAGGAACATGACGCCCATGACTCCAATAGAAGTGTATATCCCAAATTTCTGATATACGAATGTTCCAATAAGCGGACCGATAACCATGAAAATCGCCATGAGTGATTGGAACATAGCCATGACTGACTGCAACTGTTCTTCAGGTACGTGCTGTTTGAACAAACGCATTGCAGAAGGCATGGAAAACTGTGAAAGAATTGCGGAAACCAATGTGGCAAAGAATATCACATACCACGAACCATAAAGCAATGTAAGTAATACGACAAATATCGAAACAGCTGACAACAAATCACACCAGACCATTGTCAACTTTGGTTTCCATCTATCCGCAAAGGTTCCTCCGATAAAAGAAAAGATGAAAATCGGGGCGAACTCAGCTACTGAAATAAGAGATACATATACCGGATCATTATTTGTAATGTCGGTCACATATAAAAGTATTGCAAAGTTACGTATCCAAATCCCTAGTTGCAGTAAGAAATTTGAACTCATGATCGATAGAACGATCCGATTTGAGAATATGTTGCTTGAAGGCTTCGCCTGCACGCCTTTACCTTTTGTCATTCCCATAAAACACTGCCTCTCATTTATAAAATTTTTTCATATCCAGACTCCTACTATAGTACCACGCCACCCGCTTTGATGGGTAGAGGAATTATGAATCTAGAAAACTTTTTACAGCTGACAAAAAGCCGTGTAAATTGTCATCATGAACAAAATGCCCAGCAGACTCTATCGTCACAAATTCACATTTCGGAATTATCTTAGATACTTCCTCCAATTTATGCTGAGGAATATGACTAGACCCACCACCTAAAAGGAGCGTCGGCATAGTAATATCAGTAAGTCGAAACCACCATTCGGGATTAGGTTCATTAAGTTGCTGCAGTATCGATGGTACAACCTCCCAATCTAACGGTAGAATATCAGCAGGTTTAGAAGGAATCTCGATCGGCTTTCCTTGAAAAGGTGGTGGTGTGTCTTCAACAATTAACCGTTCAATCCTTGTCGGAAATGTTTCCGAGAAAAGATAGGCTACTGTTCCGCCCATCGAATGACCCATTAGAATGAACCTTTCTAGATTCATAGCATTGGCAAAATGAAGTAAGTCTTCACTCATCAGTTCAAAACTGTATTTACTAGTTCTTGCACTCCCACCGTGCCCCCGTTGATCTAAAGCTAATACACGGTAATTTTCTCCTAATACCGCAGCCACTTGATTCCAAGATTCTGCACTTGTTCCCAGTGCGTGAAGTGCAACAATCGGTGGTGAAGTTGGTTCCCCAGTCTCTCGATATTGAAAAGTAAGTCCATTCAATTTAATTTGATTTACCCGTGTTTCCATCTCCAACCCACTCCTTTGTAGGATTTCATTATTTGAAACGCGTTTTATTCAATGTCTCTAATTACAAAATTCCCTGATAATCTGCTGCTTTAATTCCTCTATTGGAAACTTCTGTGGATAGGTTGCAATCATCAACATGATCCCTTGTAGCACAGAAGAAAAATATAACGACCGTCTCCTCGGTTCACTTTCTCCCATTCTTTCAAATATTTTACATTGCAATTCAAACAGTCGCGCGTTCTCTTCGATTATGAGACGACTGTATTTAATCAAATCTACATCAGCCTCTGGTTGAGTTTGAAGGTGAAGATAAAACCGATGGACTTCAGGATTTTTGTGAATATTGTCAATGGCTCCATTCACAATGGATGTTAGCTGTTCTTTAGGTGTTTCTAGGGAGAAAGCTTCTGACATGACTTCAGCCACTTCCCCAATTCTATCCTTAACCATTTCAGAAAGCAGTTCTTCCTTTCCTTTGTAATAGTTATAGAGTAATCCTTTCGAAAACCTCGCATGTTTCGCTATATCACTTATCGAAGTTGCGTAATATCCTTGTTTCATAAATAACTCCATCGCTGCAGCGCGTATTTTTTCTATCGTTGCTTGGCGTATACGTTCATTCTCTTCGGGTGTACGAGGCATTTTTACTTCCATCCTTTATAAATGTAGTGATATCTTGATATAAAACTTTAGCATGAGTGAGGGGTATCATGTGATCGGCATCCTTAATTTCGATAAAACGGATGTTTGGAACCTTTTTAAATTCTTCAGCAACTCGAAAATTATCTGCTACATCCAGTTTGCCAATCATAAATAATGTTTTAGTTTTTAATTCTCCTAATCGTCCCACCGCTGGCGGCTGCGGCCAATCCATACAGAAATCTGCAGGCCACTTAAGCATTCGCTCGAAGTGTTGCCTGAGCATTTGAACAATGAGATCTTTTTGCGGAGTACGAATCACCACTTGATAGGTTGGTGAATAAAGGGCAAGCTCTAACATCTTATCTATATTTGGGGCAGCTTCTATTATTTTGTTATGATATTGTTCAAACTCTTTAGAATAGATAAAACCAGTTAACGAGGGGGCAATTAATACAAGCTTTGATACTCTTTCAGGGTAAGTAAGTGCTAAATCAGTTGCAATTTGTCCGCCCATAGAATGGCCGATAAGTGTTGCTTGTTTAAGTTCAAGGTAATCCAACAGTGACCGTACATCTTCAACATAGTTTGTATGTTTTATAGGGTTTGGTGACTCGCCTGCACCTCGGCCATCAAAAGCAATCACCTTGTAATGCTTAGACAAAAAGGGTATCAATAAACTCCACAGTCTTCTATCTGACCCACCACTATGAATAAGAACAACAGGATGACCATTACCAGTAATCTCAAAAGATAAATCCATTACAACCCCTCCCCATTTTACAGAACTTTCCACATTATTTTATTATTGAATGAACGGTTAGTCAATGAAAAATTAAATTTAAATTTCGAATCATCTGAAATTTAACTTCTCTTCTCCGCAGCGCTCTAATACCCTATCACACCAAGGCGCCGACCCTTTTTCTCGAGTATGGATGTATTAGAAAACTAGAAGTAAAAAAGGCCTCTTCCAAAACGGAAGAGACCTTTAAATTATACGATTTAAAGTTTCTTTAAGATTTCTTTAATAAATGCTGGCTCGTCTTTAGGTGTACGAGACGTAATGATATTTCCGTCAACCACTACCTCTTGGTCTAAGAATGTTGATCCAGCGTTTTTCAAATCATCTCGAATTCCAATGTACGAAGTTGCGCTTACCCCTTTTAGGATATCGGCACTAATCATGACTTGTGGTCCATGACAAATACCCGCAATCACTTTTCCTTGTTCATTGGCTTGTTTTACAAATTGTACGACTTCATCATTGACGCGAAGTGCCTCTGGAGCAGAGCCACCAGGAATAATAACTGCATCATAGTCGTCAGCCTTTACTTCACTTATGGAAAGGTCAGAAGTATAAGAGACTGTACCTTTCTTCCCTTTAAGTTCTACACCTTTTTCAATTCCAACTACAACAGTTTCGTGACCCGCTTCACTCACTGCATCATAAGGATTCTTCATCTCTGAATCTTCATAGCCATTATCAAGTAAAAAGCATACTTTTGCCATCTAGTATCACTCCTATGTATTGGTATTTATTTCTATTTTAATAGATTTAAGTTGTTACATCAAACAAAGTGATTCTGCAAAATTCGTGATATTTAAAATTTGAACTATATTTACTAGTAGGTTATTCGGTGCAAATTAGGGCTACAACTGATAAGAGCTATATTATACTATTTCGAAAGAAAAGCTTTTTCTGTATTCACTCGAACAATTTGCTTCGTTTCATTTGATTCAATTGCTGCTAATATTACCTGAAGTGACTTCATTCCTTCTTCCCCACTGATAGGTGGAATGGTATCACTGATAATGCAATTTACAAAGTTTTCAATGACATGCGTATTGGTTTGCCCACCTTCTTCATTTGATTGGATTTTATCAAGCTCATATTTCACAACTTCACCGTTTTTGTATTCCACGATTAATGAGTGTACAGGGTCAGCTTCAAGCCTTAGTACTCCATTTTCACCATAAATAATCGTTGAATTATCGCCCCCAGAAACATATGACCAACTCGCTGTTAATGTACCAATCACACCGTTTTCTGTTTTAAGGATACAAACGGCATTATCATCTACATCTGTATTTTCCTTTGCATTTGTCTCAACAAATGAGCCAACTTCTACTATTTCGCCAAGCAAATAACGAATTAGATCCGATTTATGTACGCCAAGGTCTCCCATTGCTCCGATAAATGCTCGTTCCTTATCGAAAAACCAGCTTGTCGCTCCGTCAACGCTCCATTGTTCTGGCCCGGGATGTCCGAATGTTGTTCTAAAGCTATAAACTTTGCCAATTTCACCACTATCAAGAATCTGCTTTGCTTTTACGTGTGAAGCAACAAAGCGCTGATTATGGGCAATCATCAGTTTTTTATTGTTTTCTATTGATGCTTGAATCATTTCTTCAGCCTCTTGCCTTGAAGTAGCCATTGGCTTTTCGCATAGCACATGTTTTCCGGCATTTAATGCATCAATCGTAACTGGCGCATGCATAGCATTTGGCAAACAAACACTTACAGCATCAATTTCTTCATTTTTTAGCAATTCTGTATAATCCACATATGCGGTTGCCCCGTATAATTCAGCCATTTCATTAGAGCGTTCCTCAACAATGTCACAGACAGCCACAATTTCAACATTTTCTTGTGCCGCATATTCCGGAAGGTGACGACGTCTTCCTATAGCTCCACATCCAATTACACCAACTTTTACTTTACTCATAATAAATTCCTCCCTAATACGTTTTAACATTGTTATTCTATGATTCTTCTATTCCGTTCACAGGAAGTGGGGCAGCCTGTTCATAAGTACTTTTCATTATATAATGCATACCATTTAATGAAGATTCGTAAATGCCATGCATCACTTCAAGTACATGATAGGACTGTTTTCCAGATGCACGTGGAGGTCTGTTTGAGTGAATGGCAGCTACCATATCAGCAACCCCAAGCCCGCGACTGTTTTCTGTAAATCCATGCGTTAAGTGAATTTCTTCCCATTCGACCTCCCCTGGTTTACGAATCAAGACGGGCCCACCAAATGTATTTGGATCAGGAACACTTAAAGTTCCTTCTGTTCCATAAATTTCAATAAACGGTGTTCTCGACCCCCATACATCAAAACTTGTAATAAGCGTGCCAACCGCACCATTTTCAAAATCAAGAATGCCTGCGACATGTGTAGGTGTATTGACTTGTATCTTTTTTCCGTATTTTTCCTTACTTGTAATGGTACGCTCAGGAAGGGATATTTGAGCTGATCCTGTTACACGTCGAACAGGACCAATTAGATTAATAAGTGCAGTAATATAATATGGTCCCATATCAAACATAGGTCCAGCTCCGTCTTGGTAGAAAAATTCAGGATCAGGATGCCAGCTTTCCGGTCCATGTTTCATCATAAATGCAGTTGCCGCAATCGGTTTGCCAATTGCCCCATCTTGGATTAACTTTTTACAGGTTTGAATGCCCCCTCCTAAAAAGGTGTCTGGAGCAGCACCAATCATTAATCCTTTTTCTTCGGCTTTTTCTAATACTTTTTTACCGTCGTTAAGGGTTGTTGAGATTGGCTTTTCAACATATACGTGTTTTCCTGCATCTAAAGCCTGTAAACAAACATCAGCATGTGCACGAGGAATTGTTAAATTTATAACAAGCTCAATTTCAGGGTCTGCTAGTAGCTCTTGAACTGTTAAAATCTTTCGGATTTTATACTTTGATGCTTTTTCTGCAGCTTTGTTTAAATCTAAATCTGATACAGCTATCACTTCAAGGTTCTGAAACGTTTGACAGTTTGTTAAATAAACATCGCTAATATTACCGCAACCGATCACACCGATCTTCACTTTTTTCATTTCTAACCATCCTTTCTTTACTCCTTTACTGCACCCCCAGCAAGACCTTTTACAACTTTTTCTTGTGAGAATAGATAGACAACCAAGATTGGAAGACTAGCAAGTGTCAAAGCGGCCATCAAACCAGGAATATTCACTGAAAATTCGCCTTTAAAATCTTGTAAACCTAGAGGTAATGTCATGTTTTCTGGACTAGAAATTAGGACTAGTGCAAAGATAAATTCATTCCACAAATGAATGAAATTATAGATTAAAACTGTCATTAAGGCAGGAGTTAGCATTGGAAGAATAACTCGCCAGAAGATTTGGAAGTGATTGCATCCATCTATTTTCGCGGCTTCCTCAAGTGATTTCGGAATTTCTTGCATAAATTGAGTTAAAATAAAGATTGAAATTGGCAAACTAAATGCAATATATGGCCCTAACAATGCCCAAATAGTATCAAGTACCCCCATGCTTTGCGAAAGTTTAAAAATGGGAATAAGCGTTGCATGAATAGGAAGCATCATTCCTGAAATAAACAATAAAAACAATAGTTTATTTAATTTAAATTTCATTCTGCTTAATGGGTAACTTGCTAGAGCCGCAATAATCATTACTGCAAAAACTGCTACAGTAGAAACAAGTATACTGTTTATAAAGTATCGGCTTAATCCCATTTCAAAGACAGTTTGGAAGTTTTCGAGATTAAAAGAAGAAAATAGTGCAAATGGCTTCTCAAAAAATTGACCCTGTGTCTTCAATGATGTTGAGATCATATATAAAAAGGGAAAACCTGTGAAGACTAGCAATAAAACTGCAACGACATAAAGTGGTATCTTTTTAAATCCAATCGTCATACGTAGGCCCCTCTCTTTTTACGATAATAATCCATCACTTGAATAATAATGGTGACAAAAAGTGCAACAATGAACATCACAAAGGCAATTGCACTAGCATACCCCATGTTAAAGTTAATAAATGCCTGCTTAAACATATATGTACCTAATAACTCTGTCCCATGGTTAGGACCTCCGCCGGTCATAATATAGAATATATCAAACGCTTTTAACGACCCGACAATTGCTAATATCGAAGAACTAACAATGGTTGGCATCAATAATGGAAGGGTTATACGAAAAAACTTCGTTAAAGGATTCGCGCCGTCAATTTCCGCTGCTTCATACAAATCTTCTGGAATTCCGACAATCGCAGCTTTAAAAAGAATCATGTAGAAAGGTGCGAATTGCCATACAATAACGAGGAGTACAGCAAAAAGGGCAGTGTTAGTCTGGCTCAACCACGCAACATTTTCAAAGCCAAACAAATTAATAAACTGATTAATCATTCCGTTGATTGGGTCAAACATCAATACCCATAACATTCCGATTGCAACTGTTGACATAAGAAACGGGAAAAAGTAAATACTGCTGAAAAACCTAATCCCTTTAATAGGCGCAAACAGCATAAGGGCCATGATTAAACCTAATGGAATTTGAACAAAAACGGATGTTAATACAACCCAGGTATTGTTTGTAAGGGCCTTCCAGAAAATAGCATCTTTGAATAGATCAATATAGTTTTGTAGTCCTATAAATACTCCGGCACCCATTCCATCCCAATCGTAGAAGCTGTACATTAACGTTGTTAAAATTGGGTATATCACATAAATTGAATAAACGATTAACGCTGGTGCTACAAACAATCCGATGGTTAATGCACTTTTAAATTTGTTTTGTTTTGTACGAGATGCAACATTTACAATTGACCTTGTGTTTGTTACTTTAACTTCTGTTGTTTCCATTATATATCCCCCTCCTTTTTTATGTATGTGTAAGAGAGGGGAGGCTCCCCTCCCTCTTTTAGTTACTCTAATACCTCTTTTGCTTTTGCTTCCATTTTCTCAGCGGCTTCTTCTGGTGTCATATCCAACCCATAAATGGCTTGGGTCGTATCTTTATGCAATTCTGCCAATTCTGGAGGAAGTGTTTGATCATATGGCATTTGCAAATGTGTTGCACCTTGAACAACCTCATAAAAACGTTTTGTAAACTCGTCTGCTGGCTTAACATCTTTTATACCTGATAGTGAACCTGTACGATCCATATAATTTTGAGCAGTTTCTGCACTTGTAAGTTCTATGGCTAATTCAGTTGCTAAGTCAGGATATTTACTGTTTTTCGCTACCGACCAAACCGGTCCTGTTGCAGCTCCTACTTGGGTTTGATCACCTTTCCCACCTTCAACAGTTGGGAATAAGAAAAAGTCTAGCTTTTCTTCAAATTCAGGTGCTTCTTGTCTTACGTTGTTTACGAAAGAGATTGTCATATCCATCATGGCTGCCTGTCCGGAATAAAGTAATTGGCGACCTTGTCCTTCATCATAAGGGACACCATTAAACCCAGGGTTAAACGCTTCTCTTTCAACCATTTCTTGTAGATATTCGCCTGCTTGAACATATGCTGGATCATCGAAACCTCTGCCTTTTCTATTAAACGCGCTATCAAATAATTCAGGACCTGCAATACGGCTTGCAAAGTTCATAAACAGATAGGCCCCTGGCCATTTTGTTTGATTTGCTAAAGCGATTGGAATAATATTGTTATCTTTTAATGTATCAATCACTGAGAGCCATTCATCATATGTTTTAGGTGGTGTTAATCCGTATTTTTCAAAAATTTCTTTATTGTAAAACACAACATCAATTGATAAACCTAAAGGAAGACCATATACTTTATCATCAAACGTTGTATTAGCAAGAGCAAGTTCATTAAAATGAGCCTTATCGGTTGATTCCGTAAGTTCTAACACCTTACCTTGGTCAACAAAGTTCTTTAACCAGCCTCCCCCCCAGTTACTAAACACATCGGGAGCTTCATTACCTGACATCGCAACAGAAAGTTTTTGTTTAAAAGCATCATTCGGTATGCGAAGAACTTTTACGTCGACATCAGGGTGTTTTTCTTCAAATCTAGCAACGGCTTCTTCATAAATCTTTTCTTTTTCACCTGGATCAATATGCCAGAATTCTAACACTTTCTTACCCTCATTACTTTTACTGTCCTCTGCCTTTCCTGATGATGATTCGCTTGTTGAACCACCACCATTAAGACCACATGCAGCTAATAATATAACAGATAAAATCGTTAATATTGTGAGTAACCTTTTCATATATTTTCCCTCCTGGTTATCTTAAATAGAAAGTAAGAGTCTAACTTCATTACCTATTACAAACTAATATCTTAACTAGATAGAACTGACTTCTTTTTCAAATATTGAATACTCATTTCAACACTTTCAAGTGGGGAGCGCCTTGAACGATCTTGTTCAACAATGAACCATTCTACATTTGATGCCGGTCCTTGCTTTAATACCCCGTCTATATCTACTCCACCTGTCCCTAATTCAGCGAAAAATTGTTCACCGTCCGTTGTCATATCCTTTAAGTGAACAAGTGGTGTTCTTCCTTTATAACGCTGCAACCACTTAACCGGATCTTCACCAACTTTTGTTAACCAATAAATATCTAACTCTGCTTTTACCCATTCAGGATTAGTTTCATCTAGAAGTGTTTCAAGTGCGGTACGTCCATTCGATAGGAGTTGTAATTCAAAATCATGATTGTGATAACAGAATGTAATTCCTTCTTTTTGACACTCTTGCCCAATATGATTCAAACTATTGATTAGGTGTAGATAATCTTCTTCTTTTCGTCGTTCTGGAGGAAGGAAGGGACAAACAATTTTGTCGTTTCCTATTGCTTGTTCGTAGGTGATAATCTCACGTAAGTTTTCTTCTAAAGAGGATAAAGGAATATGACTTGATGTAGCTTTTAAACCAAGATGATCGATCACTTTTTTTAACTCATTTGCAGGGAGACCGTAATATCCAGCAAATTCAACCCCTTGATACCCGAGTTCTGCGACTTTTTCTAATGTCTCTACAAAGTCATTACTACATTCATTTCGTAGTGAAAACATTTGTAGTCCAATCGGAATGTTTATCATTTTAACTCTCCTTTTACTAAGAATTTTCTTTTTATGTAACGAAGCTTCTTTTTTCACCTCCCTCTATAAAGTTAATTTATCTCACGAATACTCTCTTTTTCTCAAAATTTCATAACCACCTAATAGTTGACACACCAAAATTAATGGATATTAATTGTATTT
>Ga0180217_1005015_pt1 | contig 10204 bp, 5 predicted proteins | sample eDN3rd37CBELigOP_FD_128521 | JGI IMG/M metagenome (GOLD analysis project Ga0180217, IMG submission 128521) | Enriched Organic Plus compost microbial communities from Emeryville, California, USA - eDNA 3rd pass 37_C BE-Lig OP (version 2) (version 2) ... | reverse complement strand
GAAGGCTACACAAATGGTGAACAAATTTATTTCGCTTTAAGTGAAGGCAATAATCCACTTAAATGGAATGAGTTAAACAATGGAGCACCAGCCATCACATCTAAATTAGGAGAAAAGGGACTTAGAGATCCGTTTATCATTCGTTCTCCTGAAGGTGATAAATTCTATTTAATTGCAACAGATCTAAAAGTCAATGGAGATTGGAATTGGGACCGTGCTCAAAGATCAGGTAGTCGATCGATCATGGTTTGGGAATCGACAGATTTGATTAATTGGTCTGAGCAAAGAATGGTTGAAGTAGCACCACCAGAGGCAGGAAATACATGGGCACCTGAAATCTTTTACGATGATACAACAGGAGAGTACGTCGTTTTCTGGGCATCAAAACTCTATGACAATGCCGATCATAGTGGCTCAACTTATAATAAAATGATGTACAGTAAAACAAGAGATTTCCATACATTTACTGAACCTGAAGTGTATATTGATCTTGGTTATTCAGTTATTGATACAACAATGATCAAACACGATGATAAAATTTACCGATTATCAAAAGATGAAAGAGACAATACGTCATCTTCACCAAACGGTAAGTTTATCTTCCAAGAGGCAGGAAACTCAGTCCTTGATCCTAACTACGAGCTTATTAAAGAAGGAATTGGTAAAGGCTCAATCGGTCAAGGTGAAGGTCCAACGATCTTTAAATCAAATACAGAAGAAAAATGGTATATGTTTATTGATGAGTTCGGCGGTAGAGGATATGTTCCTTTTGAAACAACGGATCTGCAGTCCGGCGAATGGAAAGTATCTGATAACTACGATTTACCAGCACGCCCACGTCATGGAACAGTACTTCCAGTAACCAAAGCGGAACATGAAGCCTTACTAAAAACAGTTCCGGCAGTTAACGTTCCAAGTGCTGAACAACATCCAACAAGTGTAACACTTGATCAGGAAGCAGTCACGTTGTCAGAAGGTAAAACAGGAACACTGCATGCAACAGTTACACCTAATGATGCTGTCAATAAAGCGGTTGTATGGTCTAGTAATAATGAAGAAGTTGCAACCGTTGACGAAAATGGAAAAGTTACGGCTAAAAAAGAAGGGAAAGCAAAAATCACTGTAACAACAGTTGATGGTGGTTTAATGGCGGTGAGTGAAGTAACTGTCGAGAAGCCAAAGGATACAACACCACCAGTAATTGAATTTAACGGTTACCAAGAAACATATACCGTTGATTCAAATATTAAGATTACTTGTACCATCACCGATGATTTGTCTGGTATCGCTTCAAAAGAATGTGAAAATATTGAGGGACCAGCTTATGAATTTGAGCTAGGAATCAATAAATTTACGGCTACAGCGACAGACAAAGCAGGCAATACGGCAAAAGCAGAGATCGAATTTACAGTGACTGTTGATTTTGATAGTTTAGGTCGCTTAACAGAGGCGATGGTAACCAAAGAAGGAATAGCTGACGCCCTAGTGAAAAAGCTTCAATCTGCGAAAGCTTCAAAAGCAAAAGGCAATCAACAGGCAATGAATGGTCAACTTAACGCTTATCAAAATCAATTAAAGGCTCAAACAGGAAAATCAATTTCTATAGAAAATTCAAAGATATTGATTGATCTATTAAAGAAATTGAAAGGTTAATATACGAATAAAAAACTAGCTTCTTAGTCTCAGGACAGGAGGCTGGTTTTTATTTTTAGACTCTTTACGATAAGATTGTTGTATTTTTCTATGATCTTTAAACAAGCATTTGGATCTGTTTCTAAGATGATACCCGTGAAAAGGGGGACAAACCGTCTGATTACGCTACAAATCAATTTAAGTGGAGCTATTAGGTTTATTTATGATACTGGAGGTTTATTCGTAATCTTTCTTAAAAGAAAAAGATAAAAGAGGCTCAATGAGTTGGCTGGTAAGAGTAAAACTTATATTGAGTCTTTTTTATGTGAGGTTGGAATAAGTGTTTAAAAAAGTTCAAAAAAATTATCAGATGTAATATTTTGTTAACATATTAAGTTATCGATTATCATAAATAAACTTTGTGTAAAGTAATAGAACTTCTTAAAATATGTTTTCTTTAATTATTTTGTAAATATAATAAAATGTAAGGTTAATTTTAGAATATTCAAAATATTGATAAAAATTGTATTGACGTTATATATCAACGAACTTAAAATGAAGAAGTAATGAATAAGCACATGCTAAATTCTAAATTCAAAGGAGAAAGGAGAGAAAGATTTTAACTATTTTTATATAGTGTATTTCATAAAAAACAGAGTTTATTTATTTACTTAATAAAGTAAACGTACGTATTTTGGTTTGAAATTAATGTGTATGCTAGTTAATTACTTAATTAATAGAGGTATAGATTAAAAGGATTCAAATAAATTTCATATTAATTAATTAGGTATTTGTAAGCGTATACATAAGTGATCGTTTACTTGTTAAGAACTGAAACTTAGATTTGGGACTTAGGGTATGGGAATTTTACACATTTAACATTAAAGGGGGACAATCAATTGAAAAAAGGTTTGTTATCAGGTATAGCGATTTCTCTAACTCTTTCGTCATTATTAATGGCATGTTCGAATGAAGAAGCTAGTAAAGATACGAAAAAAAGCGACGGAACAGGAACATTAGATGTAAGTTTAGCTTTAATGGGTGGTCCTAAAACACCGAATGCCTGGACTGAAACAGCTCTTGAGGAAGATCTTACGGATCACCTGGGAAGAGAAGTAAATATAGAAAATATCTTTTTACCAGGTTGGGAGGAAGCAAAGACAAAAATCAACCTGCTTATGAGTGATACGAGTCAAATGCCTGATGTAATGTGGCACTGGGATATGAATAAAGAATTCCAAAGTTGGGCAAAAGCTGGAGCTGTACAAGATCTAACGCCATATTTGCAGGAAAATGGAAAAAATATAATTAATTATTATTCGAAAGAAACAATGTTTTACCATTGGGATCCAAGTGGAAAGATCTTTAGAATTCCAGGGGATGTATCTGAGCCGGGGACAATGACAACAATTATTCGAAAAGATTGGTTAGAAAAACTAGGTCTTGAAGTTCCGACAACGGTTGATGAATATATCGAAGTATTAAAGGCGTTCACTCATGATGATCCAGATGGAAATGGTAAGGATGATACATATGGTATTTCGGGAGAGAATCTTTACCGTGCATTTGCACCATTCTTCCTTGCTTATGGTGTAGATCCTGATCAGTTTATGATTACAGAAGATGGTACGGTGAAATATGGTTCAACACTTCCGGAAGTAAGAGAAGTATTACAGATTTTACAGGACTTATATAAAGAGGGTGTTATTGACCCGCGTATGTTATCACCAATTGAGCAAGCAAAAGTAGACGAAATTATGGCTAACGGTAAGATCGGTTCAATTTATCGTTGGGTAGCATTTTTTAATCCTGACTTTAATCATCATATGTCATTTAAAGCAATCAATCCCGATGGTGAGTATATGCCGATTGAGCCGATTAAAGGACCAGATGGTTTTGCTTCAGATTTACCGGCAGATGAAATTGGCTGGTCTTTCCTATCCGTCACGGCTGCAGCTGAAGAGCCTGGTGAAGTGGTAAAGGTTATTGATCGTATTGCATCGCCTGAAACCTATAAGCTCGTAACGTATGGCAAGGAAGGTGAACACTATGAGATGAAGGATGGACAATATAAAAGTTTGGTGAACCCGGATGAAATGAATAAATTGGGTCTAGGAAACTACAATTGGTATGTTCAAAGAAAAGATGAAGCAAATATTCAAAATACACCAGAAGTTATTGAATTATTCAATAAGAGAGCCGAAACATCTATGCCGATTAGAGAAAAAACGGTCTTCTTTAAAGCGATCTCCCGTCCTGCCTGGACTGAGTATGGAACAGATATTAATACGTTGAGAGATGAAACATTCTGGGGCATTATATCCGGTAATTTAGAAATTAGTGCGTTTGATGAATTTGTTAAAAAGTATCCTGAACTTGGTGGTAACGAGGTAGATGAGGAGGCGAACACGCTTTACAAAGAGCAGGAGAAGGAATTTGAAGAATTCAGCAAATGGTATGACGAAAACATAGAGCCGTATAAATAAAGCTTTTGTTAAATCTCTTCGTTTTAAGAAGTTAACTGAATCTAGTAAAGTTCTCTGAAGGCTGGCTCAAAAATTGATTTGAGTCAGCTATCCATCTTGTTAGTTATCGAGAGTGGATGGTTGTAAGGGACAGGATCGGAGTGAAAAACGTGGAACTTCAAAAAGAACAACGATTGAGTACCGGGGTTAAAATAAAAACCAAAAGAAGTATTTGGAAAGACTTTAGTCGGGATCGGTATCTATATCTTCTGCTTCTTCCGGGGTTAATTTATTTATTTGTATTTAAGTATTTACCGATGTATGGGATTGTTATTGCGTTTAAGGATTATAACATTATAACAGGAATTATGAATAGCCCGTGGGTTGGATTAGAACAATTTGAAAGATTGTTTCGAACACCTGATTTTTCACAAATTTTCTTCAATACGTTAATTATAAGCGGATTAAAGCTTTTGGTAGGATTTCCTGCTCCGATTATTTTAGCGCTATTATTAAATGAATTAAGACATATGGCTTTTAAACGGTTCACACAATCTATTATTTATTTACCTCATTTTGTTTCCTGGGTTATTTTTGCCGGTATTATTATGACTTTCCTTAATCCTGTTGATGGATTATTTAATCATATTATTAAAGGCTTTGGCGGAGAACCGATTAGTTTCCTAACAAGCAAAGAGCATTTTCGTTCAATTTTGGTTATTTCAGACGTGTATAAAGAAATGGGATGGGGGACCATTATTTATTTAGCGGCCATGACAGGTGTTAATCCCGATCTGTATGAAGCATCCCGCATGGACGGTGCAAATAAATTTAAGCAGATGTGGCATGTTACCCTTCCATCGATTCGTCCAGTTATTTTAATTATGCTTATCCTAAGTCTCGGTAATATTCTTGAAGCAGGTTTCCTGCAAATTTATCTTCTATATAGTCCTCTCGTATATGATGTGGCTGATGTAATCGACACATATGTTTACCGAAGAGGTATTCAAGAAGCGAATTACAGTTTAGCTACTGCTGCAGGTTTGTTTAAATCACTTATTGCATTAGTGTTGATTGTGACAGCGAATAAAATTGTTAAAAAATCTGGTCAAGAAGGACTGTGGTAGGAGGAATATTAATGGTAGGAATAACAAAGGGAGAAAGGGTTTTCCTAATTTTTAATTATCTTTTTATGTCATTGCTCGTTATCATCATGATCTTTCCTTTTTGGTATTTAATTATGGGATCATTAAGTGATGCGAAGTTAGCGGCAGGAGGAGGGTTATTTTTATTACCTGAAGGATTCTCGCTTGATTCATACACAGCGATCTTGCAAAATAGTTCCTTTTTGAGTGGATTTAAGACAACGGTTATTACAACATTAGCAGGTACATTTTTAGGAACCTTTTTCACAGCGACAACAGCGTATGCCATTTCAAAAAAGAGATTACGAGGAGCCAAACTCTTTTCATTTTTGATTTTATTTACCATGTTATTCAACGGAGGTTTAATTCCTAATTACTTACTAATAAAAGAATTAGGGATGATGAACACGCTATGGGCTTTAATTTTACCTAATGCGATTAGTGCATTCAATATCTTTGTAATGACGAGCTTTTTTAGAGGTATTCCAGATACATTAGAAGAAGCCGCTAAAATAGATGGTGCAAATGATTTAACGATCTTTTTCCGAATTGTGTTACCTCTATCTAAACCGGTTTTAGCTACTATCGGTTTGTTCATTGCTGTGTTCTATTGGAATGAATTCTTTTCAACTGTTCTTTATATAACGGATAAAGAAAAATGGCAGCTGCAAGCAGTTCTGAGGGATTTAATCAGTAATACATCACAAGTACTTCAAAGCTCAGGGACAACGATCGGATTCCAGAAAAATATTTCGGAGTCTACAGTTCGTATGGCAGCAATCATTGTTTCAACAGTGCCAATTCTTATTGTTTATCCATTCTTACAAAAGCATTTTGCTAAAGGGGCTATGATTGGGTCTATTAAAGGGTGATAAGAAGGTAAAAAAAGTACGTGTTTCGACACGTACTTTTTTGTTTTTTTACCTATTCTATTGATTAGTAGCTTCCTTAATCACAAACAACTTAGAATAGTAATCATGCGGATGTTCCCGTGACCAGTACTCTGATGCACGATCTGTATAGTTCCCTGCTAAGATAATACCGATGTTCATTAATTCATCACCATAATGTGTGGTAGTACTATTATTTATCGTATATAACTTGTCAGGGTCCAAACCTTTTATTTTTATTCGGTTATAGGAATCATTCGGTTTGGCAAGGACTTTATAGTACCCAGCAATTGCCTCTTTTTGATCTTGCGACACAACTATCCATGATGTCTCATTAGAAGTGAATGGATTTGAGATTCTGTAGAACGTTCCATTGTGTATCAACTCTCTATATTCTTTGAAAAATGATACCTGTTGCTTTACTTTTTCTTTTTCATCGTCAGATAATTTCGTTACATCCAATTCATATCCGAACGTGCCGAAGTAAGCTACATTTGCTCTGGTGTCAATTGGTGTCATGCGGCCAACTTGGTGATTTGGAACGGCAGAAACATGGCTTCCTATTGAACTTAGTGGATATACCATAGATGCGCCATATTGGATTTTGAGTCGTTCCACTGCATCTGTGTCGTCACTTGTCCAGGTTTGAGGTGCGTAGTAAAGCATACCGGGATCAAAACGAGCACCGCCGCCAGCACAAGATTCAAATAAAATATGAGGATATTTGTTTATTAATCTTTCGTATAAATCATAGACCCCTAAGATGTAGCGATGAAATACTTCACCCTGTTGATCTTTTTCTAAAACATGTGAATAAGCCTCTGTGATAAATCGATTCATATCCCATTTTATATAGGAGATCTTTGATTTTCTAATGATGTTATCCATAAGTGAAAAGATATGATCGACAACTTCCTTTCGGGAGAAATCAAGGACAAATTGATTTCTTCCATGTGATGCACGACGATTCGGAGTTGAAAGGATCCAGTCAGGATGTTCTTCAAACAATTTTGTTCCCTTACTGACCATTTCCGGTTCAAACCAAAGACCAAATTTCATTCCTAAGTCTTCTATTTTTTCAGATAGTCCATGGATTCCGTTTGGAAGTTTTTCTTCATACTCAAACCAATCCCCTAATGAGCTGGTATCATCATCACGTTTCCCGAACCAACCATCATCCAGTACAAATAATTCAATTCCCAAATCATTTGCTGATTCAACAATAGATAAAATTTTGTCTTCATTAAAATTAAAATAAGTTGCTTCCCAGTTATTAATTAAAATTGGACGAGTTCTATCACGCCAATAGCCTCGTGCCAACCTTTTTCGGTAAAGGTGATGGAAAGTTTGACTCATCTCATTTAATCCGTTGTTTGAGTAAACCATTACACATTCTGGCGTTTGGAAGGATTCATTAGGGCTTAATTTCCACTTGAATTGGAAAGGGTTAATGCCCATCATAACACGTGTGACATTGTAGGTGTCGACCTCAACCTGTCCAAGGAAGTTTCCACTGTAAACCAAGCTAAATCCAAAAGCTTCGCCTGAATGTTCGGTTGCATCCAATCTTTTTAAAGCGAGAAATGGGTTATGTATATGACTGCTTGCTCCTCTTGCGCTGGAAATAGATTGGATACCTTTAGCTAGCTTCCTTGTCTCCATTTGTGTTTCTCTAGCCCAGGCGCCATAAAGGTGAATCATTTCGTATTGATCGTCCGGAAAATCTACACTGGCACTCATTGCTTGATCGAGAAAAATTGGGACAAATCCTTCATTTAAAAACTTTGCATTTCTTGTTACAACATTACGGTCTGCGTATATCGTGTAGCTTAAGATAAGTTTCGTTTTCAGCACGGTATCATATAACAAAATTTCAAGCGTTTCTGCTTCATTCTGTTCTTCAATATATGTGGCTGGTAATCCCTCTAATGCAGGTTTGCCTTTTATCACTTGGAAACTATCATACTGGAAGTTTGTAATATGGGCATTGGCCTGATCTGTAATAGAGTGTGCCGGGTAACGAAAGTCAGTAGTCCCATAGCTTGGATATTCTTGTTTAATATGTTCCAAAGAAGACGTATGGTCACCTTCGAACATGTTGCTTGACGGTCTAACTTCACGTTCAATGAGATGGTAAAAGCTATTTCGGTGTTTCACTCGGTTTCCGAAATATACATGTTCTAGTTGATGGCTTTTCTCTAAAACTCTAAAAATATAACTAACATTTTCGTTAAATAAGTGAAACTCTTTTGACTCGTTATTTACTTTAATTGGCATAAAAGGTCACCTCGTTTATTTAGCTACTCTTATAACTTAAGTTTATTAAGTTATAAGAAGGTTATCGTTAATTTATATTTATTGTATCACTTCCTTAATAGAAAAAAATATGTTTTTAAAAGAAAAACTTTGATATATAAGGATCATTAGGGCGTAATTGTTTATTTTGCTTCCACTTTATTAATAGAAAACGTATAAAAAGAAAACGGTATACACTTTTGGGTAATGGGGTTTATGCTAATTTTGTTAACTAAAAATTAGATTTAATATTAGGTAATAACCTTTTAGAACATTAGATGTATGTACCAATGTAAAGATTTGATTATGAAAAATCTGAAATTATTTGAAGTTGCTAGCAAATCATACTATTATTTACTTACATGTTATTCAATATTTACGTATATACAAATGTGTAATATGTAAGGATAATAAAAATAAAGAATATTTAATCGAAAGGGGGGAAGATGAATGAAAAATAATGTGACAATGAGAGATATAGCTGACAAGCTTGGCGTAAGTAGTGTAACGGTATCGAAAGCGCTTAATGATAAAGAAGGTGTTGGTGAAGAGTTAAAACTAAAGATAAAGGCTCTTGCTGAACAGATGGGATATAGATATAATGCTATGGCAAAATCGATGAAGGAAGGTTTGTCGTATAACATTGGAGTTATTATTCCTGAACGATTTGCCGGAACTGGACAATCTTCATTTTATTTAAATGTATATAAAAGTATTACGAAAATTTTAGAGAACCAGGGGTATTACGGCATTTTGAATATTTTGAGTCATAGTGATGAAAAACAACTAAATCTTCCCAGAATTTATAACGAAAATAAGGTCGATGGTTTCATTATACTAGGGCAAATTAGTAAAGCTTATATTCAAAAAATACAGGAGATTGATATACCGAAAGTGTTCCTCGATTTCTATGATGAACATGCCGACATTGACTCGGTTACCACTGATAACTTTTATGCAGCATATGAGTTGACAAATTATCTTTTTCATAATGGCCATCAAGAGATTGCATATGTCGGAAATCTGTATTCAACTAGCAGTATCCAAGATCGCTTTTTAGGATATTATAAGTCCCTTCTTGAACATGGAAGACAGCTAAATCAAGAATATATTATTAATGACCGGGATGAAGAGGGTACATACATAGATATTAAATTACCAGAGACTCTGCCAACTGCGTTTGTATGTAATTGTGATCAAGTAGCCCACAACTTGGTTCAGAAACTTAATAAAGAAGGTCATAAAGTACCGGAAGACTGTTCTGTTGTAAGTTTTGATAATGATATATATGCTACAATTACTGACCCTGCCCTGACAACAGTTGAAGTTGATATTGAACAAATGGCTACTAACTCTGTGAATTTTGTTCTTGAGAAATTAAAAGACAAAAATAAAACATTTGGTCGTGTACTTGTAAAAGGGAAAATAATATATAGAAATTCTGTTAAGAAACTTTAAAAACAAGGTGTAATGTATACCTTGTTTTTCTTTTAAAGATAATTATCTAAAATTGAAGATATTCCCTAACAAAGTATATGTTAGGACGTTTAAGTTACAAATTATTAAGAAATGTTTCAAGGTAATTAAATTAATAATAATTGACAAGAAAGCGCTATCAAACTAAAATTAATTATAAGCTATACGGTAACTTAAAAATAAAGTTATAAAATATAAATAAAATGGGGTTGGGTAAATGGAAAAAGTCTGTTTGAATGGTGCATGGGAAATGAAGAGCACGGATGGAGCAACATGTTTGGAAGCATCAGTACCGGGATCT
>Ga0180217_1005012_pt1 | contig 10208 bp, 13 predicted proteins | sample eDN3rd37CBELigOP_FD_128521 | JGI IMG/M metagenome (GOLD analysis project Ga0180217, IMG submission 128521) | Enriched Organic Plus compost microbial communities from Emeryville, California, USA - eDNA 3rd pass 37_C BE-Lig OP (version 2) (version 2) ... | reverse complement strand
GTGCTTGCGCTGTGCTTGCGCTGTGCTTGCGCTGTTATGTCGGAGGTCGATCGCTAGACTGCCGCCATGGATCAGCACATGTGCTTACTGTCGAGCGGCGCAACTGCGCCACGTAATCGCAGCGTTTCCGCCACATCGGCGCTTATGAGGAACGGGAGGGATGGATGAAGGTCATCGCGATCGCCGGACAGAAGGGCGGCGTCGGAAAGACGACCACCGTCATGAACGTTGCGGCATGCCTGACGCGCGGTAGCCGCGTCCTCGTGGTCGACGTCGATCCTCAAGAGTCGACGACCTGGTGGGCGGAGAACGCGGGGGAGGAGTTGCCCTTCGATTTCGCCGCCGATGTCGACCCGAACAACCTCTCGCTGATTCGCAACGCCGACGACTACGACTACGTGCTCATCGACACCCCCGGCAGCCTCGACAACACCGCTGTCCTGTCCGCTGTTCTTGACGTTGCCGACTTCGTCGTCCTCCCGCTCAACCCCGAGCCCCTGGTGGTGCCGGCCCTACGCCGCACCGTCGCCCAGCACATCGCGCCGCGCGGCCTCGAGTACCGGGTGCTGCTGAACAAGATCGACCGGCGTGTGTTCGGCCAACTCGAGGACTGGCAGGAACTCGTCGACGGCGGCCTCAAGATGCCCCGGTTCCAGGGGTACATCCGGGCGAGCAAAAGCATCGCGGATGGCCCGCTGGACGGGAAGGTCGTCACCCAGTACAACGACACCCGCGCCACCCAGAATGCGATCTTCGACTTCACCACCGTCGCCCGCGAACTGCAGGCGGCACTAGAGGCAATGCCCGCCACGAAGGGAGCGAGCTGATGGCACGCAAGAGCTTGGGATCACTGGTCGGCAACGATGCCGCCGCGTCGGCACCGACTGTGGGGGAGCAGGCGCCTCCTCCGGCTGCTGCGCCCGCCCCGCCCGCGCAGATTGAGCCGACAGCAGTAGCCGCATCCGCCGACGCTGAGAAGGAGACACCGCCCGCCGCCCAGGAGGCGTCCAGCGCGCCGGCCCGCAAGACGCGCGGCGCCCGACGCACCGCCGCGACGCCGGATAGTAACAGCGACCGCGAGACCGCCTCTAAGGGGGTCCCCGTCCACCTGACCGAGGAACTCAACGAGCGGCTGCAGGCGTACATGGCAACGACCCGGTGGAGCCACCACAACGTGCTCCTCGACGCGATCGAGACGACGTATGCGCGCCTGCCCGAACTCATCGCGGAAGCAACCGCTGCTGCCAGTCGCCAGGCCGAGCGCACGGTTCTGTTCTCCCGACCCAACCCCACCGCACCCAAGGCGACGGGGGAGGCCCGGGTCAAGCACACCGTGAAGATGAGCGACACCAACCGGAACATCCTCGATCGCATCACCGCCGAGGTTGGCGCCCCCAGCCGAAACTTCCTCATCACCGTGGCCTACGAGGCCTACCTGCCCACCATCGAGAAGAGCTAACCCATGACCACAACCGCCCCTGAGAAGGCCAGCAAGCGAACCCGGAACACCGAGAAGCCCTCGACCCGCCCCGCCGCGGTCGGGCAGCCGACCAAGTCTCGTCGTCGCGTGTGGATGATCGCCCTCGGCATCACCATCGTCCTCATCGGCGCGTTGGCCACCTGGTACGTCACCACCACCACATCACGCACCGTCTCGGTTCTCACGATCAGCGACACCGTCCAGCGCGGCGAAGCGATCACCCAGAACGACCTCACGACGATCTCGATCGCCGGCGGCCAGAACGTCGACGCCATCCCCGCATCCAAAGCATCCGACGTCGTCGGTCAGGTCGCAGCCGTAGACCTGCCCGCCGGCTCGCTGCTGACCACCGGCAACATCATCGACACGCTCCCGGTGCCGGAGGGCTCCTCCATCGTGGGCATCGCGTTGAACGCCAGCCAGCTGCCGTCCTACCGCCTCGCCGCCGGTGACGCCATCCGCCTGGTCGACACACCGGTCGCGCAGGGTGAGCCACCGACGTCTGATCCGCAGACCTTCGACGCCACGGTGTTCACCACCACCTATGACGAGGCCAACCAGACCTGGATCGTCGACGTCGTGGTCCCCGAGCGTGAAGCCGCATCCATCGCAGCACGCGCTGCCACACAGCGCGTATCCATCGTCCTCGACGGCGTGGGGGAGTAAGCCCCGATGTCGATCGTCTACCTCACCAGCACGTCGGGCGCCCCGGGAGTGTCCACCCTGGCAGCCGCCCTCACGCTCAACTGGCCACGGCCGGCGCTCCTGCTCGAGGCCGACATCGCCAAGACCAGCCACATCCTCTCCGGCTACCTGCGTGGGCAGTACCAGCACGTCCAGAGTCTCACCGAAGCCGCGATCGCCAACCTCCGCGGCGGGATGGACGGAGAGACCCTCTTCGCGCAGACCATCAGCCTCGGCGAGGGCCGATACGTCATCCCCGGGTTCAACGACCTCGGCGGAGCACGCGGAACGACCAGCGCGTTCTGGGCGAATCTGCTGCGCGCACTCGAGCAGCTGCCTCGCACGGCCAACGCCCCCGATCTGGACATCATCGTCGACGCCGGCCGGTTCGCCCCTGGCGATCCCCGCACGCCTCTCATCGCCGCAGCTGACGCAGTACTCGTGGTCACCGGGAACACACTCCCGGACATCCACGCCCTGTATGCGAGCTCGAGCGCGTTCGCGGCGACGCTCGAGGCGTCAGGTCACCGCGACTTCCTCGGGCTCACGATCACCACCAGCCCCCTGCGAGGCCAGCGCTACAGCGCCCACGAGATCTCCTCCAAGACCGGCCTGCCGTTCATCGGCACGCTGCCCTGGGACCCGGCCACCGCATCGCACTACTCGCATGGAGCCGCAACCCCCTCCAAGCGCTCGCCCTACACCAAGGCGCTGACAGAGATCATCACCACCCTCAACGGTGACCTCGCCGGTCGCCGCTACACGCCGACCGCACAGGACTGACCATGGCCAAGAACCCCAACCCGGACCCCGCAGACCTCTCCACGCTGCCCCTGTTCGCGCCGGGCCAGCCTCGGCAGACGAACCCGGCAGCCGACCACCTGCTGCGCGCCACCACTCGCGTCGACCAGCCCACAGCCGTACCGCCGGCACCCGCAATATCAAGGTCGATCGACCCGCGCGCACACGCCGTAGCCGGCACGATCCCGCCGCCGCCCCCGGCACCGCCGACCCGCGCTGCTGCCACCACCCGCCGCAGCGCGGCCGCGATGTTCGAGGATCAGGGGCGCATCCCCTGGGATGCGGTCTCGGAGATCCGCGACGCCGTATCGACGATCCTTGCCGACGCAGGCCAGGCCAACCCCAATCTCACCGATGAGGAACGCGAGGCGATGGCCCGGCAGCACACCGCCGAGCTCATCCGCGCTCGCGTCGACGACCTCGCCCGCCACGGACAGGAGTCGTGGAGCCTCGACCTGCAGGAAGACGTCGCGCAGGCTGTCTTCGATGCGATGTTCAGGCTCGGCCGGCTGCAGCCGCTGGTCGACATCGAGGGCGTCGAGAACATCGACATCGTCGGCTACGACAACGTCTGGCTGACCTTCGCCGGCGGCAACCGGCAGAAGTACCCGCACCCGGTCTCGCTGAACGACGACGAGCTCGAGCGCGAGATCAACTTCATCGCCACACGCCGCGGCGAGGGCGCACGCTCGTTCAACGCCTCACGCCCATCCCTGCACCTGGACCTGCCTGGCGGCGCCCGTCTAGCGGCGCTCGCACGGCCCGTTGCCGAGCGTCCCTCGGTGACGATCCGTATCCATCGCCACGTTGATATCTCCCTCGACGACCTGGTGGCCACGCACACCATGACCAGGCTCGCAGCACGGTTCCTCGAAGCCTCGGTGCGCGCCGGCCTCAGCCTCGTCACCAACGGTTTCCAGTCCTCGGGCAAGACGACCCTGCTGCGGGCGTTGGCCGACTGCATCCCGCCGGACGAGAAGCTCGCGACGATCGAGATGGAACGCGAGCTCTACCTGCACAAGAACCCGGCCAAGCACCCACTCGTCATCGCCTTCGAGTACCGTCCCGGCGAAGGCGAGCCCGGTGCGACGGGGGAGCGGGCAGGCGAGTTCCCGCTGATCCGCGGACTCGAGGACTCGCTGCGCCACACCACCGACCGGCTCATTGTCGGCGAGGTCCGCGGCTCCGAGATCAACGCGATGCTGCAGGCGATGCAGTCCGGCGTCGGGTCGATGAGCACCCTCCACTCACAGAGCCCGGAGGACGCGATCGAGCGCATGGTGACCCTCATGATGAAAGACGGCTCCAACGCGACACCCGCCTACTGCTACCGGCAGATCGCGCAGAACATCGACCTCATCGTGCAGATGGCGAAGATCCGCGACCACGAGACCGGAAAGGCCCGGCGCGTGATCACCGAGATCTGCGAAATCCAGCCGGGCGAGGACAGCTACGGTGTGGCCCGCCCCACCCTCAGCAAGATCTTCACCTTCGACAAGGCGACCCAGACACTCGAGCTCGGCCAGCTGCCCTCGCGCGAACTGCTCGACAAGCTCGCCGAGGTCGGGTTCAACGAATCCGACCTCACCCCCTACACCGGGGAGGCCAGCGCATGAACACCGCCGGCATCCTGATCTCGATCCTCATCGCAGCAGCCGGCGGCATCCTGGTCGTACTCGGAATCGCCTACCAGGCCCCCGAGCCCGGCACGGCAAAGCCGGTGCGCTCCAAGCGCACCACCCCGCTGTTCAGCCGGCAGCAGCAGCTGTGGGCGGCGATCGGTCTGGGCTCCGGCGTACTGCTGTTCATCTACTCCGGCTGGCTCATCCTCGTGCCCATCGCCACCGTCGCCGGTGCCACGCTCCCGCTGTTCCTCGGCAAGGGCGACGCCCCGCAGAAGATCGCCCGCCTCGAAGCCCTCGAGACCTGGACGCGCAGCCTCTCCGGTCTCACCATCGCCGGCGCCGGCCTCGAGCAGACGCTGATGGCATCCCTGGCATCCACTCCCGAGGCGATCAAGCCGCAGGTCGGCTCGCTCGTGGCCCGCCTCAACGCGCGCTGGCCCACCCGCGAAGCGCTCGAGGCATTCGCCCGCGACCTCGACGACCCGACCGCCGACCTGATCGTGATGCACCTGCTGCTCAAGGAGCAGGCCCGCGGCGCCGGCCTCGCCGAAGCCCTCGACGACCTCGCAGAGATCATCTTCGAGGAGGTCAAGGTGCGCCGACAGATCGAGACCGACCGAGCCAAGCCGCGCACCCAGGTCCGTATCGTCGCGATCGCGACCCTCGTCGTCCTGGCCGCGCTGCCGTTCCTCGGCACCTACACCGCCGCCTACGCCAGCCCGCTCGGCCAGGTGCTGCTGACCATCTGGGTTGTGCTGTTCGGCCTGCTCCTGATGTGGATGCGCTCAATCAGCATGGGCAAGCCCGCACCCCGTCTGCTCGTCGCCCCCGAAGTGAAGGAGGATGCGCAGTGACCCTGTTCGCACTCATCCCCGGCCTGATCCTCGGCGCCGGCGTCGCGCTCATCGTCAGCGCCCTCATCCCGCGCCAGCCCCACCTGGCCGCCACCCTCGACCGGCTCAGCGAAACCACCATCGCGGCACCCGAGCTCGGCGACGACTCCCTGCAGCACCGTGTCGGTTCATGGGTCGCCGAGCACCTTCCCGAACGGTCCTGGCTCAAGGTGCCCACCACCGACCTGCGCCTGATCGGCATGCCGCTCGACAAGTACTACTACGACAAGGTGCTCCTCGCCCTCGTCGGCCTGCTGTCGCCACTCGTGCTGGGCCTGTTCGCGCAGGCCCTCAACTTCCTGCCGTTCTACATCCCCGCACTGCTGGGCCTGCCCATCGCCGTATGGCTGTGGTTCAGCGTCGACCAGGACATCCGCTCCAAGGCCAACGACGCCCGTGCCGAGTTCACGCGCGCGGTCGCCGTCTACCTCGAGCTCGTCGCCGCCGAGCGCAAGCGCGGAGCCACCGCCGCCCGAGCACTCGAGACCTCCGCCGACGTCGGCCGCTCTTGGGTGTTCGTCCGCATCCGCCAGGAACTCACCCGAGCCCGCTACGCCGGCGTCGCCCCCTGGGACGCGCTGCGCACCCTCTCCGACGAGATCGACGTCCCAGACCTCGCCGACGTCGCCAAGATCGTGCGACTTTCGGGCGAAGAAGGCGCATCGATATATGAGACACTCAGATCGAGGGGAAAGACCCTCCGGCACAAGCTCCTCGCCGAGGAGCACGAGAAAGCGAACAGCGCGAGCGAGCGGATGCAGATGCCCCTGGCGACAACCCTGTTCGTCTACGTGGGCATCATCATCACCCCCCTGATCCTGAACCTCCTCGCGACCTAACTGGATACATGTCCGCGAACAGCCAGGTGAGCGGCCTATATGAAGTAACGCTCCCCACGCCGCGCACACCCATAGTTGACTTTCAACTCAAGACCGCAGTCCACGCACCACCCAACCCCGGAAAGAGAGAGAAATGAGCAAGATCAACGAGCGCATCACCCTCGCCGTGGAGGCCGCAAAGGGCCGCTACCGCGAGCTCAGCGAGGCCCCCGAAGAGGGCCTCGAGACCGCAGAGAAGATCTTCCTGACCGTCGGCGCTGTCATCCTCGCCGCCGCTGCGATCGCCGCCATCACGGCGTTCGTCAACGGCCAGATCGCGCTGCTGCCCAGCAACTGATCCCGTGGTCATGGCTTCGATCCGCGCTCGCCTCCTCCGCCCGCTCCGGCGGGCGGGGCGAGACGAGCGCGGATTCGAGACCGCTGAGACCGTGATCGTGCTGCCGGCGCTGCTCCTGCTGATCTTCGCGATCGTGCAGGGCGGCCTCTGGTACCACGGCACCAATCTCGTCCAGGCCGCAGCAGTCAACGCCTACGAGGCGGCCCGCCTGTACGACGCCACCACGGCAGACGGCGTCAACGCCGGAACCGCGACCGCCGACCAGGCCGGGGGCATGCTCACCGACGTCAACGTGAACGTCAACCGCAGCGCCACCGAGGTCACCGCAACCGTCACCGCGGTCACCCCCGGGCTGCTCCCCGGCGTGAACACCACCGTCACCCGGACGGTCACCGGCCCCGTCGAAAGGTGGGTGCCGTGATCACCCGCCTCCGACAGCGCCTCCTGGCCGACGAGCGCGGCTCCAACGCCGCCGAGATCGTCATCATCGCCCCCGTCATCGCGATGCTGATCCTCGTCCTCGTTGCCGGCGGCCGCACCGCCCTCGCCGACAACGCGACCCAGAGCGCCGCCTACGCCGCCGCACGAGCCGCCTCCCTCTCCCGAAACGCCAGCACCGCCATCACCAACGCCGAGGACGCCGCACGACGCGCGATGAGCCAGTCCGGCATCAGCTGCACGACCCTCACCGTGAACGTCAACGCCAGCGGGCTCAACACCGCCATCGGCACCACCGGCACCGTCTCCGCGTCCGTCAACTGCGTCGTGAGCCTCGCCGACATCACCCTCCCAGGCATCCCCGGAAGCCGCACCATGAGCTCGTCGGCCGCCTCGCCCGTCGACGCCTACCGAGAGCGAGGCTGACCGTGACCACCATCCGACAGCTGCTCCGCAAGCTCCGCGACGACGAGCGCGGCTCCATCACCCCGTTCTTCGTCGTGTTCGTTCCCGCCCTCGTCCTCATCGTCGGCCTCGTCGTCGACGGCGCCGGGAAGATCCAGGCCAACGAGAACGCACAAGCCGTCGCCTCCGGCGCCAGCCGTGCCGCCGCCAACGCCATCGCCGCGCAGGTCGTCTCCAACGGCAGCGTCAGCCTCGACAACAACCGAGCACGCATCGCTGCGACCGACTACATCGAAGCCGCCGGCATGACCGGCACCGTGAACGTAGCCGGAGACCGCATCACCGTTAGCGTCGAAACGTCGTACAGCACGAAGTTCGTTTCCATCATCGGCATCGCCACCCTCCCCGCAGAGGCAACCGCCACCGCCGAGATCATCACCCAATAGGAGCAGCCACCCCATGAGCACCAAGCGCCTCGCCCTCGCCGGCATCATCGCTGCCGCACTGACGCTGACCGCCTGCACGGGCACCGGCACTCCTAACCCCAGCGGCAACGCGAGCGAAACCCCCACGCCAACTGCCACCGCCGGCACGAAGGTCCCGCCCCCTGCGAACGAGGACGAAGCAATCACTGCCGCCGAGTCTGTGCTGACCGAGTACTTCGCCACGCGAGGCGAAGTCAACGCCGCGGGAGGAACTGACCCCTCGCAGCTGGAAGCGCTCGCGACCGGTAAGGCTCTTGACGTCGCCGTCAACGACGCCGCCTATGTCGCGGAGGGGCCGGTGCTCAACGTCGACCAGGTCAACGTTGACGGCCCCGCAACCACGGAAGGGGCGATCAAATACGAGACCGTCACCGCATACGGACAGCCCTGGGACGAGATCGAGAACGGGCTCGTGACCATCAACGCGTGCCAGGACGCGAGCGAGTACAAGGTGTTCGCGAGCGACGGGTCCGAAGCACTGCGGCCTGACCCGCGAAGCACCTTCGACTACCAGGTGGTCTACGACAGCGAACGCGAGACCTGGTTGGTCTACGACCTGATCAGCTTGGGGGAGAGCTGCTGACTGTGGCTCATCGAATCGAATGTTGAAACGACTCCTCGCCTCCATCGCCACCGCGGCCGTTCTGGTCGCGGGGTCAGTCCTCGGAACGACCACCCCTGCCAGCGCAGCAGGTGGCGTCTGGTGTGATCCGCAGACGACGGTCTGCTTCATCACGATCTCGGCGCCTTCCGACCCGGCCCCGAACCCAGACAGCAACGGGTGGACACCTGGCGCGCCCACTTGCTACTACGAGAACTCGCAGTCCGGGCTCCTGCAACTGGGATGGACCGAAGACGAGATCCGCGTGTTCGACGGCGGCACCTATCAGCGGTTCTACGCGATCATCGACTGCGGTGGCCCGACGTCGTACTGGTCGAACACCCGGCAGTGCTACGTGTTCATGAAGGACGGGGTCTGGCCGGCACGCCCCCCGGGGTACTCCGACAAGGCCGGCTACTACGGCTGCATCATGTTCAACCCGACGCCGGGTGGTTCGCCTGGTGTCGGCCAGGAGACCAACTTCTGGTCTGAGACGGTCCCGCCTGGCCTGCAGGTTCTGCCTCCCGGTGTCGCTGCAGAGCGTCTGATCTCGACGTTCCAGCTGCGCGGGATCGACATCGGCATGGCGCCCGACGTCAACCCCGCGTGGGGTCACCGCCGCTCCTACGTTGGGGTTCCGGTGTGGCTCTGGGTTGAGAACCCGCAGCCGCTGACCTGGGGGCCGTACACCGAGACGGCCACGCTCGGCGGGCAGACCATCACCGCCACCGCGCGGGTGACCTCCGTTCGATGGGACATGGGTGACGGCGGATCGCAGGTCTGCGGTGGCACGGGCACCCCATACACGACCGGCTACGGCGTCACCGACTCGCCGACCTGCGGCTACCGCTACCGCACGACCTCGGAGTCTCAGAGCGGCGATCGGTACACGGTCACCGCGACGAGCCAGTGGGTTGTGGAGTGGACCTCGGTCGCCGGTCCCAGCGGCACGATCAACCTGACGACCTCGAGCTCGGTCCCGCTCGAGGTCAACGAGTTGCAGACCGTCAACGTCGGCGGGTGAACCGAGATGTCCGCGAACCGCCGACCGTGGGGCCTATATGACGTAGGACCCGCACCACGCGGGCGCTGACGCTGAAATCGAGGAGACGACCGTGAGGCGAATCACCGCAGGGCTCGGAGCTCTCATCCTGTCTGCCGCGCTGCTGGTGGGTCTGCCCGCCGCGCTGGTCTTCCTGGCCGGCAACCCGATCCCCTCGTGGGATCGCCTGCTGGCGGCGCTGACGATGCCCGACTACGGCGGGGAGTTCCTGGTAGGCACCGTCATCCCTCTCATCGCATGGGCCGCGTGGGCGACCTTCGCCATCGGGTACCTCGCCGAGATCCCGAACCAGCTGCGGATCGCCACGTCTGGCCCGGGCGTGAAGCTGATGAAGCTGCCGGGCCTGGGTGTGCAGCAGAAGGCTGCCGGCGTCCTGATCGCCGCCATCATCGCCGTCTTCGCGCCGAACGCCGCCATGGCCGCCACACCGGCCGCCACCGACGTCGCCCCCGTGAGCGTGTCGGCCAGCGTCACCAGCGACGCCGATCAGGCATCTACGCCTGTGGCGGAGACCTCGCCGGCGGCCGCGCCCGCGGAGCAGGCGCCTGCTGCCGCGC
>Ga0180217_1005011_pt1 | contig 10209 bp, 8 predicted proteins | sample eDN3rd37CBELigOP_FD_128521 | JGI IMG/M metagenome (GOLD analysis project Ga0180217, IMG submission 128521) | Enriched Organic Plus compost microbial communities from Emeryville, California, USA - eDNA 3rd pass 37_C BE-Lig OP (version 2) (version 2) ... | reverse complement strand
CTGCTCGTGTTCGCGCTGCTGATCATCAGCCGGATGGTGCCCCTGTTCCGGTCCTTCCAGCGCAAGCTGGACGCGGTCAACCGGATCATGCGCGAGCAGCTCACCGGGGTGCGGGTGGTCCGCGCGTTCGTGCGCGAGCCGATCGAGGAGGAACGGTTCGCGGTCGCCAACACCGACATCATGGTGGTCGGCCGGAAGGTCGGGTCGCTGTTCGTCCTGCTCTTCCCGGTCGCGATGCTCGTGCTGAACGTGACCGTCGTCGGCGTGATCTGGTTCGGCGCCGTGCAGGTCGACGCGGGCGCCGTCGAGATCGGCACCCTGTTCGCGTTCATGCAGTACGTCGCGCAGATCCTCATGGGTGTGCTCATGGCGAGCTTCATGACGGTGATGATCCCGCGTGCCGCGGTCTCGGCGGAGCGGATCGGCGAAGTGCTGGCGAGCGAATCCACCCTCACCCCGCCCGCGCAGCCGGTCACCGTGTTCCCGGTCCCGGGACGGGTCGAGTTCATCGGCGCCGAGTTCGCCTACCCGGGTGCGGAGGAGCCGGTGCTGCGGGGTATCGACTTCGTCGCCGAGCCGGGGCAGACGGTCGCCGTGGTCGGTTCCACCGGCTCCGGCAAGACCACGCTCGTGAACCTCATCCCGCGCCTGTTCGACGTGACCGCCGGTGCGGTGAAGGTCGGCGGTGTGGATGTTCGCGACGCCGACCTGCAGACGCTGTGGCGGGGGATCGGGCTCGTGCCGCAGCACGCGTTCCTGTTCTCCGGCACCGTCGCCTCCAACCTCCGTTTCGGACGCGAGGACGCCACCGACGACGAGCTCTGGCACGCACTCGAGATCGCGCAGGGCAAGGACTTCGTCGCCGCGATGGAGGGCGGACTCGAAGCCCCGATCGCGCAGGGCGGCACGAACGTGTCGGGCGGGCAGCGGCAGCGGCTCGCGATCGCACGGGCCATCGTGCACCGCCCCGAGGTCCTCCTGTTCGACGACTCGTTCTCGGCGCTCGACCTGGCCACGGACGCGCGCCTGCGCAAGGCCCTGTGGCGGGAGCTGCCGGGGGTCACCAAGATCGTGGTCGCGCAGCGGGTCTCCACGATCACCGACGCCGATCGCATCCTCGTGCTGGAGGACGGCCGGATGGTCGCCTCCGGAACCCACGACGAACTGCTCGAGGCGAGCGAGACCTACCGGGAGATCGTCGAGTCGCAGCTGGGGGTGGACGCATGAGCGCCGAACGCACGACGACTCCGGACGAGCAGCGGGAGAGCGAGCTCGCCGCCCAGGCCCGGGCCGACACCGGGGGACCCGGTGGCGTCGCCCCGGGCAAGGCCGAGGACTTCGGGCGGAGCTTCCGCCGGATGATCGGCCTCCTGCGGCCCCATGCCGCGGCGTTCACGTTCGTGTCGGTGCTCGGTGCCGTCGGCGTCGTCCTCTCGGTCATCGCGCCGAAGGTGCTCGCCGAAGCGACGAACATCATCTTCGAGGGCGCGGTCTCGGCCGCACTCGCGGCCGAGTTCCCGCTCGGGACCCCGAAGGCCGACGTCGAGGCCGCCCTCCGCGGCGCCGGACAGGCCGACCTCGCGAACATCATCGGCGCGATGGACGGCTTCACCGTCGGCGCCGGCGTCGACTTCGACGCCCTGCGCGTGGTGACGATGGCCGTGCTCGCGATCTACATCGCCTCGGCGTTCCTGAACTGGATCCAGGGCTACGTCATCAACGTGATCATGGTCCGCACGATGTGGCGCCTGCGCGAGTCGGTCGAGACGAAGATCAACCGGCTGCCGCTGTCGTACTTCGACCGGGTGCAGCGGGGGGAGCTCATCTCCCGTGTCACCAACGACATCGACAACATCACGCAGACCATGCAGCAATCGCTCTCGAGCGCGCTCACCTCCGTGCTCACCGTGGTCGGTGTGCTGGTGATGATGTTCTCGATCTCGTGGCAGCTCGCGCTCGTCGCCCTCGTGTCGCTGCCGCTCATGGCCGTGATCTTCGGCGTGATCGGGCCCCGGTCGCAGAAGGCGTTCGGCGTGCAGTGGCGCAAGGTCGGGCGACTGAACGCACGGGTCGAGGAGTCGTTCTCCGGACACGCGCTGGTGAAGGTCTTCGGCCGTGAGGAGGACGCCCGGGCGAAGTTCGAGACCGAGAACGAGGAGCTCTACCAGGCGGCGTTCAAGGCACAGTTCCTCTCGGGCATCATCATGCCGGGCATGCTGTTCGTCGGGAACCTCACCTACGTCTTCATCGCCGTGCTCGGCGGGCTCATGGTCGCGGGCGGGCAACTCCGTCTCGGCGACGTACAGGCCTTCATCCAGTACTCGCAGCAGTTCACCCAGCCGCTGTCGCAGCTGGGTGGGATGGCCGCGGTGGTCCAGTCCGGTACGGCGTCGGCCGAGCGGGTGTTCCAGCTCCTGGACGCGGAGGAGCAGGAACCGGATGCGGCGGACGCGCCCGAGCCGGTGAACGGTCCCGGTGTGATCGAGTTCGACCACGTGTCGTTCTCGTACTCGCCCGACCGTCCCCTCATCGAGGACCTCTCGTTCCGAGTGGAGCCCGGCCAGACCGTCGCCATCGTCGGACCGACCGGCGCGGGCAAGACGACGCTCGTGAACCTCGTGATGCGCTTCTACGAGCTCGACGCCGGGCGCATCCTCATCGACGGGCAGGACATCGCGACGCTACGCCGCCGCGACGTGCGTGCGCGGACGGGCATGGTGCTGCAGGACCCGTGGCTGTTCGCCGGCACGATCCGCGACAACATCCGCTACGGGCGGGAATCCGCGAGCGACGAGGAGATCGTCGCGTCCGCGACCGCGACCCGTGTCGACCGGTTCGTGCACTCGCTGCCGGACGGCTACGACACCGTGCTCGACGAGGACGCGTCGAATGTGTCGGCGGGGGAGAAGCAGCTCATCACGATCGCCCGCGCGTTCGTGGCGCAGCCGTCCGTGCTCATCCTCGACGAGGCGACGAGTTCGGTCGACACCCGCACCGAATTGCTGCTGCAGCACGCCATGGCGGCGCTGCGCAAGGGGCGCACCTCGTTCGTGATCGCCCACCGGCTCTCCACGATCCGGGACGCCGACCTCATTCTCGTGATGGAGCAGGGGCGCATCGTCGAACAGGGCACGCACGACGAGCTCATCGCCGCGGAGGGCGCCTACTGGCGGCTGTACCGGAGTCAGTTCGAGCAGGCGATCGATCCGGATGCGGATGCGGAAGCGCCGCACGAGGGCGCCGATTCGGGAGCCTGAGCCGGTTCACGTACCCTCGAAGGGTGTTCCGGACCCCCCTGAATCTGTTCCGTACGCTGGCATTCGCCGAGGCGGTGTCGTGGACCCTCCTCATCACCGGTCTGCTGCTGCGCGCCTTCGCGGGGCTGGACATCGCGACCGCGATCGCGGGCAGCATCCACGGCTTCGTGTTCCTGTCGTACGGGGCGGTCGCGGTCCTCGTCGCGTTCAACCAGCGCTGGGGCGTGTGGCCCGCCGTGGTCGCGATCGTCAGTGCGATCATCCCCTACGCCACCATCCCGACCGAGATCTGGCTGCACAAGACCGGTCGCCTCGTCGGCGCGTGGCGGCTGGAGGAGACCGACGACCCGCATGACCGCGCCTGGTACGACCGTCTCATGCGGCTGTTCCTGCGCCGCCCGTACCTGCTGGCGGTGCTCCTGGTCGTCGCGGTCGTGGTGCTCTACACGGTGCTCGTGATCATCGGCCCGCCCGGGGGCCGTCACTGAGTTCGCCGCGCTGATCCTGATCGGGCCCGCCCGGCCGGGTCCCGTGGATAACCTCGTTTCCGTCGCCGTCGGCCACTAGGCTCGGGGGACCCGTCCCGGACCGATGGAGGAACGATGGAGATCGCCGCGCTCGGAGCAATCGGACTGCTGGGGGTGATCGTCGCCGTCGTCCTCGTCGTCGTCCTGATCATCGTGCTGATCCTGGTGCGCGCCTGGTATCGGGTCGCGAAGGCCGACGAGGCGCTGGTCATCGTCGGCAAGCGGCAGAAGGGCATCGACGGCGGGTCCTCGCGTATCACGGTGATCACCGGCGGCGGCGCGATCGTCAACCCGCTCACGCAGCGGGCCGAGATGATCTCGCTGCGCGCGCGCCAGATCAAGATGGAGCCGACGGCGCAGTCCTCGAACGGCGTCACCGTGAACGTCAGCGGGGTCGCGCTGGTGAAGATCGGGTCCGACCCGGAGTCGGTCCGTCGCGCGGCCGAGCGGTTCGCGTCGCAGGACAAGGCGATCGAGCAGTTCACGACCGAGCAGCTCGAGGGTGCGCTGCGCGGCGTTGTCGCCACGCTCACGGTCGAGGAGCTCATGCGCGACCGCCAGCGCCTGAGCGACCAGATCGCCGAGGGCATCAAGGGCGACCTGTCCAGCCAGGGACTCATCCTCGACTCGTTCCAGATCCAGGGGATCACCGACCAGAACGGCTACATCGCCGCCCTCGGGGCGACCGAGGTCGAGCGGGTGAAGCGCGAGGCCGAGGTCGCCAAGATCGACGCGCAGCGCGAGATCCGGCGCCGGCAGATCTCCACGGACGAGGCGAACCTCATCGAGCAGACCGCGCTCGACAAGAACACCGCCGCCGCGCAGGCCGAGGTCGGCCGTGCGAACGCGGAGGCGGAGCAGGCCGAGGCGCTCGCGCGCGCCGAGCGGCAGCAGGCGGTGCTCATGCAGGAGGCCGACAACACGCAGGCGCGACTGGACGCCGAGGTCAAGCGGGTGGCCGACGCGCAGCTCTACGAACGGCAGCGCGCCGCGGACGCCGAGGCGTACGCCCGGGTGAAGGCAGCACAGGCGCAGGCTGAAATGGCCGAGGCCGAGGCGACCGCGACGCGTGTGCGCGCGCAGGCCGAGGCGGATGCGGTGCGGCTGGCCGGTGAGGCGCGCGCGCAGGCGCTGCAGGCCGAGGCCGAGGCGCTCTCACGCAACCAGGAAGCGCTGCTCGCACAGCGGGCACTGGATGCGCTGGTGCCGATGATGTCGGAGTTCGCGAAGGGCTACGACAAGGTGGGCTCGGTCACCGTGTTCGGCGGCGAGGGGGCGAGCGGCCACCTCGCATCGGAGCAGGCGACCGGCCTGCGGGCGACGTTCGACGCCGTCCGCACCGCGACCGGGCTCGACCTCGGTGAGATCATCCAGGGTCGTGCCGTCGGTCACGCGATCGCCGACCGGTTGGGCGAACGCACGGCACCGCGGACGGATGCGGGCCCGGAACCGGCGGGCGCCGTCGCAGCGGAAGACGACCCGACGCCGCCGGCCGCCAAGACGGAATGACGCGGGGTCAGCCCTCGAGGTCGTCGACGCCCGGCAGCCAGGACTGGCCGGGACGGTTCCACCCGCGCTTCTTCGCGATCTTCTGCGCCGTCTTCCAGTCGTTGTCGTTGAGCCGGTCGACGTAGAGGATGCCGTCCAGGTGGTCGAACTCGTGCTGCATGATGCGGGCGCGCCAGCCGTCCACCTCGATGCGCACGGGGGCGCCGTCGAGGTCGATCCCGGTGACGATGACCCGGTCGGAGCGGCGGAGGGGGAAGCGTTCGCCGGGGAAGGAGAGGCAGCCCTCGGACTCCAGGTCGGGGTCGGGCTCGCCCGGCTCGAGCGGCACCATCCACAGCTCGGGGTTGATGACGACGCCGCGCCAGGGCGCGCCCTCGTCGTCCTCGTAGGTGTAGGTGTAGATCCGCAGCGGCACGCCGACCTGCGGCGCGGCGAGGCCGACGCCGGGGGCGGCGTCCATCGTCTCGTACATGTCCGCGACGAGCGTGCGGATCTCATCGGTGATCTCGGTCACCTCGGATGCGGGGGCGTGCAGGACGGGATCGCCCATGATGCGAATCGGGAGTACGGCCACGCCTCGAGCCTATCCGCGACCGCGACCGTTATGGTCGAGAGGTGATGTGGGCAGTACCGTCGTCGATCCAGGACGTCAGCGAGCAGCTGACCGGTGTGTTCGACAACCCCGGACTGCTCCTCGGCATCCCGCTCGCCCTCGCCGGTGCGGTGTTCATGTCGTTCGGGGCGCAGTACCAGCACCGTGGTGTGACGAAGGTCGAGCACCTCAGCGGTGCGAAGGGGTCGAGCGGGCTGTCGTTGCAGCAACTCGGCCGGCTGCTGACCCGCCCGTCGTGGGTGATCGGCACGGTCATGCTCGCGCTGGCGATCGTGTGCCAGCTGGGGGCGCTGAGCGTCGCGCCGCTCATCGTGGTGCAGCCGCTGGGGGCGATTTCCCTGGTCATCACGACGCTGCTGAACGCGCGGATCAGCGGGCACAGTCCCACGGGGCGCTCGATCGCGGCGATCGTCGCATGCGTGGGCGGCATCTTCATGTTCGTCACGGTCGCGGCGCTGTTCGGCACGGAGAGTCCGATCGGCGGCACCCAGGTGATCACGGTGCTCATCGTGATGGCCGTGGTCGCGGCGCTCCTGGTGGCGCTCTGGCTCATGGTGCGACAGCGTCGGCAGATCCGGGCGCTGTTCTACGTCCTCGCCGCCGGTGTCATCTACGGATTCGTCGCGACGCTCGCGAAGACCGTCATCAAGCGCATCCAGACCGGCGATTTCGACTGGCTGACGATCCTCTGCCTGGTGGCGCTCATCGCCGGGACGGCGCTCGGCGCGTACTTCGTGCAGACCGCGTACTCCTCGGGTCCGCCGGATCTCGCGATCGCGGGGCTCACGGTCGTGGACCCGATGGTGGCGGTGCTCATCGGCCTGCTCGTGCTCGGCGAAGGCGTCGCCGTACCGCTGTGGGGCTACATCGTCTTCGTGGTCGCCGGCGCGGTCGCGGTGTGGGGGGTCATCTCGCTCGCGCTGTACCACCCGCAGGTGCTGAGCGAGAGCCAGGAACTGCACATCGCCCGCGGTTCCGGCGGCGCGTCGGGCGGCGGGGCATCCTCCGGCGGCACGTCCGAGGACGGTGCGGCCGGCTCGGCGGACGAGGACACCGACCGGTAGGCTCGGATTCCACCGGGGGCGGTGGCCAAGCTGGTGAAGGCAGCGGGCTCATAACCCGACGACCGTGGGTTCAAGTCCCACCCGCCCCACAGAACTTCAGGAGCGTGGTATGCGGAAGCTGTGGCAGGGCGACATCGGCATCGGTGGCCTTTTCCACCGGCCGGCCCGTGACGAGGCGCCTGATGGCGCCGAGTACGTCACAGGTAAGCTCGTGCGCTTCGTGCGCAACGGTGTGCCCGCGCGAGTACCCGATGACCTCACGGTCGTCGCTGCGACCGCGCTCGCGGCGCAGGACGACGAGCAGATGGCGCTCTTCCTCTACTCGCAGCCCACGGGCGACCAACTTGAGGAGCTTGCCGAGGCGTGGTCGCTGCACCCGGTACTGGCGGAGGACCTGTCGAGTACCGGGCAACGGCCCAAGCTCAAACGCTTCGGCGACACGATCTTCCTGGTGGCCCGAGCCGCCCGGCATCTCGATGCGTCGGAAGAAGTGGACTTTGGCGAATTCCACGTGCTCCTGCGCCCGAGGGCTGTCGCCATACTCTGCCAGGACGCCCGCTGGTTGCGGCGCCCGGGCCGTTCGGTACCCGCCGAAGACGGACGAACGCTCGATTTCGGTGACCGTGAGCGCGCGATGCTCACCGACCGGCGTCTCCTGCGGATGGGTCCCGCCGCCGTCGTCTACATGCTGCTCGATGCGATCGTCGACGGCTACGTCCCGGTGCTGGACAGGATGGTCGCCGACCGGGAGGACATCGAACGCCGGGTCTTCGCCGGCGATGCCACAGCGGCCGAGCAGATCTATCGGCTGAGCCGGGAGGTCGTTGAGCTGCGGCAGGCTATCGCGCCCCTCTCCGAAGTCGTGGAGCTGCTCCGCTCCGATCGCAGCGGCCTCGAGATCCCGAACGAACTCCGCGCCCGTCTGGACGACGTCGCCGATCGACTTCTGCAGTCGGAAGCCCGGGCATCCGGACTCCGTGAGGCACTGACCCAGATCCTGACGGTCAACGCCACGTTGGTGAACCAACGGCAGAACGAAGACATGAAACGGATATCCGGTTGGGCGGCGATCCTTTTTGCGCCGTCGCTGATCGGCGGGATCTACGGCATGAACTTCGATGCGATGCCGGAGCTGCACTGGGCCTTCGGCTATCCGTTCGCCATCGGCCTCATGCTCGCATTGGCTGCGGTGCTGTACGTGGTGTTCAAACGCAGCAGGTGGATCTGACACGGTCGGAGGTGGCACCCGTGTCGGAGCGTGCACCGCGGCTCACGATTGTCGTCCGCACCGGTTTCGGATGCTGTTCCCTCGTGCTCACGGGGGCGGCGTCGGGCGGTGCGCCGACGGCGCCGGTTCCGCCGCTCAGCGCAGGCGTTCGCCCGCCGCCCACACCGCGGTGACCCGTCCGTTCGCATCGAGCGCGACGGCGTCGGCGGCGTGGCCGGGTGCGAGCATCCCGAACCGGTCGTCGATGCCGAGTGCACGGGCGGGTACCGCGGTGACGGCGGCGACCGCATCCGGCCACGACAGGCCCAGCCTGCCGACCGCGTGCCTGAGCGCGGCGTCGAGCGTGAGGGTGGACCCCGCGAGCGTGTCGGTGCCGCGCACGGTCGCGCGGCCCTGGACGACCTCGACGTCGAGATCGCCGAGCCGGTACGCGCCGTCCGGGGCACCGGCTGCGGCCATCGCGTCCGTGATGAGGGCGACCCGGCCGGGTGCCGCGGCGAACAGCATCCGCGCGACCGCGTCGTGCACGTGGTGACCGTCGAGGATCAACTCCAGCACGACTCGGTCGTCCGCGAGCGCCGCGGGGACCGGACCGGGCGCACGGTGGTGGATGCCGGGCATCGCGTTGCATGCATGGGTCAGGATCCGGGCACCGCGGTCGAACGCGCGCCGCGCGGTGTCGTGGTCCGCCTCGGTGTGTCCGACCGCGACGGCGACGCCGGCTGCCGTGAAGGCGTCGGTCGCCGCGTCGGCGCCGGGGAGCTCCGGTGCGATCGTGATCTGCCGCAGCGTTCCTGCCGCAGCAGTGAGCAGGGCGTCGACGGATGCGGGATCGGGCGTCCGCACGTGGTCGGCGCGGTGCGCTCCGTGGCGAGAGGGTGCGAGGAAGGGACCCTCCAGGTGCGTCCCGAGGACGAGCGGGTCGGTCCTGGTGAGCTCGGCGACCTCGGCGAGCCGATCGCACAGGACATCGAGGGGGTTCGCGACGAGGGAGACGACCGACCGGGTGGTGCCGTGCGCACGGTGCACCGCGAGTCCGTGGGACACGTGCTCACCGCCGTCGTCGAAAGCGTGCCCACCGCCGCCGTGGGCGTGCAGGTCGATGAATCCGGGCGTGAGCCGGGCGCCGCCGAGGTCGATCCGCTCCTCCGCATCCGGGGCGGGGCCGGTGCCGGTCGCGGCGATCACGGCCCCGTCGAAGCGGACCCACCCGTCGGGACGCTCACCATGGGCGTCGGTGAGGAGCGCCGAGTGCAACAGCCGGGTGCGGATGCGGGAGGGCTCGGTCACCGATCGATCCTCCCACGGGCCCCTCGATCACACCCGCCGTTCCTCCGATGACGTGGCGGGTTCGTTCAGCGCGAGCAGCACGGCCAGGGCGACCCACAGCAGGGTGAGGTCCATGGCAGTGTCCTTGCCGTTCCACGTCGAGGACTGCCACATCGCGAACCATTCCGACCCGATGACGATGAAGCCGACGAACCAGAGCAGGATGCCGACCCCGTACGCCGCGAAACCCCAGGCGCGGGCCCGATCGAAGGTGGCACGGTCCGCATCCCGTCGCCGGAGGAGCTGCACGGCGCCGATGAGGGCGAGGACCGTGAAGACCGCCTCGGCCACGACGATGACGACGAACACGGCCACATGGACGGCGGGTGCGGCGACGGCGCGCCACAGGAGGGCGTTGTCCTCGAAGGTCGTGTCCATCGACATCACGTGGGCGACGAACGAGAGGTTGGATGCGGGGTCGATGACGTTTCCGAGCACGACGAAGAGGCCGTACACCCCGGCGGCCAGGAGTGTGAACCCCTGCAGCGACCGGAGTGGGTGGCGCAGCATCCTGCTCATGCGTGCGCGCCGACCTCGGTGAGGAAGGCGGCCAGGTCGTCGAGCATCTGCGGGTGTTGCCGGCATCCCCATGCGCCCCATTCTGTCGAGTCCGGCGCGGTGCGGGCGGCTGCGCTCGCCGTGTCACAGTGCTCGCCGTGTGTCTCGCAGGTCCGGGCCGACG
>Ga0180217_1005009_pt1 | contig 10210 bp, 11 predicted proteins | sample eDN3rd37CBELigOP_FD_128521 | JGI IMG/M metagenome (GOLD analysis project Ga0180217, IMG submission 128521) | Enriched Organic Plus compost microbial communities from Emeryville, California, USA - eDNA 3rd pass 37_C BE-Lig OP (version 2) (version 2) ... | reverse complement strand
GACGGTGGGATTGCCGAAGCGGGAATATTGATAGCCGCCGATCTCGCCCTTGAAGCGGGCCTCGGCCTCGGCGGCCTCCTCATAGGCATAGCCGGCGGTGAGGAACAGCGCCTCGCTGGTCTCCTGGAAGGGCGAGCGCGCCGTGCCGCCGCGCACCGCCAGGGTGCGCTTCCTCCATTTGCCGGGCTTTTTGTTGGTGGCCATGGATGCCTTGCGAAAAGAGGGGTTTTGTGACGCTTGCCGCAGGGCGGGTCAAGCGCCTAGGGTTTTCCGCCCCTATGCGCGATTTGCAAGGCCATGCGACGCCTTCTGCTGCTCCGACATGCCAAGGCCGAGCCGGGCGCCCCCGACCAGGACGACCATGAGCGCAGCCTGACCGAGCGAGGAGAGGCGGATGCCGCCGCCATGGCGCGCTATCTGGCGGCGCAGGGCTACCGCCCGGCCCGCATCCTCTGCTCGACCAGCGCCCGCACCCGCCAGACCGCGGCGCCGGTGCTGCGCGAGACGGAGGCGCCGGTCGCCTATCTGGAGACGCTCTATCACGCCCCGCCGGGGCGGATCGTGGCGCTGGTGCAGGATGCGGACGATGCCGAGGATGTGCTCCTGGTCATCGGGCACAATCCGGGGCTGGAGCAGTGCGCCGCGCTCCTGGCGCGCGAGCCGGTCAAGCCCAGGGAGCAGCACCGCCACGACCTGCTGGAGGAGAAATTCCCCACCGCCGCGCTGGCGGTGCTGGATTTCGACATTCCGAGCTGGAGGAAGCTGTCACCCTGCGGCGGCAAACTGGTGGATTTCGTGCGCCCGCGGGATTTGTAGCTCCCGGCCCGCCAATGCACGCGCGGGTGAGGCCGCGCACACAATCGTCATGGCCCGCGCATGCGGGATGAAGACCACCGCACAATTGTCATGGCCGCGAATGCGGGCCACCCAGGGTGTCATACACACGGTTGCCGCAAGGCATTCGAGATAATCTGGTAGAACCTTGCCACTGTCTGTCTGGGTGGCCCGCGAGTTGCGGGCCATGACAGGGAGCTCGGGCCATGACAGAGGTGCTTAAGACCGCAGCACCTTGTCGCCGACCAGAAGCCGCTTCCAGCCGAAGGCGACTTCGGGCGTCTCCTCGCCCATCAGCCGCGTGAGGCGAGTGCCGACGCGCTTGCCGCCCATCGCCTCATAGAAATAGCAGGCATGGTTGCGGGCATGGGCCCAGATCACGCAGGAGCGGTATTTCTTCTCGGCCAGCGCCGCGAAGGAGGCGGCCAGCAGCAGCCGTCCCGCCCCCATGCCGGTAAAGACCGGATCGACATAGAGGGTATAGACCTCGCCATCCAGGCCCAGGCCCTTGTCGCGCGCAGGCCCCAGGCTGGCGAGACCGATGGGACCGTATTTGGCGTCCTCGGCGATCAGCACGGCGCCGGGGCCGCGCATGGTCTGCTGCCAGCGCGCGGCCTGACCCTTGTGCGACATGGCGATGAGCAGGGAATGGGGAAGGATGCCCGCATAGGCATCGTGCCAGGACTCGATATAGATGCGCGCGAGGTCTGCGGCATCTGCGGGCCGCGCTTGCCTGACGCTCAGCGCGAGTTCGTCCATGGGCAAAGCATTATCCACCCGCGCACGTCACGCAAGCGTCATTTGCGCGGAAAAAATTATTTCTGCCCGTTGCAGTTCAGGGGCTGTTCATGTTGCGCGGGTCGCGCAGCAACCCAACCTGTCATGGTCCGCGCATGCGGGCCACCCAGGCTGACGTTGCGCCGCCGCCAGCCGGCCTTGCAGGGCCATCCCGGCCGCAAACACCGCGCCAGTTGCTTCAACCGAGTGCTGGCTTGTCCTGCAATCGCGCCAGAAACTTCGCGCTCTGCTCGCCGCCCTGGCCATAGGGCTTGGCGGTTCCCCAGTCGGCGATCTCGTTCCAGTGCGCCGCCACGTCCTCCGCCGTCGCCTGATGGCCGAGATTGACCCCGTCCGTCTCCTCGATCCGCGCGGCGGCGAAGACGCCCGCCGCGGCGGTGAGAATCACTCCGGTGGGCGCCTCCTCGCTCGCCAGATACGCCACCGCGGGGGAGACATATTCGGGCTTGAGCATTTCCTGGATGGCGGGCGGCAGCAGATTCTCGGTCATGCGGGTGGCCGCCACCGGGCATATGGCGTTGACGCGGATATTGTCCTTGGCTCCTTCCAGCTTCAGCGAGTTCATGAACCCGATCAGCGAGGCCTTGGCCGCGCCGTAATTGGTCTGGCCGAAATTGCCGTAAAGCCCGGTGGAGGAGGTGGTGACGACGATCCGCCCGTAACCCTGCTCCTTCATGATGGGCCACACCGCCTTGGCGGGCTTGACCGTGCCCATCAGATGCACCGCCATCACCGCCTCGAAATCCTTCAGCTCCATCTTGCCGAAGCTCTTGTCGCGCAGGATGCCCGCATTGGCGATCAGGATGTCGATCCGCCCGAAGGCGTCCAGGGTCTGTTTGACCAGGTGCGCCACGCCCGCATCGTCGGACACCGAGGCGCCGTTGGCGATGGCCTCGCCCCCCGCCGCCTTGATCTCGGCCACCACCTTCTCGCTGGCCTCGGAATTGCCGCCGCTGCCGTCCAGCGCCCCGCCCAGGTCGTTGACCACCACCCTGGCGCCGCGGCGCGCCAGTTCCAGCGCATGGCAGCGGCCCAGCCCGCCGCCGGCACCCGTCACGATGGCGACTTTACCGGCGAAGGAAATGGTCATGGGAAAACTCCTTGTTTGATGGTCGCACGGCCTGACGCGAACGTCCCTACGCTGTCGCTAGGGACCGCCCTTCGCGGGGCCGATGCTCCCTGATGGTTTGACGGTCGCACGGCCTGACGTGAACCGCTTCACACTTCGCGGGGCCGATGCTCCCTATGTAATACCCGAGGGTGGGGCCGCCCGGCGCGGCTGGTCAAGCCGGATGCGCAGCCAGCGGGCGGCGGGCTTTTCGATCCGCTCCGCCAGCAGCGCCCCCCACAGGGTGCAGGCCGCCAGCAGGAAGAGCGGCTCCGCCCAGGCGATCAGGCTGGAGAAAGACACGCCCAGCACCAGCGTATCGGGCGGCGGATGGAAGCGGTATTCGATCACCCGGATCAGGTGCAGCCAGAAGGTCTGGCCCAGATAGACGCCATAGGACCATTCGCCCAGCGCCTGCGGCGCGCGCAAGGCCAGAAGATCGGCCACCACGCCCTTGTCGAAGGCCAGCGCCGGGATCAGCAGCAGCACCGCCAGCGCGCTGAGGATGTCGCGCCCGGTGTGCGACCAGCCGGTGTTGGTGAAGACGAAGAGCAGGAAGGCGACCAGCCCCACCTGCAGGGCGCTGTGCAGCCAGACGGGGATGCGGTCCTGGCGGACTTCGCGGAAGAGGCGCGCCATCCCCACGCCGATGGCGAAATTGGCGATGCCACGTGGCACGCCCTTGTGGAAGGTGAGGTCCAGCCCGTGCGGCGAGGTGGCGAGCAGCAGCAGAAGCCCGCCCACCCCCGCCGCCACCAGCGCCAGCCCGCGCCAGGCGCGCCCGTCCTGCAGGCGGATGAAGAACGGAAAGAGCAGGCAGAGCGCGAACTCGACGCTGACGAACCAGGAGGCGCCGTTCCAGGTCAGCCTGGGCAGCGTGTCCCAGCCATGCACCAGGAAGAGGCTGGCGATGAAGCCTTCCAGGCTCATGTCAGGGTGATAGGCGGGCCGGTCGTAGAAGGAAACATAGCCCTCCATCTGCGCCGCCGCGCGCACCGCCAGCATCAGCGCCAGAAGCGCCAGCAGCATGAAGAGATGCAGGGGATAGAGCCGGATCAGCCGCGCCTTAAGGAAGCCGCCATAGCCGCGCGGCGTCCAGAGCTCCCGGACGCGGCCGGCATAGACATGGGTGAGGATGAAGCCGGAGAGGGCGAAGAAGAACTCCACCCACAGATAGCCGCGCGCCAGCACCAGGTCGAGCAGCCGCGCGCCGGTATACTGGTGCCCCTCGCAATAATGATAGAGCACGATCAGCAGGGGCGGGATCGCGCGCGCCCCCGCCAGCGCGGCGATGGTGGCCGGCCTGTCCTTCCCGGTATCGCTCCCCATGCCGCGCGGATTCTACCGCTGCCCGGCCGCAATGTCATGGCGGCGGGATGCAAAAGCTGCAATGCTTGCCGTCCGATCCGCATTGCTGGGGCTTGCATATGGGTGAGTTGGGGCTGCACCTCCAATCGGCGCTGGGCATCTGCGTCATCCTCGCCCTGGCCTGGGCGCTGTCGGAGAATCGCCGCGCCTTCGACTGGCGCCTGGTCGCGGGCGGGCTGGGGCTGCAGCTCATGCTGGCGCTGCTGCTGCTGAAGGTGCCCCTGGCGCGCGACGCCCTGTTCGGCCTCAACGGCGCGGTGACGGCGCTGAACAACGCCACCCGCGCCGGCTCCGGCTTCGTCTTCGGCTATATCGGCGGCGGGCCGGAGCCCTTCGACATCACCCGGCCCGCCAACATCACCAGCCTGGCCTTCAGCGTGCTGCCGCTGGTGATGGTGATCTCGGCGCTGTCGGCCATTCTCTGGCACTGGGGCATCCTGGGGGCGGTCGTGCGCGCCGTCGCCTTCGTGCTGCGCCGGGTGATGGGCATTGGCGGAGCGGTGGGGCTGGGCGCGGCCGCCACGGTCTTCCTGGGCAATATCGAAGGCCAGCTCGTGGTGCGGCCCTATCTGGAGCGGATGAGCCGCACCGAGCTCTTCATCCTGATGACCACGGGCCTGGCGGTAATCGCGGGCACCGTCTTCGTGCTCTATGCCACAATCCTGGCCCCGGTGCAGCCCGACGCGCTGGGCCATCTTCTGGTCGCCTCGATGATGTCGCTGCCCGCCGCCATCATGGTGGCGCGCATCATGGTGCCGGGCAACGCCGACACCGGTCATGGCGGCCAGGCGGCCCATCGCTACCGCTCCACCATGGATGCGATGGCCGACGGCACCGAGAACGGCCTCAAGATCTACCTCCAGATCATCGCCATGCTGCTGGTGACGGTGGCGCTGGTGGCGCTGGCCAACATCATTCTGGGGCGGCTACCCGAAATGGGTGGGGCGCCGCTCACGCTGGAACGCATCCTGGGCTGGGTCTTCGCCCCCGTGGTCTGGCTCTATGGCGTGCCGGCCGCCGACGCAGGCACGGCGGGCGGGCTGATGGGAACCAAGATCATCCTCAACGAGCTGATCGCCTATCTCAACCTGGCGAACCTGCCGCCGGGAACGCTGGCGCCGCGCAGTGTCCTGATCATGGTCTATGCCATGTGCGGCTTCGCCAACCTAGCCTCGGTGGGCATCCTGATCGCGGGGATGAGCGCGCTTCTGCCCGGCCGCCGGGACGAGATCGTGCCCCTGGCGCTGCGGGCGCTGCTGTCGGGGGCCATGGCGACCGGGCTTTCCGCCTGCATGATCGGGCTGCTCCCTTTCTCCGGGTAGCCGAATCGGCACCATGACGGCGGCGCGGCGGATCGGCTAGAAAGCAAGGCAATGGCCCTGACGTCCTCCGCCCATTCCCTGTTCCCCGCCCGCTCCCGCGGCAACCTTCTGCCCATCGCCAGCCTGGACAGCGAGCTGGTGTGCACCGGCGTCTCCTATTGGCGGCAACTGGCGGCCGGGCGCCCCTTTCCGCCGCGCGCCTCGCTGATGTCCTGTCTCTCGCCCCGGCTGCGCGACCATGCCGTGCTGGTCGAGGTGCTGGAGGGCGGGGCCGATTACGAATATCGCGAGGTCGGGGCGGCGATGGTGCGGGCCTTCGGCGAGGATTTCACCGGCAGGCGCCTTTCGGCCCTGATCGCCAGCGCGCCGCGCTTCGGGCTGGGGCTGCGCATGGTCTGCGAGATGGTCCGCGCCAGCGGCGAGCCTTTGGCCTATCGCGGCTGGGTGGGCAGCGACCTTCAGGGCGCGGCCTTCGTCCATCATGAAAGCGCCGTCCTGCCCTTGGGCGAGGAAAGCGCGGTGGATCACCTGCTGCTCATCACCTCTCTGGTCATGCGCGCGCCGGACGGCGCATAATCCTTTCCATGAAATTCGCCGTCCTGTTCCTGGCGCTGGCGCTCGGTGCCTGCGCGCCCATGACCGCGCCGCCGGGGGTGGCGCCGTCCGTTCCCGCCATCCGGGGCGAGACGCTGACGGTGCGCGACGGGCTGCAACTGCCGCTGCGGCGCTGGGCGCCGGAAGGGACGCCGCGCGCCGTCATCATCGCCCTGCACGGCATGAGCGACTATTCCAACGCCTTCGCCATGCCGGGCGAGGAATGGGCCAGGCGCGGCATCCTCACCATCGCCTATGACCAGCGCGGCTTCGGGGCCGCACCCTATCCGGGCCTCTGGCCCGGGGCCGAGACGATGCGAAACGACCTGCGCGACGCGGTGGCGGCGGCCAGGGCGGCGCATCCGGGCGTGCCGGTCTTCGTCATGGGCGAAAGCATGGGCGGCGCGGTGACGCTGACCGCTCTCGAACAACCGCTCGATGTGGCAGGGATAGTGCTGGTGGCGCCTGCCGTCTGGTCGCGCGCCGACATGCCCATGCTCTATCGCGTGGCGCTGTTCCTGGCGGCGCGGCTGACGCCGGGGCTGGTGCTGAGCAATAGCGCCGCTAACCGCATCGTCACCATCGTGCCGTCCGACAATATCGAGATGCTGCGGGCGATGGCGCGCGATCCCCTGGTACAGCGGCGCACCCGCGCCGATGTGCTGTTCGGCCTCACCAACCTGATGGACGAGGCGCGCAGCGCGCCCGAGCGTCTGGCCGCCGCGCCGCCCATCCTCTTCGTCTATGGCGCCAAGGACCAGGTGATCCCCGCCCGTCCGACCGAGGCGGTGATCGCGGCCCTGGGTTCCCGCGCCCTGGTCAGGAAATATGACACCGGCTATCACATGCTGCTGCGCGACCTGGAGCGCGCCCGCCCTATCGGTGACATCGCCGGCTGGGTGCTGGCGGAAGCAACGAAAGCCGTACGCTGACGTTACCTAACGGAAAGTCAGCGGAGACAGCGATGAACCGCACTGAAAAGCGCGACCTGCGCGAGCAGATGAAGTCCAAGCCGGGTGTTACCCCCACCGACACCGATGTGAAGTTTGCGGGCAGCCGCAATCCCACGGTGATGCCCAGTTCGGGGCGCACCATAACCCCCGACCCCGGCAACGTGGTCGAGGGCCAGACCACCAAGAGCAACTAGGCACAGCCATGCAGGGGCTTCGCAACTGCGAAGCCCCTGAGCCTCTTGGCGGCGGCATGGGTCCTGCGGCATAAGCAGGCATGTCCATGCCCAAGTCCCTGCAAAGCCCCAACATCGTCAACATCTGGGATTTGCGCGATGCCGCGCGCCGCCGCCTGCCCAATGCCGCCTTCGACTATCTGGACGGCGCCGCCGATGACGAGTTGACCGCCCGGGACAATATCGCCGCCTTCACCGAGGTTTTCTTCAGGCCGCACCAGGCGATCACCTGCCAGCCCGATCTTTCCACCCGCATCCTGGGGGTGGATGTGTCGATGCCGCTCCTGCTTTCGCCCATCGGCTATAGCCGCATGCTGCATCCGCGCGGCGAACTGGCGGCGGCTGCGGGCGCGCGCCGCGCCGGCACGGGCTATGTCCTTTCCACCATCTCCGGTCATCCCCTGGAGAAGGTGCGGGCCGAGAATGACAAGGTCTTCTTCCAGGTCTATCTGATGGGCGGGCAGGCGGCGACGTTGCGCGCGCTGGAGCGCGCCAGGGTGCTGGGCTTCAAGGGGCTGTTCGTCACCATCGACACGGCGGTGGCGGGCAACCGCGAGCGCGATCCGCGCAACGGCATGCGTCCCCTGATGGGCAAGGCGCTGCTGCCCAAGCTGCGCTACCTGCCGGAGATCATGAGCCATCCGCGCTGGCTCTTCCGCTTCCTGATGGATGGCGGCATGCCCGCGCTGCCCAATGTGGTGACCGAGACCGGACCCTTGCAGGCGACCGATGTCGGCCGGGCTCTGGAGAATGCCCATGTCTGCTGGGAGGACCTCACCTGGCTGCGCAAGGCCTGGGATGGCCCCATCGTCATTAAGGGGGTGATGACCGCCGAGGACGCGCAGCGCGCGGTGGAGGAGGGGGCCGACGGCATCGTCGTCTCCAACCATGCCGGGCGCCAGCTCGACGGGGTGGCGGGCAGCTTGCGCGTGCTGCCCGGCATCGTGGAGCGGGTGAAGGGCAAGACCGCCATCATCTTCGACGGCGGCATCCGCCGTGGCGGCGACATCGTCAAGGCGCTGTGCCTGGGCGCCGAGGCGGTGCTGGTCGGGCGCGCCTATGCTTACGGGATGGCGGCGGCGGGCGATGCGGGCGTGGACCGGGCGCTGGAAATCCTGCGCGCCGACCTCATCCGCACCATGAAGCTCTTGGGCGCGACCACGGTGAAGGACCTGTCGCCCGACCTGATCCATCTGCGCCCCGGCTTCCGGGTGGATTGAGAGCGCGTTCTTTTGGCCGCTTGCACAATTGTCATGGCCCGCAACTGCGAGCCACCCAGGCTGACGTCCCGCGCAGGATCGTGACGGTCTGCGCGCATCTGGTTCGCGATTCCTGAGGAAGCACCGTCGGTCTGGGCGGCCCGCAGTTGCGGGCCGTGACGCTTTAAGGCGTCACCAGCCGCGATCCCCGAAATGCGCTGCATAGAGCGGCCCGGCCTGGATGCGGATTTCCCCGCCCAGCCGCGTGCCCAGCGCGATGGCGTCTTCCATCGCGCCCGCACATTCGCCCTCGCGCCGCCAGCGATGCGCGCCGTCGGGCGTCAGCACCTCGCCGATGAAGCGCAGGCGGCCCGACTCGATGCGCGCCAGCGCCGCGATGGGTGTGCGGCACGATCCATCCAGCGCCGCCAGGAAGGCGCGCTCGGCGGCGGTGGCGATGCCGAATTCCTCGACATTGAGCGGCTTGAGCTTCGCCAGCGTCGCCACATCATTGGCCCGCGCGGTGACGGCGAGCGCCCCCTGCGCCGGGGCGGGGGGCATCGCCTCCACATCCACGATGCTGGCGATATGCTGCTCCAGCTTCAGGCGCTTGAGGCCCGCCAGCGCGAGATAGGTGGCGTCGAAGGCGCCGCTCTCGATCCTGGCCAGGCGCGTCTCCACCCGCCCGCGCAGCAATTCCACTTTCAGGTCGGGGCGCAGATGCAGCGTCTGCGCCTGCCGCCTGAGACTCGCCGTGCCCACCGTCGCGCCTTCCGGCAGCGCCGCCAGGGTCTTCGCCGTTCTGGCGATGAAGCCGTCGCGCGGGTCCTCCCGCTCCGGCACCGCCGCCAGCACGATGCCGTCGGGCAGGCGCGTGGGCAGGTCCTTCATCGAATGCACGGCGCAGTCGATGCGCCCGTCCAAGAGCGCCTCGTCCAGTTCCTTGGTGAAAAGGCCCTTGCCGCCCTGCTCCTGCAAGCGGCCCTGCAGCCGGTCGCCGCTGGTCATGAAGCTCTGGATGGAATCCGGCCCCAGCCCCAGCATCGCCGCCACATGCCGCGTCTGGGTCAGCGCCAGGGGCGAACCGCGGGAGCCGATCCTCATGGCCACTCCGCCACCGGCGGCATGGAGGAGAGGATGCTTTCGACATTGCCGCCGGTCTTGAGGCCGAAGGTGGTGCCGCGGTCATAAAGCAGGTTGAACTCGACATAGCGGCCGCGCCACTTGGCCTGCTCGCGCCGCTCGGCGTCGGTCCAGCTTTCCGGCATGCGCCCGCGCACGATCCGGGGATAGACGGCGCGGAAGGCCTCGCCCACGCTCTGGGTGAAGGCAAAGTCCTTCTCCCAGTCGCCGCTGTCATGATGGTCATAGAAGATGCCGCCCACCCCGCGCGGCTCGCCGCGATGGGCCAGCCAGAAATACTCGTCGGCCCATTTCCGGTATTTGGGATACCAGCCCGCGTCATAAGGATCGCAGGCGTCCTTCATCGCCGCATGGAAGGCGACGGCGTCGGGATGGCTTTGCGCGCGCGCCGCATCCAGTGTGGGATTGAGGTCGCCGCCGCCGCCGAACCAGCTTTCGGCGGTGACGATCATGCGCGTATTCATGTGCACGGCGGGCACGCGGGGATTGCGCATATGGGCGATCAGGCTGATGCCGCTGGCCCAGAAGCGCCGGTCTTCGCCCGCGCCCTTGATCTGCTTGGCGAAGTCGGGCGCGAGCAGGCCGTAGACGGTCGAGGTGTGCACCCCCACCTTCTCGAACAGGTGCCCGCGCATCATGCCCATCACGCCGCCGCCCT
>Ga0180217_1005006_pt1 | contig 10214 bp, 4 predicted proteins | sample eDN3rd37CBELigOP_FD_128521 | JGI IMG/M metagenome (GOLD analysis project Ga0180217, IMG submission 128521) | Enriched Organic Plus compost microbial communities from Emeryville, California, USA - eDNA 3rd pass 37_C BE-Lig OP (version 2) (version 2) ... | reverse complement strand
TCGGCAACAACGGGCCGGTGACCGCGAGCGTGCTCGGCGTCGGCGGCCTTGCCCACGGCAACGACAGCACGGTCAGCGTACTGAATGACAGCTACGGCAATGTGACCTCCGACCTCGCTGGCGCCGTCGGCGTCGGCATTGGCGACAGAAACGTCATCAACGCCGAGAACAAGGGAACCATCACCGCGGGCCTCGTTGGACTTGGCGGCGTCGCGGTCGGCGACGACAACAACCTGACAGTCGACAACGACCATCGCATCAAGGCAGCCGGCGTCGGCGCCGCAGCCTATGTCGACGGCGATCGCAACCGCGCCGACATCAGCAACAGCGGTCACATCGATGCGGGCCTCGTGGGCGTCGCCGCTTATGTGAACGGTGATCGCAACCGCCTCAACGCCGGGAATGAGGCGGGCGGCCGCATTGACGCGGCAGGCGCCGGCATGGCGGCTTATGTGGATGGCGCCGGCAACCGTGTCGCCGTCACCAATGATGGCCTGGTGAACGCGGGCCTCGCCGGCATGGCCGCCTATGTAAATGGCGACCACAACCGCGCGTTCGTCGGCAACGATGGAACGGTGAACGCCGGTATCCTCGGTGTCGGCGGTTTTGCCGAGGGCAATCAGAACCGCCTGATCGTCGATAATTACGATACAGTAAATGCGGTCGGCGTTGGCCTCGCCGGCGGCGTCAACGGCGCCGGCAACATGCTGGATGTTTATAACTCCGGCGACGTCACCGCCGGCGTGCTCGGCGCCGGAGCCTATGTGGACGGCGCGAACAATGACTCCCTCGTGCTGAATGAGGGCGTCATCACGGCCTCGCCGCTCGGCATTGGCATTGCCGCCTATGTGGACGGAACGCAGAACATCACCACGGTGATCAATGCTGGCGATGTGGCGGCTGGCCTCGCTGGTCAGGTCGCCTACGTAAAGGGCGACAGCAACGACACGGCTGTCGTCAACTACGGAACCGTCACCTCGCTTGCCCTGGGCGCTGGCGCTTACGTGGATGGCGACAACAACAGCCTGTTCGTCGGCAACAGCCCGACGGGCGATATCACAACCGGCCTGGTGGGTCTCGGCGCCTATGTGAACGGCGACGGTAACCAGACTGAAATCCGCAACGCCGGCCACATTGACGCCGGCGTTACGGGCGCCGCGGCTTACGTCACCGGGGACGGCAACTGGCTCAACGCCGTCAACGAGGCTGGCGGCCAGATCCATACGGTTGGCGTCGGCATGGCCGCCTATGTGGACGGTGCGGGCAACCGTTCCGTGATGGTCAACGAAGGCGATATCGTCGCTGGAGCCGCTGGCGCGGCGACCTATGTAAACGGCGACCAGAACCGCGCCTTCATCGGCAATGACGGCGCCATCGACGCCGGGGTTATTGGCGCCGCCGGCTTCGCGGAGGGCAACCAGAACCGCCTGACCATAGACAACGATGGTTCGATCAGGGCCGTGGGCGCTGGCCTGGCCGGCGGCGTCAATGGCGACGACAATCGCCTGCGCATCCGCAACGAAAACGCCGTCACGGCAGGCGCTGTTGGCGCCGCCGCTTACGTGGACGGAGCCGGGAACGACGCAAAGATCAGCAACGGCGGCCAGATGGACGCTCTTGTTGGCGCGGCGGCTTATGTGAACGGCAATGGCAACCAGGTGGCGATGGAGAATACCGGCGCGGTCAACGCCAGCATTTTCGGCCTGACCACGGTAGCCAACGGCGCCGGCAACGCGCTCAGCTTCGACAACAGCGGCCGGATTATCGCTGACGGTGTGGGCATCGGCGCATTCGCCAACGGCGCCTCCAACCAGATTGCCATCAACACCTCCGGGATGATCACCGCGAACGGCGCAGGCGTGCTCGCCGCCACAGCTGGCGACAACGCTGTCACCGGCGTCACCGCCAGCGGCATCATCAATGCCCGCTACCTCGGCGTTGGCGCCTTCGTCGCCGGCGACAATGCCGCCATCAATCTCGCGGCCAACGGCCAGATCAGCGTGTCTGACGGCGTGGGCGTCGCGGCGGCCGCCACGGGCGCTGGCGGCGGCGTCAATGTCGCCATTGGCGGAACAGTCACCGCCGCCGACACTGGCGTCTTTGCCGCCAGCAGCGGCGGCGTGGTGCGCGCGCTTACCGGCGCCGGCAGCGCCATCGCCTCGCTCAATGCCTCCGGCATGGAGATCCGGACCGGGCAGACGGCGGACGTGCAAATCGGCGGTTCGGTGCGCGGCCTCGGCGGGGCCAGCACGCCGGTTGTTGACATCGACAGCGGCTCCGGCGCCGCCGTGACGGTGGCGGCGGGCGGCTCAGTGGCCTCCAACCGCATGGCGTCTGATTTCATCGGCGCCACTGGCGATCTGGCGATCAATATCACCGGCGCCAGCGCCAATCTGGGCAACGACGGCGTGATCGTCGGCGGGGTGAACATGCCGGGCGGCGCCAGCGTCTTTAACAACCGCAGCTCGAACAGCTGGTACGTCACCGGCGACAGCAACTTCGGCGGCGGCGCCTCGACCCTGAACAACACCGGCCGCATCGTCACCGCCTTCCAGGGCGGCGTCGCGGAAACCGCCCGGTTCCAGAACCTCGCCGCCTTCAACAACGGCGACCCGGCGGGCGTCGGCGCTGGCCTGATCCTCATGCAGGACGAGCGTCCCGGCGCTTCGCTCGGCGCCCGCGTTCAGCGCGACGTCCTGCAGACCAGCGGCAACTACACCGGCGTCGGCAACGGCCGCCTTGCGGTTGACGCCTGGCTCGGCGGCTCCGGCACGACGTCCGATACGCTCGTGGTTGGGGGTACGGTTAGCGGCGTGACCCGTCTGGTGGTGAATGACGTCAATACCGGTCCCGGCGGGTTCAACCCGCAGGGCGTCACGGTTGTCGTCGCCCAGGGCGGCGCGACCTCGCCGGAGGCCGTGGTTCTGGACCCGTCCAGCGCCAACAGCATCCGCGCTGGCCGCAACGTCATCGACAAGGGCCTGTTCTTCTATGACGTCGCCCTCAAGCCTGGCGCCCAGGGCGGACATGAGTTCGTGCTGGTCGGCGCGCCCGACAGCGAGGCTTACGAACTTCCGGCCCTCGTTTCCGCTGCGCAGAGCATCTGGCACGACACCACTGGCGTGTGGCTCGACCGTCAGGCCGACCTGCGCAATTTCCTCGCCAACCCTGGCAAGCCCGGCAACGTCACCCCTGGCGTCTGGGCGAAGGCGGTTGGCTCGTGGGAGAACCGCGACAACAGCGCCTCCACGACCCTGCTGAACCGGTTCTATAATTATAACACCAGCTACAACCGCAACACGTTCGGTCTGCTGGGCGGCGTCGACTTCGGGCAGGAGAACGTAGCCCGGCCTGGCGACGCGCTGGTGTTCGGCCTGATGGGCGGTTACATCTCGTCGAACCTCGACTTCAAGACTTCGCCGACCAGCGCCAACTACCAGGGCGGCACGGCCGGCGTCTACGCCACCTACCTGAACAGCGGTTTCTTTGTGGACGCGCTGGCCAAGGTGGACCTGCTGAACATGGACTACCGGGCGCCGTCGCTCGCGACCATCCAGGGCCTGAACACAACGACGCTCGGCTTCACGGTTGACACTGGCTATCGCTTCAATCTGGGCGCCAACGCCTTCATCGAACCGGTGGCCACGCTCTCCTACGCCCGCACCACGCTGGACCGTTTGCTGGCCCTGCCTGGCGCGATGGCTAAGTTCGGCTCCAATGACAGCCTGCGCGGCAGCCTCGGCGCCCGCGTCGGCGGCAACATGGCCCTGAATGACGCCTACCGTCTGGAAGCGTCGTTGACCGGTCGGGTCTGGAACGAGTTCCGCGGGGTCAACAAGGCGCTGATCCTGAGCGACGGCGTTCCGCTTGGCGTCGAGGACAATTTCCGCGGCGCCTTCGGCGAGGTCGCCGGAACCGTCAATGTCTATGGGGCCAGCACTGGCTGGTCGGGCTTCGTCAGCGCGAGCTACAAGTTCAACCGCGACCTGTCCAACAGCTCCATCAAGGGCGGCGTCCGCTACCAGTGGTGACCGTCGCCGCCTGATGGCGCCATGACAAAAACAAGGGCCGCCCGCGAGGGCGGCCCTTGTTGCATCTGCCTTCACGGCGTCCGGTCACATCCTGCTCACAGGGCGGGCGGCGGCCATACGGCTTTGCAACCGGTTCAGCGCTGCTCCATCATGGTCCACAAGCGTTCAACCAGCCGCCCCGCCCTTTGCTCGATCGCCGCCGCGGCGTTGAGACAGAGGTCCTCCCGGTAACGGGTGGCGACAAGCTGAACCCCGACAGGCGCCCCGCGCGCCAGCCCCACCGGCACAATGGCGGCCGGCAGGCCCAGAACGTTGATTGAAGACAGGAAGCGCAGGGTCTCCCACATGATGTTGCGGCCGCTGCCGTCGATGTCGGCGTTGGGACCAGGCGTGCGCTGGACGGACAGGGGCGTGAGAAGCACGGGATATGTGTCAAGGAACGCCATCCACACCCGCAGCAGGCGCGTCCGCTCCGCAACGCTTTTCATATAGCCCTCAATGTCCATTACCGGCGCCGATCTCAACGCCGCTTCGATCCCGCGTATGAAAGTCTCGCTGCCTACCTGCCGCATCAGGGGCGCCTGCATGACCGCGAGTTCCGTGAACAGAAGGTCGCGCCACAGCGTCCAGACCTTGCTGAGTTCCGGGACCTCGACTTCGTGCAATTCATAACCCGCGTCCGCAAGATGGTCCGCGGCCTCGCGATACAGGGCGATCACGTCGTCATCGCAGGCCATGTCATCGGGTATCCGGGCCACGGCGACTTTTCGCGCGACCGGCGGCCCGGCCAGCGGAACCGGCGCATACCAGGGATCGCGCGGGTCAGGCGCGGCCATGACCCCGAAGCCGAGGCGGACGTCCGCCACCGAACGCGCCAGCGGCCCCTGCACTGACATGAGTTGCGCCATCGGCGGCCGCTCTTCGCTGGCGCTGGGGTTGAACGCCGGAATACGCCCCTGGGTCGGCTTGATGGTCACCACGCCGTTGCAATAAGCCGGCCAGCGTAGCGACCCGCCGATGTCGTTGCCGTGGGCGATGGCGCCGATGCCAGCAGCGATGGAAGCGCCAGCGCCGCCAGAGGAGCCGCCGCAGGTGATGGTCTGGTCCCACGGGTTGAGCGTCAGCCCATGCAACGGGTTGTCGGTAAAGGCCCGCATCGAAAACTCGGGCGTGTTGGTCATGCCGATGATGATGGCGCCGGCGCGCTTCAGGTTGGTCGTGACAGGCGAATCCTCGCGCGCGATATTGTCCCGGAACGCCACGACCCCGTTTGAATTGGCCTGACCGGCGACATCCACATTGATCTTCACCGTCACCGGCACGCCGTGCAGCGGCCCGAGGGCGGCGCCGCTGGCCTGCGCCCTGTCAGCGTCCCGCGCCGCTTTCCGGGCTTCGTCATGAAGCGGCGTAACCACCGCATTTATCGCCGGATTGACGGCGTCCATGCGCGCCAGATGCGCTTCGACGACCGCAGCGGAACTGATCTCTCCGGCCCGGATCGCCCGCGCGGTTTCTACAGCCGACCATTGCCAGACTGGCTCCGACATACCGCCCTCCCCATAATGATGATCTGGTTTGTTCGGGAGGGCATGGCGTTTCAGCAACCAGTGGCCTGTTCGCGTTCACACGACCCTCGGGCCAAATCCTGTCAGGGTTGGGGGCCATGTCAACGCAGGCCCTGTCCGGCCATCTTGCCCGGCCGGGCGGGCCATCGCCGCGCCCCTTGCGGGGCGGCGCATCCTTTCAGGCAGGCCTGGGCGCGACTTTATTCTTTTTGCATCGGCGCGCGATCGCGCCATGAACAGGAGTCGCGCCCTTGTGGCGAGGAATTCAGGGCGGCGCCAGCCAGGGGCGGATGCCAGGCGTTGTCGCAATGGGATCAGGAGACGCCGCCCGGCGCGGAGGCGGCTGCTCCTTCAATCGTCGGCGCCCTTGCTGGCGCCTGACCACCGGCGACGGCGCCGGTCACCGCTGACGATCGCAATGGAGCTTTCCGCGCCCCTGGCGCGACAGGCCGGAAGCCCGCCTGGGCGGACAGTCAGGAGGAGCGCGGCCGCTTGCCCCTGGGCTTGTCGCCGGCAGCGGGCGGGCGGCGACTTTTGGGCGGATGCGCGCCCTTTGCCTGGCCCGAGAGACCGGCCTCACGCGCCTTCCAGGGGGTGGCCCTGGCGCCCTTCCCCTCCCCACCTCTCTCTTGCGGCGGCTCGTCCCGGAACTTCTTGCCTTTGAAAGGCTTTTCGTAGGGCGGCCGATCATGACGCGGCTTGCCGCGAGGCGCGCCGCGGCCGGCACGCGTCGCGCCACCCGCCGGGGGACCGCCCGGCAACGGCTCGATCATCACGTCCTCGCCATCCATCTTGCGCGAAATCTTGGCAAAACGGGCCGCAACGGCGGGGCTGACCTCAAACGCCGTTTCCTCGTCAAAGATACGGATGACGCCAATATCCTTGCGCGTCACGTTTCCCCGCCGGCAGATCAGCGGCAACAGCCATTTCGGATCGGCGTTGTTGCGCCGGCCGACATTGAGACGGAACCAGGCGCCGCCGCCCGCGGCGCCGCCGAAATCCCGATCTGGGGTCCGATCACGCGCCGAACGCGACTCGCCCGGATCCGACACTTCCTCCGGCGCCGGCAAACCCGAGCGGTAAAGGCGCGCCAGGGCGCCGGCCAGATGCTCCGCCGGATAGGCGGCGAGCAACGCGAGGCCGGCGCTGGCGTCTTCCTCGCCGGGCTCCGCAGTAATCAGCGCGTCGCGCAACATACGCTCGTGATCGAGCTTGCGGATCTCCTCGGCGGTGGGCGGCCCCGACCACGTCGGCGTGACGCCGAGGCCGCGCATCAGATCGTCCGTGCGGCGGCGACGGAAAGGTGGAACCAGCAGCACGCTCACGCCCTTGCGTCCGGCGCGGCCGGTGCGGCCGCTGCGATGCTGCAACGTCTCGGCGTCGCTGGGCAACTCCGCATGAATCACCAGGCCAAGGTTGGGCAGGTCGATGCCGCGCGCGGCCACATCAGTGGCGACGCAAACCCGCGCCCGCCCGTCCCGCAGCGCCTGCAAGGCGTGGTTGCGCTCCTTCTGGGTCAGTTCGCCGGACAGGGCCACGGCGGAGAATTGCCGCTCCTGGAGCATGGCGTGAAGGCGGCGCACCACCTCGCGCGTGTTGCAGAAGACGATGGCGGTCGGGGTATCGTAATAACGCAGCACATTGACCACCGCATGCTCAACCTCGGTCGGCGCGATGCGCATGGCGCGGTACTCGATATCGGCGTGGCCGCCTTCCGCGCCCGCCACCTCAATGCGCAGGGCGTCACGCTGGTAGCGCCGCGCCAATGCGGCGATGCCGCGCGGCATGGTGGCGGAAAACAGCAGGCTGCGCCGCTCCGGCGGCGTCGCGTCAAGGATGAACTCCAGATCCTCGCGAAAGCCGAGATCGAGCATCTCGTCGGCTTCGTCGAGCACGGCGACGCGCAAGGCGGAGAGATCGAGGCGACCGCGCTCCAGGTGATCGCGCAGACGCCCCGGCGTGCCGACGACGATATGGGCGCCCTGGTCAAGCAGCCGCTGCTCCTGACGTGGATCCATGCCGCCGACGCAGGAGACAATGCGGGCGCCGGTGGCGGCGTAGAGCCAGGTGAACTCACGCTGCACCTGCAGGGCCAGCTCGCGCGTGGGGGCGACCACCAGGGCCTGCGGCGCCGTGGCGTAGCCAAAGCGCTCTTCCGCGCCCAACAGGGTTTCAGCCATGGCGAGGCCATAGGCCACGGTCTTGCCCGAGCCGGTCTGGGCGGACACCAGCAGATCGCGCCCTGACGCCTCGGGCGCCAGCACAGCCAGTTGCACCGGCGTCGGATTGTCATAGTCCCGCTCCGCCAGGGCATGGGCAAGCGCCGGATTTGTCGTCATGAAGGGCACGGCTGGTTCCGCCTGTCTCGCGTTGTCGTCCGGCGTCAAAAGGGGAGCCATCGGAAAATTTCAGGAACGCCTTATTAGTCGGACGAACGCTGCGACGCCACAGCCATGAGGCGCGTTTTTACAGCGCACATCGGCATTTCCGTTACTGCAGCAGAAAAGCCGCGTGCCAACGCCAGCGGTCGGCGGCTGAAAGCACCGGCGTGGCGGGCCTGACCGGCGCCCCACTGGAAACGCCATGCTGTGGGAATCCCGGCGCGATGTTTCGCGTTGCCGGCCGCCGGTGGTAAGGATAGGCCCGAAAGGGCGCTGGATGAAGGTCAACATCGACATGGGCGCCGCGGCCGGCCGCGCCGTGGCGGAGCTGGATCTGGAAGAGCTGCTGGCGACCCGCCTGCTGGTGCAGGGCAATTCCGGGTCCGGCAAGTCGCATCTGCTGCGCCGCCTGCTGGAACAGAGCGCCCCCTGGGTGCAGCAGTGCATCCTCGATCCCGAAGGCGATTTCGTCACCCTGGCGGACAGATTTGGCCATCAGGTCATCGACGCCGCCCGCACCGAAGCCGAGCTTACGCGCATCGCCGGCCGCGTGCGCCAGCACCGCGTCTCCGTCGTGCTCAACCTTGAGGGCCTCGACGTCGAGCAACAGATGCGCGCCGCCGCCGCCTTCCTCGGCGGCATGTTCGACGCAGACCGCGACCATTGGTATCCGGTGCTCGTCGTGGTTGACGAGGCGCAGCTTTTCGCGCCCGCCGTTGGCGGCGAGGTGTCCGACGAAGCGCGCAAGCTCTCGCTTGGGGCCATGACCAATCTGATGTGCCGGGGCCGCAAGCGCGGCCTGGCGGGGGTCATCGCCACCCAGCGCCTGGCCAAGCTGGCCAAGAACGTAGCGGCGGAAGCCTCCAACTTCCTGATGGGCCGCACCTTCCTCGATATCGACATGGCGCGCGCCGCCGACCTGCTCGGCATGGATCGCCGTCAGGCCGAGATGTTCCGTGATCTGGGGCGCGGAAATTTCGTCGCGCTGGGCCCGGCACTGTCGCGTCGGCCGCTCAAGATCACCATCGGCCCCGTCGAAACCTCAGCCCGCTCGGCCAGCCCGAAGCTGATGCCGCTTCCCGAGACGCCCGAAGACGCCCGCGACCTGATCTTCACGCCGGGGCCGGAGGAAGCCACGCTGTCCGTGCGACGGCCGCCGCCGCCGCGACCCGTGCCAACCGCCGATATTCTCGCCCAGCTGGCCCAGCCGAAACCGGCGCCGGAGCCCCCCGCCCAGCCGGTCTTCGCCATTATCGATGAAACGGAGCGCGAAACCGGTATCGACACGGTCCTGCGGGAAATCCTGGAAGACCCGGACGCCGCCTTCCGCTCCGACGCCGTGCTCTATCAGGATTTCCTGGTGCGCTGCCGCATCCGGCGGGTGCCCGGCGAGCCACTGGCGCTCCCGGCCTTTCGCCGGCGTCTGGCGGTCGCCCGCGCTGGCGTTGACGAAAGCACTGGCGGCGAGACCTGGGCCATGGCTCTGTCGCTCTCCGAAACCTTGCCCGATGACCTGCAGGGCATGTTCCTGCTGGTCGCCCGCGCCGCCATCAACCAGGACCCCTGCCCGTCCGACGCCACCCTCGCCCGCGCTTACGGCAGCCATTCGCCCCGGAGGGCGCAGCGCCTGCTCGCCTATTTTGAGGAACGCGGCCTTCTCATCGCCCGCACCGATTTCCATGGACGGCGTATTCTCGCCTTCCCGGATCTTGGTTGCGAAACCCGCCCGGGTCATCCCGACGCGCCAGACACGCCCCAACGCGACGCGGCGGAGTAAGCGCGCCCCCAGTTGCGCAAGGCGCAACCGGGCGGCCCAACCACATCCCAACGAGCCCGCATCGGGAGAATGCCATCCATCCCCGATGGCGCGGCGCGCGACACTCTCTGGGCGAAGCTGACGAAGGCCGTGAACCGGAAGGAAGAGCGGCAGGAAGCGCCGCAGGATTTGCGCGCCCTGATCGAGAAGATCGTGCTAACACCCGGCCCGGAACGGGGGGAACTCTACGCCACGCTGCATGGCGAACTGCGCGCGATCCTCGAATGGACCGAGCGGCAAGCCATTGGAAAGACTGCCAAAACGACAAAACCCGCCGCTTAAGCGACGGGTTCGTCTGTATTCTGGTTGCGGGGGCTGGATTTGAACCAGCGACCTTCAGGTTATGAGCCTGACGAGCTACCGGGCTGCTCCACCCCGCGTCGACCTAGGAAGTTGGTATGCCAGCTGTTTATCCCGTTTG
>Ga0180217_1005004_pt1 | contig 10214 bp, 8 predicted proteins | sample eDN3rd37CBELigOP_FD_128521 | JGI IMG/M metagenome (GOLD analysis project Ga0180217, IMG submission 128521) | Enriched Organic Plus compost microbial communities from Emeryville, California, USA - eDNA 3rd pass 37_C BE-Lig OP (version 2) (version 2) ... | reverse complement strand
GAACAACTCCTATACATTATAAGCAAAAGTACAGGTTAGCGCAACTACGCCATGCCCTAATTCTCAAAGGAAAAACTAAATTGCCGCTCCTGTCCACTTGCAAATACGATGTCTACAGTCGCATGCCATAACGTTGGGTATGGCAGCTTCAGCTCTTTAAGAGAGAACTGTTGCTCGATAAACCCAGGAAACTCAATATTGTCTTCAATCGGAATAGACTGCAATATATATGCGCGAGCAGATGTTTTTGGCTTATCATCTGCATATAATGATAGCTGTACGTTCGCTACTTCGCCTTCTTCCTTCAAGGTCCATAGGCTTAAGTTAAACGTATTGGGTCCTGGCGCATTTGGTGAAAGCTTCACCGTATAATGGAGCTCATTTCCCATTTGATGTTGATTCAGTGCATTCTCTGCACTAGGCAGCGGACTAATCGTGCTCATTAGTGCCGCGAGTGCAATAACAACGAGAAGTGTCATATATTCGATCTTCAATAGTCGTGACTTTCTATCTGCCTGATGCTTTCGTATATAAGTATTAGCAGTGTAGCCAAGCCATATCGCAATCAATATAGCGATGATTTTTACTAGCAATAGCTGCCCCCAGTTTGTATACAATAGATAGCTTATACTCGGAAGAAGAAGAGCCGTTAACGCAATACCGCTCACACTAGTGATTGCTATCGTCAGCCAAAGCAGCTTTGTAAAGCGCTCTAGAAATGTCCTTACTTGCTCAGTTCCATCCTTCCAATTGACTAGAAAATAGATCACGCCACCGACCCAAATCGAGATCGTAGCGAGATGAATAAAATCAAACAATATAATTAAGCTATCGGACGAAGCATGACCGTTCATACTTTCCGCAAGCAATAGCAGCACAATAATGATCAGCCTTGCAACCTGTAGCTTTTGAACGAATAAGCCGATCGCACTTAGTAGCAGTAAAGCAAGCCAGGTACGTCCAGTCGAACCTTCAATAAGGAGCGGTGCAATCTGCTCCACACCCCCAAAGGATTGTGCCCATTGAACAACTTGAGCGAATATAGCTAATATGACTGCAAGCAGCAAGCTTCTGTTAACCGTTTGGATGATACTCTCTCGCCATTGAATTCGCGTTTCTGCTATAGCATTACGGACAAAGCTATCCACCATAATCAAACCACTTAGTGAAATTAACAACCCATAGACGATTAGTTTGGTTATGTAAACGAAGATTTCCAATTTGACACTCCCTTTAATATTTTGTTCATGACTCCAAGTTGACTTTATGTAAAACCCTTAATAATGATCGCTACATAGACATATCCATGAAATATTGTATGATAATGCTAGAGCTGCACTTCATTTCCGCCTCGTGGTGCAGAAGCGTATCTTTCTCTCATAGTCGTACATCCTAAATGAAAGATGCGACAAATGATTAAAGGAGCTGAAAACGTTGGGCAGACAAACGAGCGCTATTGTTGAGCAATCTTTACGAATGTTAATGGAAAACAGTTCTATCTTACCACAACTAGCAGATAAAAAAAGAGAGCAGGCCTTTCAATCACTGGGAGCGATATTATCTACTCCAAATAAAACACATAAGGCTTTCCTTCGTATCACGCTAGACAGCGGGGTAGTTGTTCGAATACCAGCTTATCGCATCCAGCATAACGATGCGTTAGGACCATACAAAGGCGGTATTCGGTTTCACGAATCGGTAAATGAGGATGAAGTTACGAATTTAGCTGCGTTAATGACACTAAAAAACGCATTGCATGATGTTCCTTTTGGTGGCGGGAAAGGCGGAGTATGTATAAACCCAAGACAATACTCTGAACGTGAGCTGTATATGATCTGCAAAAAATATGTACAGTACTTTACTGACATACTTGGACCAGATAAGGATATTCCAGCACCCGATATGGGTACTAGCGAGCGCGAGATGGATTGGATGGCTGCCGAATACAAGAGCATTCATCCTGGCCAGCCATATCTCGGCAGCTTCACCGGCAAGAGCATTGCATTCGGTGGCTCGCTTGGAAGAAAAGAGGCTACCGGCAAGGGCGTTTATTTCGTATTTAAGTATATGCTGCAGCAGTATGTAAACAGTCACCTATCTGTACTTGATGCATACAATAATCCATATGTTACTACAGTAAAACGTTTTATTAATCGTCCACTTTCGATAGCGATTCAAGGCTTTGGTAATGTTGGCTCCGTCGTAGCCTCTGAGGCTTTCAAGGATAATGATGGAATGCATAAAGTCGTTGCAGTAAGCGATCGCAATGTCACGCTATATAGTGAGCAAGGACTGCCTATTGATAAGCTGCTAAGCTTCAGCAGATTGCATCAAGGCGAACTGCCTATGAACGAGCAGCAGCTGCAAGAGGCTGATGTGCAGGCAACTATACTTGATCGTGAGGCAGTTTTATATCATGACGTTGATGTGTTGTTTTTAGCGGCGCTTGAAGAGCAGATTCATCAACATAATGTTGCTAAAGTGAAAGCAAGTATTATTGTCGAAGGAGCAAACGCCCCTATCACGGGAGAGGCAGACGAGGCACTTGCCAAGCGGCATGCCATCGTAATACCTGACATACTGGCAAACGCTGGCGGAGTTATTGTTTCATACTTTGAGTGGCTACAGGGAAGAGATACAAAGTTTTTCAGTGAAGAGCAGGTTTATGAGATGCTATTCGATAAAATGAGTACGACGCTTAATCAGGTGCTCCCGCTTTACTTCCAACAGCCCCAACAGCTGCGCCAATGCTGCTATAACCATGCAGTTATGAGATTATCAAACATATTGTACCGCCAAGGAAAACTATACTAACAATAAAAAGAAGGATAGTTCGTTACCGAACTATCCTTCTCCTTCCAAACAATTTACTTACTTGCTGGCCATTTCAGGTGTCGTCAGCTGATCGTAAAAATCAACATATTTATCCTTTTTATCCGAATTGCGCAATGCCATTGCAGATCGTGGATGCTCATCCAGCACACCAGTAACCATGTACGGAATGATGTAGCCCCATTCCACTTCCTCACGCATTGGAATCATATATTTCTCAATCATATCAAGTACTGGACGAACATTGTACTTTGTATTCTGCAATTCTGTAACAAGCAACTCTGTATTACAGTTGCCCGCAGCACGCCCCATACCATATACGGAAGCATCCAGCAGCTCTACTCCTTTGCCTGCTGCAATCAGCGTATTAGCAAAAGCTAACTGAAGGTTGTTATGCGCATGGACACCAAGACGTTTATTAGGCAGATGCTCTTGGAATTTATCAACGAGATAACTCATATCCGAAGGCTTTAGGCTTCCGTAGGAATCAACAACATATACAACATCTACAACACTTTCATTAATTAGCTTGAACGCTTCAACTAACTGGTTCTCCAGTACGTTAGATAGTGCCATAATGTTAATTGTCGTTTCATAGCCGCGGTCGTGGAAGATTTGAACAAGTTCAAGAGCCTTGTCCACATCCTGTATGTAACAGGCAACACGAATGAGATCCAGCATGCTTTCACTGCGAGGCAAGATATCATTCTCATCCACTCTACCAATATCGACAAGTGCAGACAGCTTCGTATGTCCTTTGTTAGGGATGACCTTACGTAGAAAATCATCATCTAAAAAGCGCCAAGGACCTGCAGAATCTGCTCCCTTCAGAAGCTTAGGAGAGTTTTTATAGCCGATTTCCATATAGTCCACACCAGCTTCATTCAAGCTATTATACAAATGCTGAACGAATTCAACACTGAAATCCCAATTATTTACAAGGCCACCATCACGGATCGTACAATCAACAATCTTACAATGTGTCGTTTTTGACTGCATATCTGATACTCCTTCTACTCTGAACGTCAGTTCTGTTTTTCTTACCATCATACTTGATATTGTAACATAACGCAAAATAAAAAAAATTGTGCACAAGTATAATATTGATTCGTAAATCTTATTAGAAGAACGGTTTCATTTACAAACCGGATAAAAACCCTTAAAATAAACATATATTCGCTTAATTTTTCACTAGAAAAAGCGGGGGAACCAAACGCCTTAAGGGGTGAATCCGGACTACCTATAATTACCTGTACGAAAAAGTCTGTAGAAAAGACTTTTTTCAGCAGATTAATAGGTGAACGGTAGGGCCTACTCTCTTGCCCGAACCCGACAGCTAACCTCGTCAGCGTGAAAGGAGAGATGTGCAATGTCTATTTGTCCATCGAATGATTTTCAAAATGTTCAACCTGAAGCCGCTGTGCTTCACATTCAACGGATCGAAGTTTTTGTTATCCCTGCTCTTGCAGTCGATGCCAATGGCTATCGTGTGTGCTTGAGAATTTCAAGCAATCGAGGATATGGCTGGAGTGAAATTTTTATCGATGATTCAGATATCAGCTTTCATCTCCAGGATTGGGAACATCAACTTACCCCATTTGTCGGTCCTTCCACCATTTCTAACCTTACTGAGCTAATTTCCAATACATTGAAGCAATATGAAACGTATGATCAGCGGGCTATTTATTTGTTCACCAACGCTTTACATCAATTAAACTTTTTACCTGATGGTTCCCATCAGGCTCAAGTCGATGAAGAATTAATCCTTCGGAGCCGTGCAGTTTCCTATCTTTCGTTGTACTAAACAAAATCCCCTTACCAATAAGCTAATCGTTGATTACAACGAAGCTTATGGAAGGGGATTTTACTTATTGTTTGTTATTATCTATTATGCAAATGTAAATTATTTATTTAAAGCAACGAGCCAGCCGAATGGATCTTCTACTTTGCCCTTTTGGATACCTGTAATGGTGTCGTAAATTTTCGCTGAAAGCTCTCCAGTTTTACCTTCGTTAATTACATACTTCTCATTATGATAGCTTAGTTCACCAATTGGTGAGATAACGGCAGCTGTCCCTGTGCCGAAAGCTTCCTCTAGTTTGCCGTTATGATGCGCTTCAATGAGCTCATCAATAGAAATGCGGCGCTCCTCTACAGGCACATCCCAATGTTTAAGCAGCGTAATCACTGAGTTACGAGTAATACCATCAAGGATGCTTCCGTTAAGCATCGGAGTAACGACTTTACCGTCTATTTTGAAAAAGACGTTCATGCTTCCAACTTCCTCGATGTATTTACGATGAACACCATCTAGCCATAATACTTGGGAATAGCCGCGGTCCTTCGCTTCTTCCTGTGCATTCAAACCTGCCGCATAGTTACCAGCAGTTTTCGCTTCACCTACACCACCTGCAACGGCGCGTACAAAGTGAGATTCAACATGGATTTTAACGGGATTAACCCCTTCTGCGTAATATGCACCAACTGGTGACATAATGATCATAAACAGATAGCTTAACGAAGGATTAACGCCTAATGCTGGCTCCGTCGCAATAATAAACGGACGAATATACAAGCTTGTGCCTTCAGCTGCTGGAACCCAGTCGCGATCTACATTTAGAAGCTCCATAAGACCGTTATAAGCAAGATCCTCATCAAGATGCGGAATACTTAGACGAGCATTAGATTTATTCAAACGCTCAAAGTTTTTTCTAGGACGAAACAGCTTTATGCCGTCTTCTGTGCGGTAAGCTTTCATTCCTTCAAATACCGTCTGACCGTAATGGAAAACTTTCGCTGCTGGGTCTAAAGAAATGTTCTGATAAGGAATTACTCGACCTGAATGCCATCCTTGACCCTCAGTATATTCAAGGATAAACATATGATCTGTATAGTAGTGGCCGAAACCAAGATTATTTTCGTCCGGTTTTTGCTTTAGCTGAGTCGCTTGTTCAATTATAATTTCTTGTGGCATAGTTGGTAACTCTCCTTACAATTAATATTGTTAATTGAATGATACCATGGATTGACGTATATTTATAATATCTATAAGATTACTTTGCCATACCTTTTAGGTATGGCATTTTAGAAGGGAAGCGTTCACATGGATATGCGACAGCTTAGATACTTTTTGACGATTGCTCGCGAGGGTCAAATCACACGAGCAGCTAAGCTGCTAAATATGGAGCAGCCCCCATTAAGCCGTCAGCTTAAGCAGATGGAGGACGAATTAGGGGTGAAGCTTTTCGATCGACACGGTAAAGGCTTGCAGCTGACCGATGCCGGTTTACACCTAAAAAAGCGTGCAGAGTCCCTTTACTCTCAGTTTAATGAAACCATTGAAGAAATGAAAGAGCTTGAGCAAGGTGTCCGCGGTGTTTTGTCCATTGGAGCAGTATTTTCCTGCAGCTCGCTATTACCTCGACCGATTGAGCAATATCGTAAAAAGTATCCTCAAGTCAGCTACAAAATATTAGAGGGAGATCATTACTATCTCGGTGAGCAGCTTGAAAAGCATGCGATAGATCTTGTGTTTGCCAGACTTCCCTTTGAAGCGCTGACTGATCCTAAACAGCTTGCGATTATGCCTCTCCCTTCTGACCCATTTGTCGTGATTGTACCGACAAGCTGGAAGCAATTTGAACATAAGACGAGCTTTCAGCTTGAGGAGCTCGCTCACTACCCTTTATTAACGCTCAAAACAGACCAAACGACACATATGCATGAGCAGGTTATCGCTGCTTGCCATCGTTATGGCATTGAGCCAAACATTATATGCGAATGCTCCTCTGTTGCTATCTCGATTGCATTGATAGCAGATGGACTTGGTATAGCTATGCTGCCCCGCTCCGTCATGAGCTCATTTATAGATCCACGTGTCAAGATCATTCCGTTATCACTCGATACGCTTCAGTCGGATGTCGGAATAGTTTGGCTAAAAGATCATTATGTACCAAAGCGGTCGCAGTATTTTCTTGATACGGTGAAAGAGGTTTATGGCATTGAATAAAATTAATCAATCCACCGTTTTTCGTTACATGATGCGAATGATCTACTCCTCCTGCACATAAAATGAGTTGATAAATGATGAGATGGGAGGAGTAATGTGTGATTAGTGCAGCTCCGAAGTTACTACAGACTGAATTTCAAGTGTATGTCGTTTCGATTCACTCCATTAAGCGTTATATTATGCTTGATCTCGTCGGAGGCCTTGCTTTTTTCCTAATGGGGAGGATCTTGCTCAATAGTGATCTGCTATGCATTGCCTGCAATATCATTGCCTCGCAAATGCTTCATTATATTGTTGGCGCTGCGTAATTAGTGAGGTTTCAATTGCTGTTGTCAGCGCTACGTAATTAGTGAGGTTTCAATTGCTGTTGTCCTCTGATTTCTAAGAAGGGTATTTATTGTAGAAATCAGAGGACAAAGGCAACCGCTTCGCTTTTACACTCTCACTATTTACTCCGCTGGGGCACTTCTTGGGCGTCGCTTCGTTGCTAAACCTCACCTTTTACTCCGCTGGAGCGGTTGTGTGCGTTGCTTCGTCGTTAACCCCACTAGTTACTTCGCTAGGGAGTTCTATAATCAAGAAAAAGAAGCAAGCATCGGGCTGATGTGATGTTTCCCTATCGTCAGACAGAATCTGTTTGTCTAGGGAAGCTTATCATGCTCTGAATGCTTGCTTCTTTTCATTTATCTAACAGCCACTATTCAACGTTAGAAATTGAAATAGCGTTTCGCGTTATAGTAGCAAATGTTTTGTACGAGCTGGCCGAGATGCTTCTCGTCATATGGGAGCTCTCCTTGCTCTACCCATGTACCAATGACGTTACATAGGATGCGACGGAAATATTCGTGACGGGTAAAGCTTAGGAAGCTGCGAGAATCTGTTAGCATTCCGACGAATTGACCGAGCAAGCCAAAGTTGGCCAAGCTTTCAATTTGAGCAATCATGCCTTTTTTCGTATCGTTAAACCACCAAGCTGATCCAAGCTGCATTTTACCAGCAACGCCACCACCTTGGAACGCTCCAATAAGCGCAGCAAGTACTTCATTATCGTTCGCATTGAGTGAATACACGATTGTTTTAGGCAGCAGCTCCTCCTGCTCCAATGCATCAAGCAGGCCTTGAAGTGGACCCGCTACAGGTGCATCATTAATTGCATCAAAGCCATGGTCTGGACCGAGCTTCTTGAACATTCTTGTATTGTTATTGCGTGTAGGATTCATATGAAGCTGCATTGCCCAGTCGTACTTCGCATAACGCTTCGCCATATGTAAAAACGTATACGTTTTATATTGCTTTTCTTCAACGAGACTGATTGTTTCACCACGCAGCTTGCGTGCATAAATATCAGCAGCCTGCTCTTTCGTCGCTTCATGATACGGAACGTAGTCCATTCCATGATCGGACACCTTGCAGCCCACCTCTTGGAAATAATCAATACGATCATCCAATGCTTTAAGCAGCGCATCATAGCTGTTCAGCTCTACACCACACACTTGCGCAAGCTTCTCAATCCACTCCAAAAAGCCTGTTTTATTAATTTCAAGCGCTTTATCTGGACGGAAGGTAGGCAATACTTGAACGTCAAAGTTCTCAAGCTCTTTTATTTTCTTATGGTATTCCAATGTATCCGTTGGATCGTCAGTTGTACAAATGACACTAACGTTGGACATTTTTATTAAATCACGTACTCGATAGTCACCTGTTGCAAGCTTTGCATTCACTTTCTCCCAAATTATCGGTGCGTTTGATTCGTTAATGATTTCATTAACACCAAAGAAACGCTGAAGCTCCAGATGAGACCAATGATATAGCGGATTGCCAATCGCTTGTGGTAACGCTGCTGTATATGCTAAGAAGCGATCGTAATCATCTACGCCTTCTCCACCAGTTACAAGCTCTTCGACCGCTCCGTTCGCGCGAATGGCTCTCCATTTATAATGATCACCAGCTAGCCAAGCCTCTGTTAAGTTGGTAAAGCTTGCGTTCTCATAAATTTCCTTTGGGTCTAAATGGCAATGATAGTCAATAATGGGCATTGTCTTCGCATAGTTATGATACAACGCTTGTGCTGCATCGTTTTGCAATAGAAAATTTTCATCCAAAAATGGCTTCAATGTGTTTACACTCCTTCATTCATTCTGTATGTCTTGTTGTTCTCTTACTTACGGCCTATACAGTCATTACGTTGCACAATCTCATGCTAATCTTAGTCTAAACCATCGGAAAACTCATAATAGTAATCGTTCCCCATTGCTTTCCTATTAATGCCACCTGTATGAGAGTAAAGCATTAACGTAGCTTGCTCTTGACTGATCAAGCTCATGATACGGAATCATTTAGATGATTATAGCATCTTTAGTCAAAAAGCGTTAGCATCCACACACGACACCTTGAATATATGCTCTTAGGAAAACGAGCTTAATATCGTATATGACCTTCGTATAGGCTATTTGAAATAAAATAATGGGTTAAACGAGAAGCGTGAATATGCTGCTCTACTTTTCAATATTTCCCGAGAAATATATAGACTGATTGCTTGAACAGATGCATAGTGCTTACCAACGCATATTATACGGATAATATCGCTGCTCTCTCCCATGTCATGCTGACCTTGTAATGCCGTCCTTCATGATGAGCAGGAGCATTACACTTCTCCTATCTTCACTAGCGGTTCATTCATTCTCTGCTGAAGCTGCACTAAAAATTGTTCCTCATCCAATGGTAGGTCAACCCAATCATCGTTCCAAGTAGACAACAGCATCGCATTCGATAGCATGAGACCCTTTATTCCTTCTTCTCCTGGCGCGAGCAATGGCTCATCATGCAATATCGCATTTACCCAGTTTTGAACAATTCCGAGATGATCTGTATGATTTCCTTGTACCGGTACATCAATAACCCAGCTTTCGGGTTTACCAAAGCTCTCTGTACAACGTGCATTATATTCTGGCTCAGATTCCCGTAATCTGCTGAATGTTAGCCTGCCATTCTCGATCACTACTTTACCTTTCGTTCCAACTACCTCATAACGATTGGTTCCTGGCGCTTCAATTGTTGTTGTAATGAACACTCCCGTACCGCCATTGTCATACTCGACGAATGCAGTAACGTCATTCTCAACTTCGATATTACGCGATTTGCCAAAGTAACAGAATGCACGGACTCGTTTTGGCATTAAGCTTACCGTCCACTGCCACAAATCAAGCTGGTGTGGCGCCTGATTAAGCAACACCCCTCCGCCTTCACCTTTCCAAGTTGCACGCCATGAGCCACTGTCATAATAGTACTGTGATCGGTACCAATCTGTTATTATCCAATTCGTGCGACGAATCTCACCTAATTCCCCACTATCAACCAGGTCCTTTAGCTTTTG
>Ga0180217_1005003_pt1 | contig 10215 bp, 9 predicted proteins | sample eDN3rd37CBELigOP_FD_128521 | JGI IMG/M metagenome (GOLD analysis project Ga0180217, IMG submission 128521) | Enriched Organic Plus compost microbial communities from Emeryville, California, USA - eDNA 3rd pass 37_C BE-Lig OP (version 2) (version 2) ... | reverse complement strand
CATCCGCGCCGAGATTGACGATTACATGGCCACTGCGGCCCTGCATCGCTGATCAACCTTCACCTCACGGAACAAAGGAACCGCCGGACATTCGCACCGGTCCTATGTCGTGCGTGTTGACCTACCAATTCATCATTGTGTATCAGTATACATAATCATGAATAAAGATCGATCATCGGCCCTCCGATGATCCCACGTCCCAGGAGCCCATATGACATCACCCACCACAGGGGTGGACCTGCCCACTCTTGGCCTTGGCATTCCCTTCGAAGGCTGGACCGTCGGACGCCGTTTCAGGACCATCGGCCGTACGGTGACCGATGCGGACATCACCAACTTCGTCGGCGTCACCGGCATGGTCGAAGTACTGTTCACCAATCTCGACTATCTGGAGAAGGAATCACTCATCAAGGGACGCCTGGCACCAGGTGCCCTGGTCTATGCCTTCGCCGAAGGACTGCTTCTGCAGTCGGCCATGCAGCATACGGGCCTGGCCTTCCTGGGCATGGAGCTCAAGGTGCTCAAGCCGGTCTTTGCCGGCGATACCATCCATGTCGAATGCGAGGTGACCGCCGCCCGGCCAACGTCCAAGCCTGGGCGCGGCATCGTCACGGCACTCAACAATGTCGTCAATCAGAAGGGGGAGATCGTGCTGGCCTATACGGCCACGCGGATGATCAAGAGCGCCGACGGGCACTGATGCCGACGTCGGACGTCAACAAGAACACGCATGACGGGAGGACAGGATGAAGTATTTCAAACGTATGGCGCTTACCGGCCTTGCGGTCGCCGCGGGCTTGGTTGCCGCGACCTTCACGGCCCAGGCCCAGCAGACAACGGTGCCGCTCGCGACATGGGGTGGCGCCAATCACGTCGGCGTCCGTCAGTTCGTGCCGGCGCTGGAACAGGCGCTCAAGGACAATCAGCCCAATACGATCGAGCTGCAGCATTTCCCGGGCGGCCAGATCGCCCAGGACAGGGACATGCCGGTCGGCATTCCCATGGGCCAGGTGAAGCTCGGCTGGATCACGGTCAACGGCTGGTCCGGCACGGTGCCGGACACCAAGATCATGGACGCGCCCACCGGCCTCACCATGGCGCAGCTTGACGAGATCGTCGAGAAGCCCAACGGGCTGATGGATGTCCTCAAGCAAAAGTTCGAAGAAAAGAATGCCGTCCTGCTCGGCCTTGCCGATCTCGGCCCGCCGGCGGTCGTTTCCAATGTGCCGCTGAAGACACCGGCCGACTTCAAGGGCAAGAAGGTGCGCGTGTTCTCGGAGGGGCAGGCAGAAGCCGTGCGCGCCTTCGGCGGGTCGCCCGTCACCATCCCGTTCGCGGACGTCTATTCGGCCATGCAGTATGGCACGGTCGATGCCGTGATCCTGGGCTTCCAGGGCGTCGACAGCCAGCGCATGTATGAAGTATCCAAATATGTGCTGGTGCCCGCCTCCTTCCTCGGGACCACGATGATGGGCTGGGCAGCCAACAAGCAGTGGCTCGAGTCCCTGCCGGAGAAGGACCGGGAAGTCCTGATCAAGGCCATCGACCAGGCGTCACACTCCAACCGCAAGGCGATCATCGAGGAGATCGATCAGCTCACCCAGTCCTACAAGGATCGCGGACTGGAGGTGACCATCCTCACGCCGGACATGCCGGAATTCGCCATCTGGCAGGAAGCGACCGCGCCGCTGCTCAAGTCGACGCTCGCCAGTCTCAGCCCCGAAGTCGCCGCGCTGTTCCAGAACAAGGAATAGCCTTGATGACCGACCTGGGAAGAGCCACGGCGCTCCGCGCCGTGGTGAAAGGGCTCGACCGCCTCGGCCATTATGGCGGCGTGCTGGCCACGCTGGTGACCTGGCTGCTCGCCGTCACCGTGACCTATGACGTGATCCTGCGCAGCCTCGGCATTCCCACCCTGTGGGCTGCTGAGGTGAGCATCTATCTCATGATCGCCATGGCCTTTTTCGGCGTGGGCGCAACGCAGAGCGCGGATGGGCACTTCCGGGTCAGCTTCGTGCGGGATCTCTGTCCCAGGCCGGTCAGAACAGCACTCGATGTCTTCGCCCTGCTGCTCAGCCTCCTGTTCGCGGTGGGCTTCACCTACGGGGTCTGGAAACTCGTCTCCTTCACCTGGATGCTGAACTTCAGAACCTCGACCATCCTGCAGCTGCCCATGTGGATGCTGCAGGGACTGATGCTGGTCGGCGGCGTGCTGCTCATTCTCGCGACCCTCCGGGACCTTATCATGGTGTTCCTCGTCGGCGCAGATTTCCGCGACCGGACAGGCGGCGGCGAGGTGATCTGAGCCATGACCCTGATCGTCACCGGCGTCATCATCTTCTTCCTCGTGTGCCTCGCCTGCAGCGTGCCCGTCTTCGTGGCGATGGGCGTGAGCGCGGTACTGGGCAACTATCTGCTGGGTGGCTCCAACCTGCTGCAAGACGCGGCACTCGGCGCCTATAACGCCCTCAACAGTTTCGTGCTGCTGGCGGTGCCGCTCTACATTCTTGCAGGCACGCTGCTGCAACAGACTGGCTTGTCAGACCGGCTGTTCACCTTCGCCGCCTCGCTCGTCTCGGGCATACGCGGCGGGCTCGGCATCGCGACGGTCATTGCCTGCGCGATCTTCGCTGCCATTTCGGGTTCGAGCGTGGCTACGGCTGCGACCATCGGCCTTGTCGCCATACCGGTGCTGGCGCGCAACGGCTATGCACTCGAACGGTCCGGCGCGCTGATTGCCGGCGGCGGCACGCTCGGCATCCTCATTCCGCCGTCGATCGCCCTGCTGCTCTATGGTGTGCTGACCGACCAGTCGATCGGCGCCCTCTTCGTGGCCGGTGTCGTGCCCGGCATTCTGCTGGCAATCGTGATGGCGATCTATACCGCCATCATCAATCCCCGGGATCCGCAGGCGAAACAGGTGTCGGCCAGGGACATCGTGAAGGCGACGGTGGAGGCGGGCCCCATCCTGCTCCTGCCGATCCTGATCTTCGCCGGCATCTATTCGGGCGTTGCCACCGCGACGGAGGTTGCAGCGCTGGCCGTGCTCTATACGGTCATCGTCGGGCTTGCCACGCGCACCCTGGGCCTGAAGCAGCTCTACAATGCCGGGCTTTCGGCGACACATGCCTCGGTAATGATCCTGATGCTGGTCGCCTTTGGCGCGCTGATGACCCATTTCCTCACGGTCACTCGCGTGCCGCAGAGCCTCACGGAGCTGATCGGCAATTCCGGGCTCGGCTTTTTCGGCATCGTCACCCTGATGGTGGTCTTCTACCTCATCCTCGGCATGTTCCTCGAGGCCCTGTCGATGATGCTGATCACCATCCCGATCCTCTATCCGGTGGCGATGACACTCAACATCAATCCCCTCGCCTTCGGCATCTTCGTCGTGCTGGCCATCGAGGTCGCGCAGATCACGCCGCCGGTCGGCATCAATCTCTTCACCGTCTCGCAGATCGGGAAGATCCCGTTCGAGCGCCTGTCCAAGTCGATCATCCCCTACGTCATGATGATGGTGATCATGATGTATGCCGTCGTCTACTGGCAGGAGCTTGCGACCTGGCTTCCGCAAACCATGGAATATAACCAATGATTGATCAATCGCTCCCGGTCGACAGCGCCACCCTCTGGCCGGCGCTGGTAGATGAAGCCTATGTCCAGGGTATTCGCGATTATGTGAGCCGGGTGATCATGCCCGAGGCCGACCGCATCGATCGCGAGGACATCTACCCGGTCGAGATCCTCAAGGACATGGCACGGCAGGGCTACAATACCGTCGTGCTGGAACCCGAATATGGCGGCAGGGGCCTGTCCTTCCTGCATGCGGCGGCGGTGTGCGAGGAAGTTGCCGTGGCCAGCGCCGCGGTCGGCGTGTCGCTGATCACGATCTACCAGGCCCAGACCATGCTGCGGCTGTTTGGTGTCGACAGCCTCAAGCGGCGCTATCTGCCCGCCTTCGCCGAAGGGCTAATCACCTCCTATGCCCTCACCGAATCCAATCACGGCAGCGACATCCGCAAGCTCGACACCAAGGCCCGCCGAGACGGCGACGAATGGGTGATCAAGGGCGAGAAGCATTTCATCACCTCCGGCTCAGCGGCGGAATTCTTCATTATCCTGGCGGAGACCGAACTCGGCGTGTCGGTCTTCGCGGTGCCGAGGGATGCCCGCGGCGTGTCGATCTATGAAGGGCAGAATTCCGCAACCTTCGGCCTGCGCAACGGCCCGCACATGAATGTGGTGCTGGATGATGTCCGTCTGCCCGCCGACCATCTGGTGGGCGAAGAGGGCAAGGGGGTGCGGCAAGCCGCTTCCGTCCTCAACCATTCGCGCACACTAGCCGGCGCCATCAGCCTCGGCATAGCCCGCGCCGCCTTCGAGGGAGCTCTGCGCTTTGCCCGCGACCGCGCCGCCTTCGACCAGCGGGTGCTCGAATTCCAAGGCATCCAGTGGTACTTCGCCGACATGCTCACGGAGATCGACGCCGCGCGGCTGCTGATCTACCGGGCGACGGAAGCACTCGACAGCAAGGTGCAGGTGCCGCGCTGGGGCAGCGAGGCCAAGCTCAAGGCCTCCACCGTCGCCACGTCGGTTGCGACCATGGCGGCCCAGATCTGCGGCGCCTACGGCATCATGGAGAATGCCCCCTTCGGCCGATATCTGCGCGATGCCAAGGCCTATGAGATCGCCGGCGGGTCCAACGAGATCCTCAAGAACACCATCGCCAAGTCGCTACTGCCGATCGCCGGTCTCGACACCCGCAAGACTGCCGCAAAATGACGACGCTAGCAGACAAGCTGATGCTGCAGGCCCGCAACAGGGCCGACAAAATCGCCGTCGTGTCGGACGACATGACGCTTACCTGGGGCGAGCTTGCGGATCTTGCCTTCCGCAACTCGACGCGCCTACGGAAGGAGGGCATCGAGAAAGGTGACCACGTTGCCCTCTTGTGCAGCAACCGCCCGGCCTATCTGGTGGCCTGGTTCGGGCTCGCCAATATCGGCGCGGTCACGGTGTCACTCAATACCGGGCTGGTCGGCGATGGGCTGCGCTATTCGATCACCCAGTGCTCGGCCAAGGCGGTGATGATCGAACGCCACCTGCTCGAGGAGAAACGGGCCGATCTCGAGCCGGTGCTCGAAGGGCGTAAGGTCATCGTCTTCGAGGGCGAGTCCGACCTGTTCGCAGCGGCGCGGCAATGCGAGCCGGATGAGGCTTATCAGGGCCAGGGCTCGGACCCGCTGAGCATCATCTATACTTCCGGCACGACCGGCCTGCCCAAGGGCGTGCTCAACTGCCACGAAGCCTTCCTTGCCAGCGGCCGCTGGATGTCGCGCTTCCTCAACATCACGGAAGACGACCGGATCATGGTCTTCCTGCCGCTGTTCCACACGAATCCGCAAATGTATGCGGTGATGTCGGCGCTGGAAGTGGGCTGTACCTTGGTCATCCGGCCGAAATTCTCGGTCAGCAACTTCTTCGAAGATGCGCGCCGGTTCGACGTGACCATGTTCACCTATGTGGGCACGGTGCTGGCGATGCTGACCAGCCGGATCAAGGCGCCCGACCGAAACCACCGGATCACCCGCTGCGTGGGCGGCGGTTGCCCGCCGGAAGTGTGGAGGGCAATGCAGGAGCGGTTCGGCATCGCGCCGCACGAGCTCTACGGCATGACTGAGGTCGGCGGCTGGGTTACAGGCAACAGCGCCGAGAACTACCGTTTTGGCTCCTGCGGCAAGACCCGGCCAGATGTCGAGGTCCAGGTGTTCGATGCGGACGACAATCCCGTATCGCCCGGCACGCCCGGCGAGATCGTCGTTCGTCCCAAGGCGCCCTTCACCCTGCTGCTCGGCTACTGGAACAATCCCAAGGCCACCTGGGAAAGCTCGCGCAATTTCTGGTTTCACACCGGCGATGCCGGCACAATGGACGCCGATGGCTATCTCTATTTCCTCGGCCGCCTGAAGGAGATCATCCGGCGGGGTGGGGAGAATATCTCACCCTTCGAGATCGAAACCGCACTGCTCAACCATCCCGACATCGACGATGCCGCGGTGGTGGCCGTTCCAGATCCGATCTATGGCGAGGAGATCAAGGCGGTCATCGTGCCAAAGCGGTCATTCCCACCAGAGGATGTGCGCCGCTTCCTTGAGGGGAAGGTCGCCCAGTTCATGCTGCCGCGCTACGTGCAGTTCGTGACGCAGATCCCGCGCACCGAGACGCAGAAGATCCAGCGCCGGCAGCTCCAGGAAAATAGCGAAGGTATCGTCGATCTCGAAAGGACAAGCGCCAATGCCTAAGACTGCCCGCGGCCTCGCCTACAGTATCGAAGATTTCCGGCCGCCGTGGGTCACCTCGGGGCTGCCGATCGTCTTCAACCATGGCATCGGCACCAATCGGGACATCTGGGCGGAATGGGTGCCGATCGTCGCCTCACGCCGCAAGATGGTGCGCTTCGACATGCGCGGCTTTGGCCAGTCGATCATCCCGCCGGAGATGCACCAGTGGTCGATGGAGGAAATGGTCGCCGATCTGTGGGAGGTTGCCGACCTTGCCGGTGCGGAAAAGGTGCATCTGTTCGGAGAATCCATGGGTGGCACCATCGCGCTTGCCGCGGCGATCGCCCGGCAGGAACGGGTTGCCTCGGTCAGCATCTCGAATGCCTCCTACAAGGGCAAGGGGCTGGGCGAGCTCGCCTACTGGCAGCAGCAGTTCGCCGATGGCGGTGCGAAGGGCTGGAGCCGCCGCATGATGGAGAACCGCTTCGGCCCCGGGGTCGGCACGCCGGAGGCGCTTGCGTGGTTCGAGCAGGAACAGGCCAAGACGCAGCCGCATGTGGCCATGGGGCTTGGCGCGGTGCTTGCGCAGTCAGATCTCACCGAGGCGCTGAAGTCCCTCAATGTCCCAATCTCGGTGGTGCTGCCGGATTCGAGCCCCTTCGTGCCTGTGATGCATGGGGCCGAGCTCAGGCAGATTGCGCCCAATGTGCGACTGCGGGTGGTGCCCAACATGCGCCACGGCCTGCCCTTCTCCCATGCTCGCAGCGAGGCCCGGCGCCTGTGCGCGTTCCTCGATGAAATCGAAGGGAATGCGGGTTAAGGGCAACGCCGCGATCTGTGGCTGACCAAGACCGAGCCTGAGCATGGAGGCCCCTGCTCAGGCTTCGTCCTCGATGGCGCCAGGACGTCCGTTTCGTCACGCCGCCGTGCCCTTTTCATCTTCCAGCAGAACAAAGGAGGCAAATTCCGGAAGATCGACACCATGATGGAAGATCAGCGTCGTTTCCATGCCGCCGTCACTCAAGAACAGTCCACCATCAAGCTGCGGCAACGCATATCGATATTTTGACATTGCATCTCACTCCCAGATTTTCAGTTTTTCTTTCCGTTTTACGGGAGCGCATTGATCGCAAATCCGGGCGCGGACAACCAGTGAACCCGTGGTCCAGAAGCACGACATTCAGGAAAACACGCGCCATATGAAAGATTTACGCAGACCCCTGGCAGCGGTGCAGGGCATTTCCCGACAAGCATAGCGCCGCGCTTCCGTACCGTCAGTACAGTTGTGCGACAGACGAACGGCGCACCATGCCGGGGAACCTGCCAGCATCGGCCCTTGCCGTGGCCGCCTGTCACTTCGCACGCTTTTGGAACCCCCGCCGCCCATTGCCCCTTGCGACGTTCATACATCACGGGAAAGGGCGGACGATGAAGGCATTGTGCTGGCACGGCAAGGGCGACATCCGCTGCGATACGGTCGACGATCCGCGGATCGAGAGCGACCGCGACATCATCATCAAGGTCACTTCCTGCGCGATCTGCGGGTCCGACCTGCATCTCATGAATGGCTACATGCCGACCATGCAGTCAGGCGACGTGCTCGGGCATGAGACCATGGGCGAAGTGGTTGAAGTCGGCAGCAGTCACAGCAAATTCAAGGTCGGCGACCGGGTGGTGGTGCCGTTCAACCTCGCCTGCGGCGACTGCTATTTCTGCCGGAAGCAGCTCTATTCCCTGTGCGACCGGTCCAATCCCAATGCGGAAGTGGCGCGGAAGGCCATGGGGCACTCGCCCTCCGGCCTTCTCGGCTATTCCCACATGCTGGGCGGCTATGCGGGTGGCCAGGCGGAATATCTGCGCGTGCCGTTTGCCGATGTAGGACCAATCAAGGTGCCGGACGGCCTGCCGGACGAGCAGGTCCTTTTCCTGTCCGACATTTTCCCCACGGGCTGGATGGCGGCGGAAAATGCCGAAATCGAGCCCGGGGACACGGTGGCAGTCTGGGGCTGCGGGCCGGTTGGCCAGTTCGCCATCCAGAGCGCATGGTTGATGGGTGCCGGGCGGGTGATCGCCATCGACAAGGTGCCGGAACGGCTCGAAATGGCGCGCAGCCATGGTCAGGCCGAGATCATCGATTTCAGCAATGCCAATGTCTATGACGCACTCATGGAGATGACCGGTGGACGGGGTCCCGACCGCTGCATCGACTGCGTGGGCACCGAGTCGGATGCCGGCGCCAGCGCCGATGCCATGCTGGACAAGGCCAAGGCAGCCGTCGGGCTCGGGACTGACCGGCCGCATGTGCTGCGGGAAGCGATTTTCTCATGCCGCAAGGGCGGAACGGTGTCGGTGCCCGGCGTCTATGTCGGGATGCTCGACCACATTCCCTTCGGCGCGGCGATGAACAAGGGGCTGACCTTCCGGATGGGACAGACCCACACCCATCGCTATCTGGAGCCACTCCTTCAGAAAGTGCTGGCAGGCGAGATCGACCCGTCCTTCGTCATCACCCATGTGGCCTCGCTGCAGGAAGGGCCGGAGCTCTACAAGAAATTCCGCGACAAGCGGGATGGGTGCATCAAGGTGGTCATGAAGCCGGGTTGAGGGCTGCCGCACCGGGGTCGCAAGCGCCTGGTACGGTGCGCCGGATCGGGGCACCGCAGGGTCTGGGTGAACAGCGGGCCCGAGGCATCTGGCCGAGGCACTGGAATTCCGTTATCCAGACTCTGAACCGGGGCGCAGATCCCGGCCACAAGTCACACGAAAAACGGAGCCCTCCCCTGTCGCAGGAATCAGCCCCCATCCTGATCATCGGCGGCGGCGCCAGCGGCCTGCTGGTTGCCGTCAATCTCCTGCAGCAGGACAAGAATCTCCGGGTCGTGTTTGTCGAGCGTTTGAGCAAGGGACCGGGGGCCGGCGTCGCCTATGGCACGGAACATCTCGGCCATCTGCTCAATGTGCCGGCGGGACGGATGGGCGCCTTTCCGGACCGCGCAGATGATTTCCTCAACTGGCTGCGCGAGAAGGGCCCGGTCCATCCGGCGGGGCGTGACTGGGCCGCAACCGATTTCGCCCCGCGCCGGATCTATCGGGACTACCTCCGGAGCCTGATCGTGCCCTTTGGACCCGAAGGCGACGGACGGCTCGAGATGGTGGCGGGGGAAGTTGCCGACCTCGTGATGACGGGCAATGGCTTCGTGGCCCAACTCGGCGCCGGCCAGCAGATCCATGCCCGGGCGGCCGTTCTTGCCAGCGGTAACGAGGGCCCGACCGGATCTGGCGATGGCCGTATTCTCAGTGGCTGGGATGACAGTGCGGTCGGCCAGATCGACCGCGACGCCGAGGTGGGGATGATTGGCACCGGCCTCACCATGATCGACAATGTGATCACGCTGCTCGATAACAATCATCGCGGCCGCATTACTGCCCTGTCGCGGCGGGGATTGCTGCCGCAACCGCATGTGCCTGGCGTTCAGGCCCAGCCAATCGACCAGACGGATGTGCCCTTCGGCGCCCGGATGCCGCAGCTCACGGGCTGGCTGCGGCAGCGCATCCACGAAGCCGAGGCGGATGGCGTGGACTGGCGGGCGGTCGTTGACGGGCTCAGACCGCACACTCAGGCGCTGTGGATGAGCCTTGCCGATGACGAAAAGCGCCGGTTCCTGCGCCATGGGCGCGCCTGGTGGGATGTCGCCCGCCACAGGATGGCGCCGGAAATCGCCGAGCGCATCAAGGATGCACGGATACGGGGCCAGCTCGCCATAGGACGAGCCCGCATCTTGGGCATCGAACCGAAGGCCGATGGTGGGGCGGAGATCCGGTTCCGCAGACCCGGCGCGCAGGCAGAGGACCGCCTTCGCTGCGACGTGGCTATTGAATGCCGCGGCCGATCGGGCAACATCGACCAAAGCCGTAACCCGCTCATCCGGCGACT
>Ga0180217_1004999_pt1 | contig 10223 bp, 14 predicted proteins | sample eDN3rd37CBELigOP_FD_128521 | JGI IMG/M metagenome (GOLD analysis project Ga0180217, IMG submission 128521) | Enriched Organic Plus compost microbial communities from Emeryville, California, USA - eDNA 3rd pass 37_C BE-Lig OP (version 2) (version 2) ... | reverse complement strand
TGAATGCCCCAGAAGAAGCATAAGCCCGAAGAGATCGTCGCGAAGCTGCGCCAGGTCGATGTTCTGCTGTCGCAAGGAAAATCGGTTGGCGAGGCGGTTCGCACGATCGGCGTGACGCAGTTCGGCGACGCAGCTGGTTCCGCTCTGCTTTTCAACATGGAGAAGCTCTTCGAGACGGTACTCGGACTGCGCATCCGGCGTGCTTGCCAGGTGCAGGCCGGTGCTCGCCTTACTGTCGGACTTCAGAGCCCTGTGAAGAACCTCGCGACTGCGGGCTTCCAGCTGCGCCCCGACATCACCGTTCAGAGCGGAGACGAGTACGTCGCGATCTTCGATGCGAAATGGAAGCGCCTCGATCTCGCCGAACCGAACTCGGGCGTCTCGAGCGCCGACGCGTATCAGATGAACGCCTACGCCAGTCGCTACCGCGGTAAGCGACTCGCGCTCGTTTACCCGGCCTCGAGGGACTGCCCGCCAGGAAGGATCACCGAGTTCGTGCTCATGACCGAAGAGCGGCCGGTACTGGATGTAGTAGCGGTCGATGTTCGAGAGCTCGCCTTTCGGGACGTAGCAAAACCGTCTTGCAGAAGCCGCCCTCCTCCGTCCTTCTGAACGGGAATATTATGTTGATCGCACCGCCGAACGCTGAGTATCGGCGTCCCAAAATTCCCTCGATCTTGAAAGTGTCCGCTTCAGGCGGGATATCGATGACTTGAGCAAGACCAATGAGAACGGAACAAAGTCGCTCCGGCGCCACGACGTAGCGCGCCTCACGATCACAGCTAATCTCTACAAGAGGATACGTGCGACTCTCGCGCTCTATCTCATAGCCGAATGCCGTGGAGCTTTCTTCTGTGAGGCGTTTTGTTGTTAGCCCAGGCGTATTCCCAACGGGCGAACAATTTCTAATGAGAAGCTCTACAATTCGTGGCCGCGTGACCTGGATCGGCGCCGTGACACGTGCACTGATTTCATCCGTCCTTAGGAGAACCGAACACTGCAGCGTGTCATCCTTGGTCGCTTGCTTAATGCCCACCTCTGTAACCCATCGACGCCCAGAGACTCCCGGTTCCCCGTGCATCAGACATGCGCAAAAGTGATAAGGAAAAAGTGGGGCACCCTCATCGTCCCGTGTTGCAAGGGACGTTAGTGACGCACCGTCGGTGAACCGTAGCTCTCGAATTCCTTCGGATAGACGCTGCGGGTCGACAAAGCTCTTGCGTGTTTGTCCTACCCACGCAGCAATCTGGGAGATGACAGCCGACACGCCTTCGGGCGGGTTGAGGTCAAAACTGTTCGCGTAAACAAGCATTAGCTCCCCCAAACCATATTACAGCGGTTGGCCAACAAAGGGCAGAATTCACTAGACACGGCTCAACTCCCGCCAAACCGGTGTGATCTTACGGCGGATCGTGCTCTCGTCCGGCGCATGCTCGACATCACGGGCCTCGAACCAAGCGAGCATATCGCGGACCAGCTCCGCCTGGGTCGTCGGCACGCCATGGTCATGAATCCGGCGGGTGAGGGCGGCATAGAACGCATCCCAATCATGCCGCGGCGGGACACCCGGCCCGCCGCGCCGGCGCGTGTCAGGACCGCCGCCGACATCGGGCACATGCAATCCGTTGAAAAATCCATATTGCCGCTCGAAGCGCTCGACCTCGGCGCGTCGGACCAGCACGTCCGCGGCAGTGATCCCGATGCCTTCCATTGGCTCGACGATCCAGCAAACCCCGCCTTCGCGGGCTTTCACGCGACGGATCGCCACTGTCGGGCTCGGCGCTCCATCGCGCCGGAACAGCGGGAGCAGATGCGGCGCCTCGACATCGGCAAGGCCGGATAGGGTTTCCTCCGGTTCGGTCTTCACCGGCGGCACGGCGATCGAGAGCGCCAGCAAGCCGTCGGTTGACCAGCCGATCACGTCGAACGGCGTCACAGACCAGCGGATGGCCACTTCGGTGAGAGAATAGAAGGATCGCGGAGGCAGAGACATTTCCGGCATTCCCTGAGCAAATCATCGATGTCCCTGCTGCCGCAGACGCCGATACGCCTGCACGACCTGCTTGAGGTCGCCGCGCATGTCGGGCGGAAGTCGGCCTGCCTCGACGAAAAGGTCGTCCATGCGAACACCGAGGATTGCTGCCGTCCGCTCGACGAGCTCGTCGCGCGGCGGATTTTCCTGCTCGCGCTCGACGCGCGACCAATAGGCCGGCGAGACGCCGACCCGTTCGGCGAAGTCGTTGAGACCGATCCCTTGATCGGTTCGCTTCGCCCTTACGGTGAGTCCGAATCCCATGGCGCCCTCAACAGACCAGCCGGTACTTGCGGAAGCGCACGCCCATGAAGGACTCCGAGACACCGAATTCCTCCGCGAGAGCGCAGGCAATCGCATCGATCTTTGACCAGCCGACTTCATTCGCAGCGATGCAAGGGGTCGGAATCTCGTCGATGACATTCCACCGGATCGTCGCGCCGAGCGCCGAGGCCTCGCGGGCGAAGGCCCTTGCCAGCTGGCGCTTCGGCGCAAGAAACGCACCCATGAACTCGTCGGCCCGCCATTCCCGCCAGTCGATCGGCGCGTCCTTGGCGCGCACTTCGAGGCCACTCCGAAAGGCGCGCGCGCTTCCTGCGGTCAGGGCCGCCGGCATGTCGAAGACCGCATGCCCCAGTTCGTGGATGGCGGTTGATCGCAAAAGCTCCGGCTGATCCCGCAGGACCTCGCCGTTTAGGCTGATCATGACCGTGCCGGGCTCAGCGGGATCGTGCTCGCAAACGCCGAGCACAGGCTCCCCGTCGTCATCGTGCACGGGATGGTCAATGTCCCAGGCGACGGCAAGCGCCCGACCGTTGACCCGAAGCCGCTTTGTCCGGCGGATCAGCGCGGCGACATCGAGCGGTCGGGCCACCACCCCGGCCAGCCGTTGCCGAAGCGCCGCCGCCACCGCTCCGACCGTTTTCGCCGCCAGGCGCTTCGGTTCTCCCGAGGCAAAGCAGGGATATTCGACCTCGACCACCATTCTTCGCGCCTCCCCGTTGACTGATCAGTTAATGGGCATGTTCTTCATATGTTCTATAAGTCGGAGAGTCGAGTCCTTTTTGCCGGTTTCCGCCGGACTCGTATTCGGGCGCCGCCGGCGGGCGAGCGACGCCGCCTTATCCTTCTGATTTGCCTTGGAATCCGTCTATTGCGGCGACCTTTCCGCCGGTTTCCGCCGCTTCCCGCCTCGGGCTATCGGGACGTTTCGTGATGCCATTCGCCTGCATCGGACATCGCATGGCGAAGGCAAGATTTCATGGACGGTCAACATTCCGAACCCACAGCTAGGACCGCCGCCCTCCTGGATGGCTGGCTCAGCCGAGCCCAGGTGGCACAAGAGGTCGGCGTCTCGATCGACACGCTGGCACGCTGGGAAACGCGGCGGATCGGGCCACCCTGCATCCGCATCGGCCGCAAGGTCTTCTATCGAGCGGACGCCTTTCGCGAGTGGCTGATCTCCCGCGAACGCGGCCCCATCTCTTCAAAGGGCTCGCACCCAGGCGGTGAGCGATGAGCGCGCCGCTTCTCATTGCGCGGCGCCTTGAAACCCGCGCGCTTGTCGCCAACGCCGTTCGCCTCGCTTTCTTCGAGCGCTATGGCGAACCGCCCAATCCCGACGATCGGCTTTGGGAGCTCGATCCGCTGGAGCGCCTCGGCCTCGTCGGCGATGTCGAATTGAAGCTCGGCGTCGCCTTCCGCGACGAGGATATCGAGTTTCTCGAAACACCCGACGATCTGGTCGATCGCGGCGTCGCCGTTCTGATCGGAGGCGAGCGATGAACGCCTTCGAACGCCACGGCATCGACCATCTTTCGGCATCGTCGCTAAACCTCTGGGCGGCCCAGCCGGCGCTCTGGATCATGGAGCGATTGCTCGGGCGGCGGGCGCCGGCGGGCATTCCCGCTTCACGCGGCAAGGCGGTCGAACACGGCGTCCATGTCGGACTGATCGATCCGGCGAAGCCGATCGAGGATTGTGCGGCGGAAGCCGAGCGGGAGTTCAATCGGCTCACCGCGCTCGCCGGCGATCCGCGCCGCGAGGACGAGCGCCCCAAGATCACGGGCTATGTGCGCGGTGCGCTCGCCGAGCTGCGGCAATACGGCGTGCCGGACGCGTATCAGCACCGCGTCGAGATTCGTCTCGACGACGTTCCGGTGCCGGTCATCGGCTTCATCGATTGGCGCTTCGCCGGACACGGGCTGATCGTCGATCTCAAAACGACAGAGCGCTTCCCCAGCGCCATTGGCGATCCGCACGGGCGCCAGGGCGCGGTCTATGCGTCGGCACACGGCAATTTCGGGATGCGCTTTGCCTACGCGAAGCCCGCGCCGGGAAAGAAAGAGCCGCAACAGGTCCGTGTCTATGAAATGTCCGGCGACGATGTGCGCCGGCATCTCGCGGCGCTGCGCCTTATCGCTCTGTCGCTCGGCCGGTTCCTCGCACTCTCGAACGACCCGTGCGAGCTCGCCGGCCTGATCGTCCCCGATTTCGAAAGCTTCTGGTGGTCCGACCCGGCCGCGCGTGCGGCCGGGCGGGCAGTGTTCGGCTTCTGAAAGACCCTCAACGCGAAAGGAGAAACTCCAATGCCTCTACAAATCGGCGGCTCCGGCACGGTGAAGCCATACGTCAAGTACAACGCCAAGGCGGACAAGTGGTTTGTGCGCTCGCCCGAAGGCGGCGACATGGAAATCGCGCGTCCGATGTTCCTGCTCGACCTCAAGAACATCCGCACTGGATGGCTTCGCTTCCGCGAGGGCCAGGCGCCCGAACGTCTGATCGATCCCTCGCTTGATCGCGTTGCCCCTTCTCCCGGCGAGGACTTCAAGCGCGGCTTCGTGGTGAGCGCCTTCTCGCAAAAGTTCTTCGGCGGTGCGGTCGAGTTCTCCTCCGCATCGATTCATCTCTCGAATGCGGTGCGCGATCTCTATGCGGCATTCGAAGAACAATCGGGCCTGCCCGAGAACCGCGGCAAGGTTCCGGTGGTCGCATGCACCGGCGCCGATCCGATGAAGGACAAGTACGGCACCAATTACCGGCCTCGCCTCGAGCTGGTGAAGTGGGCCGATCGCCCCGCCGAGCTTCCCGACGTGTCGCCCGTCGAAGACGTGGACGTGTGGAAGGGCGGAGCGCCCGCCCAGCCCGCCGCAGCGGCTCACGTTCCTCCGCCGGCCGCCAGGGTTCCGGCACGCGATCCTGCGCTTGAGACGGAATTCTGATTTCCGTCCGCGCCCGTCATCCCGATCAGGCCCCGATCACCGAAATGCGCGCCGCCGTGACACCCATTCTCGCGCCCGACTCCGAAGCCATGCGAAGGCAGCTGGAGCACGTGTTCCATGGCGATCTCGACGGCGCGCATGACGGATTGATCGAGCTTGCATGGAGCGATCCGAAGACCGGCGCCCTTTCGGCGGCCGAGCTCTTCGGGACCGATTGCATCGATGATCTTGTCGATCGCGCGGTCGCCCTCAATCGGACGCCCGGCGTTAATGTCTATGTCGGCGCGGCCTTGCGCCAACCGCAGGCGGCGACGAACCGGCGCGCTGCGGATGCCGATTTCTTCGCGGCGAGCTGCATCTGGGCGGACGTGGACACCGATGTGGTCGCGCCGGCGATCGCCACCTGCAAGCGCCGCGGCGTGCCGCCGACGATGACGGTCGTCACCGGCCGCCATCCGCATCTGCGCGCGCAGATGTGGTGGCGGCTCAACGTTCCTTGCCGCAATGCGGGTGAGCTGCGGCGGCTATGTGCAACGGTCGCGTCAGCGATCGGCGGCGATCCGACCGTGCTCAACCCGAGCCGCGTGCTTCGGCTTGGCGGATCGGTCGCCTGGCCAACGAAGGACGGCCGCGTCCTTGAACGCACCGAGGTGCATGTCCCGCGCGACTGCAGGCCGGTCGAGTACTTCATCGAACAGATCGCCCGCGCCTTCACGCCCGAACCCGACCAGCTCATGGGGGCGGTGGACGCTGCTCCTGATGAAATCCCTGCAACGCAGTCGCCGCCGGACGGTGGACTCGCGATCGGCAGTCTTTCGGTCGAAGCGGCGGTCGCCGCGGTCCGCCGCGGACATCGCTGGCATGATCACGTCGTGCGTCTGGTCGCCCACTGGATCGCACGCGGCTGGTCGGACGCCGAGATCCTGGCGACCGCTGAGGGCTTGACGCTGCCCGGCTGGACCCACAACGACACGCGACGCGACCTTGCCCGCATGATCGGCGGCGCGCGGCGCAAATGGAGCATTCCGAATCCGGTTCACGAAGTCGGCGACGAAAATCCGCCGTCTTTCCTTGAACCCGGATGGGTGGAGAAGCTCGACGCGGCGATGATCCCGCGCCGCCGTTGGCTGCTCGGCCGGTCAGGTCTTCGTCCTATGAGCGCCGATCGTTTCGCGCAGGCGGCGGTCGATCGGCTCGACGAGATCGCCCACGCCATGGAGCGCAAGTGGGGGATTGATCGCCTTCCGAAGCTTGTCGATCCGGCGCTCGCCGCGCGCTTCGCCGCGCAGGCAGAAAAGCTCAACGCTGCGCTTCGCTCGGAACGCCCCGACGCGATGGCAGCGCAAGCCGCCGCCATGGAGCGTGCATGGAAGGCGCTCGACGCCGCGGCGATTGCCGCGGGGCATGAGCCGCTCGCGCCGATGGTCTGGGAAACCGTCATTCCATCGACCGGCGAGATCGTCGCGATCGTCCGCACTTCCGAGGAAGCGTCCACTATCGCGCGTGAACGCAACGGCTCGGTCTACACGCTCGCCGAAGTCGCCGTCGCGATCGACGCCTTCGGCGATCAGGTCCGCGCGGTGAAGGCCCAATTCCCCGGTGCAAGCGTCACCGCCGTCCGCCTGCCCTCGCTACCGATTGGCTCTCGCGAGACCAAAGCAGCCAACGTCGCGCCAGATCGCGGCCGAAAGCGCCGATCCCCAAGCGTGACCGGCTTCTTCGCCCCGCTCCCCGAAACCGCTTCGTCAAAGCCGCCGATCGATTGGGAACGCGGCGACGAGATTCCGTTCTGAACAATCCGGAGGATGCCCATGCTCGCAACCGCTCTCGCCGAATCCACCCCGCCGCCGGCAAGCCGCGTCGCCATGCTGCCGCCTCGCGCGATCCTTGCGCTTGATCTCGGGTCGCGCTGCGGCTGGGCCGTCCTTCCACGATCCGGACGGATCGCGTCCGGCGTAAGTGAGTTCAGGCCGGGACGCTTCGAAGGCGCCGGCATGGCGTTCCTTCGCTTCGAGCGCTTTCTCGGCGATGCCACCGAGGCGTCCGGCCCGTTCGGAGCTGTCGTATTCGAGGAGGTCCGCGCTCATGCCGGCACGCTTGCCGCGCAGGTTTACGGCGGCTTCCTCGCCCACCTCACCGCGTGGTGCGAACGGCATGCGACCCCTTATCTCGGCGTGCCGGTTGCGACCATCAAGCGTCACATCACCGGCAAGGGAAACGCCTCGAAGGACGAGGTAATCAAGGCCGTCCGCGCTCGCGGCCATGCGCCCTCCGACGACAACGAGGCCGACGCCCTGGCGATTCTCGACTGGGCGATCGCCAATCACATCGGAGGCAACCCATGAACGCCTCCGCGTTCCTCCGCCATGCCGACGCGATCGTGCGCGATCGACGCGACAGCTACGGCGAGCCGGCGGATTTCTTCGACGCCGTGGCACGGCGCTGGTCGCTCGCGCTCGGCGTGCCGATCACACCACGCCGCGTCGTGCTGTCGCCCGCACATCCGGCGCGGCGCGTCGTGTTCATGAAAGCGGCGCAGGTCGGCGCCACGGAAGCTGGCAACAACTGGATCGGCTACTGCATCCACCAGGTACCCGGTCCGTTCCTCGCGGTTCAGCCAACGACCGATCTCGCCAAGCGCCTTTCGCAACAGCGCATCGATCCGCTTGTCGAGGAATGCCCGGAGCTACGCACTCTCATCATGCCGGCTCGCGCCCGCGATTCCGGCAATACGGTCCTCGCCAAACGCTTCACCGGCGGGCAGCTCATCCTCACCGGCGCAAACAGCGCGGTGGGTCTGCGCTCGATGCCGGCGCGATGGCTCTTCCTCGACGAGGTGGACGCCTATCCGGGCGATGTCGAGGGCGAAGGCGATCCCGTCGCTCTTGCCGAAGCGCGCACGCGAACGTTCGGACATCGCCGGAAGGTGTTCATGGTTTCGACGCCGACGATCAAAGGATTGTCGCGCATCGAGCGCGAGTTCGAGGGCACGGACCAGCGGCGATACTTCGTTCCCTGCCCGCATTGCAATCACATGCAATGGCTGCGCTTCGAGCGGCTCATTTGGGAGAAAGGCCGGCCGGAAACCGCCGAGTACGTTTGCGAGAACTGCGAGCGCGGCATCGCCGAGCATCACAAAACAGCGATGCTGGCGCGCGGCGAGTGGCGGGCAATCGCGACGGGCGCCGATCCCTTCGTGATCGGCTTTCACATTTCCGGCCTCTATTCGCCCGTCGGCTGGCTCTCATGGGCGCAGATCGCGCGCGAATGGGAAGCCGCGCAGGGTAACGACGCCGCGCTGAAGACGGCGAAGAACACGCTGCTCGGCGAAACCTGGCAGGAGCGCGGCGAGGCGCCGGACTGGAAGCTCCTTTACGAACGCGAGAAGGAGCATGCGCTCCGCGCCGTCCCATGGGGCGCACTCGTGCTCACGGCCGGCGCCGACGTGCAGCATGACCGGATCGAGGTCGATATCTGGGCCTGGGGTCGCGGGCTCGAAAGCTGGCTCGTCGATCATGTCGTAATCGACGGCGACACATCGCGGCAGACGGCGTGGGACGAGCTGACGCGGCTGCTTGCCGCCGAGTGGAAGCACGAAGGCGGCGCCCCGATGCGGATCGCGCGCCTCGCCATCGATTCGGGCGACGGCCGTTCGACATCGCAGGTCTATGCCTGGGTCCGGAAATTCGGAGCCGGCGTCGCTGCGGCTATCAAGGGCGTCGATGGCTTCGATCGCTCGGCGCCGGTGGACGGCCCCACCTTCGTCGATGCCACCGAAGACGGCCGAAAGATTCGACGCGGCGTCCGGCTGTGGAAGGTTTCGGTCGCGGTCTTCAAGTCGGAAACCTACCGCTTCCTTCGGCTTGAACGTCCGACGACTGAGGAACTTGCGGACGGCGTGGCGTTCCCGGACGGCTTCATTCATCTGCCTCTCGGGATCTCGGCGGAATGGGTGAAGCAGCTCACCGCCGAGCAGCTTGTGACCGTCCGCGATCGTCGCGGCTTCACCAAGCTCGAATGGCGGCAGATGCGCGAGCGCAACGAGGCGCTCGACTGCCGGGTTTATGCGCGAGCCGCCGCCTGGATGCTCGGGATCGACCGCTGGCAGGACGCGAAATGGAAATCGCTTGAGCGGCAGGTGGCCACCGATCGACCGCCCGAACAGGTGGCGGGGGAAGTCAGGACACCTCCCGCGTCGGGCGAGAAGCGCAAATCGAATTGGCTTGGTGGCCGCGACGGCGACGGGAGATGGTTTCGATGAGCTGGACGCAAGCGGAGCTCGACGCCCTGAAGGCGGCCTATGCGAGCGGCACGACGCGCGTCACCTATGAAGGCAAGACGGTCGAGTATGACTCCGAGGCGGCGTTGCTTCGGCGCATTCAGATCATCGAATCCGCCATCGCCGCGGCCGGCGGCAATCCGCGTCCGGTCGCGGGATTTGTCTCGTTCTCTCGCGGAGACCAATGATGCAAGCGCCGGCCGCAGCGCCGACGCTGCTTGACCGCGCGATCGCGGCTCTTGCGCCGCGCGTCGGTGTGAAGCGGTTGATCGCGCGCCAGGCGTTCGACGGCCTCGATGCTGCCCGCAGGGGCGCCCGCGATGTTTCGCCCGCGGCCAGAGCAGCGGTGCGATGATGCATTTGCGGAGGTATTGGCGAGTTGACAAACGAACGCCCCGGACCTGCGTCCGGGGCGTTCGTTCAACCCCTTGTTCTAGCAAGGGGAATTTGGTTGCGGGGACAGGATTTGAACCTGTGACCTTCAGGTTATGAGCCTGACGAGCTACCGGGCTGCTCCACCCCGCGTCAAAGGCAGCAGGAAATCGTTAGAGAAGATGATCATGTGCGTTTGGCAGACCTGGCAGCGACTTACTCTCCCGCGTCTTGAGACGAAGTACCATCAGCGCTGGAGCGTTTCACGGCCGAGTTCGGAATGGGATCGGGTGCAGCCGCTCCGCCATAACCACCAGGT